>Ga0207988_1000141_pt1 | contig 41003 bp, 42 predicted proteins | sample ETNtaG_11_FD_185773 | JGI IMG/M metagenome (GOLD analysis project Ga0207988, IMG submission 185773) | Marine microbial and viral communities from oxygen minimum zone, Eastern Pacific Ocean - ETNP201310SV74 (SPAdes) (version 2) | ecosystem: Environmental > Aquatic > Marine > Oceanic ...
CGATGAGGCTGCGCCCCTTGGTAAGCCCCTTGGTCCAGGAAATGGATTAAGGGATTAACCCCAGACTCTGCGACATCGGGATTGTGGGCCAGGTAATATTTAAAATTGACCAAAGTATGAGTCTGGCGTTTTTCTTTAAAACCGTAGTAGAAAAAATGGCGGAGAGGTGATCGATTAAGGTCAATCAAAACATCTGGATGAGTACGCGCGTAAAAGGCTGAATCGATTAAAGGATGTGGGCTTTGATTATTCCCGACGCCTTCGAGAACAAAGTGAGTCAGCGGGTTGATTCCCGAATTTAATATCTCTGGGTTTTGCGCCAAATAATAATTTGCATCAAATAAAAGATGAGGACTGGAAAAACTTGTTGTATCTTGAGAAAGGCAATGAGCAAGAGAGTCAACCCAGCTGGGTAGATCTTTAGCAAGTTGAGATCGATAGTATGAGTCGTCAAAAAAATTGAGATTTTTTGCGCCCCGATAAGCTCGGATGAACTGCAGTAGATGTCTTTGTCGAAAAAGCGCACCCCAAAAGAGTGCTCTCAAGATATCAAGAATATCGCTAACCATCAAAGCATCTCTTTAATCGATGGTGTTCGTTGGATGTGTGGTCTAGTCCCCGGCAAAACTGACAAGCGTACGCACCGGCACGTCCATCGCTGCAAGTTTTTCGCGGCCGCCAAGATCCGGCAGGTCAATGACGAAACTCGCACCAATGACGTTGGCCTCGGCGCTGCGCACAAGTTCCACCGCGGCACAGGCGGTGCCGCCGGTGGCTATTAGGTCATCGACAATGAGCACGTTCTGGCCGGCTTTTAGGCTATCGGTATGAATCTCCACCTCATCGCTGCCGTATTCCAACTGGTATTGGACCGACATGGTTTGCCAGGGTAGTTTGCCTTTTTTTCGTATCGCAACAAAACCTAGCGATAATTGGTGTGCGACCGCACCGCCGAGGATGAAACCGCGGGCCTCGATACCGGCAACACAATGAATGCCGCTGCCGGCGAATGGTTGCACCAGCTCGTCAACTGCGCGGCGAAAGCCCGATGGATCCTGAAGCAAAGTCGTGATGTCACGAAAGATGACACCCTTTTTCGGGTAGTCGGGAATCGAGCGAATCAGACTTTTGATACTCATGATGTCTCCTTGGTCAGTGCACGACCGGCCACGGCATCAAGCTTTGTCAGCATTGCAGGGTCGCGGGCATCGGGGTGGGTAATGAGTGCGGCATCAAGAACGCGATCATCGCCGGATGGGCAAAGTGCAGGGCGCTCAGGTAAGCGTGCTGCTACCGCACGAATCAGCCGGCGGGCCTTGTCGGCGTTGTCCAGTAATACCCGGATAATCGCGTCGACGTCCACGTTGTCATGATCAGGGTGCCAGCAATCGTAATCGGTAACCATTGCCACCGTGCAATAGGGAATCTCCGCCTCGCGCGCAAGCTTGGCCTCGGGCATGTTGGTCATGCCGATGACGTCGCAATTCCACTGTCGGTACAGCTGTGATTCAGCCAGTGTCGAGAACTGGGGCCCTTCCATCACCAGGTAGGTGCCCCCGCGCTGCATCGGGATATTCCCGCTCTCACAGGCTCTCGCGCACCAGTCACCCAGTCGTGGGTTGACCGGGTGCGCCATGGAAACATGCGCGACCATCCCGGTTCCAAAAAAGCTTTTTTCCCGGGTAAAAGTTCGATCAATAAACTGATCGACTATGACGAAAGTGCCCGGTGGCAATTCTTCACGAAACGAGCCCACAGCCGAAAGGGAGATAATGTCTGTCACTCCGGCCCGTTTTAAGGCATCGATATTGGCGCGGTAGTTGATTGTGCTCGGGCTGTGGCGATGACCCCGGCCATGGCGCGGCAGGAAGACCAACTGTACGCCGTCTAGTTCGCCAAAGAGCAGTTCATCGGACGGTTCACCCCAAGGGCCGCTGATCTTTTCCCAGCGTACCTTGGTCAGCCCGTCGATTTCATACAGGCCGCTGCCGCCGATCACGCCAAGAACAGGCGCTGGGTGATACTCGCTCATGTGGAAGTTCTCCTACCGTAAAATCGCTTGTTGCACAAAAACGGGCCGATTATGTCACGGCCCATCTGGGATAAGGGTTAGATCAGAAGAGTGAGGCGCCGAGCTCCTTTACCGCCACCAACATATCCGGCTCATCGGTCAGCGATTCGGCGATGGCGCTGCGACAGGCGGTTCTCGGATCAACACCGCTGATCATCAGCTTGGCCGCGTGCACCAGCAACCGGGTACTGGCGCCCTCTTCCAGCCCATTGCCCTTGAGGTTGCGGGTCATGTCGGCATAACGCACCAGTAACACGGCGGTTTCATCATCAATGCCCGATTCGCGCACCACGATATCGCGTTCAAGCTCGGGTGGGGGGTAATCGAAGTCAATGGCAACGAAGCGCTGGCGTGTGCTCTGCTTAAGGTCCTTAAGGACGCTTTGGTAGCCAGGGTTATAGGAGATTGCCAGGCAAAATTCTTCTGGCGCGCTAAGCAGTTCACCGGTCTTTTCCATTGCCAGTTGCCGCCGGTCGTCGGCCAGCGGATGTATGACCACGGTGGTGTCCTTGCGCGCCTCGACGATTTCGTCAAGATAACAAAGCGCCCCGGTGCGAATGGCCTGCACCAGCGGCCCGTCTATCCAACGGGTCTCACCGCCAATAATCAGGTAACGCCCCACCAGATCCGAGGCGGTCAGGTCATCGTGACACGAGACAGTCACCAAAGGTCGTTTCAATCGCCACGCCATATGCTCCATGAAGCGGGTCTTGCCGCAGCCCGTTGGCCCTTTGAGCAACACCGGTAGCTGGTTGACCCAGGCTGCCTCAAATAGGGATATCTCCTGTCCTTGTGGGGCATAAAAGGGCTCGGTTTCGATAAGATGGCTGTCGGGTTGGGATTGGTGCATGGGCTGTTATCCAGATCCAGAGCCGCTGAAATGGGTTTGTCACAAGAGCGGATGAAACGCGCAGGATACGACACTTAAGCGTAAATCCACAAAACCCTCATCAGTTCGAGTCACTAATAATAGTTATTTACAATATTAACAAAAACGAATATAATTAAATATAATTAATAAATTGAAGAGATACGCGTGTCTGGACAAAAGACTGCCCAAGTCCTGAAAATGCTGGGAAATGCTCATTGCCTTTGCATCATGCTGCGGTTATTGGGCGAAGGTAAAACTCTGGAAAACCTATCCCAGGCCACCGGATTATCACCCGCAACGGTTACCTACTATGTCAACCGGTTGCGCCAGCGTGACCTGGTCAGAGGCGAACGTCAGGGCCACCAAGTTGCTTATAGCGCCAACGCCGAAAATACGGATACTTTGGCGCTGTTGCAGAGCGTGGCGGCGTTGTACTGTGAACAGGCAGCGAGCGCCAGTTAAATCTTTTTCCTGCCCCAAGGCCGTTTAAAAGCTGGCCTGCATCAGTTTTTTCCAAGAGTTCAACAGCAAAAGCTGTTTATTGATCCAACCCACCCACTTTGGTGGGGACTGGCGACCAACGGGCGCCAGTCCCGTACAACCAGCGCCGCCCACCCGTGGCCGAAAGGTGAAGCGATTCCAGCCGCTAAAAGCCTCGACCGGCTCTTTTGGCAGAGCGCCCGTTATTTTCAGGGCCAAGGCTTAGTTAGGGATGTGCCCGCTCAGACGCTGAACGGTTCAGCCAGTTTTTTTCGAACGGCCACGTTTTTCAACCGGACGTAACGCGGTAGACCATTTTTGTCGTAGGCCGGATAATCCTCTCCTCGAATCAGCGGTTCCAGATAGCGCCGGCAGCGAGCCGTGATACTAAAGCCATTCGGGCTGATGAAGTTGCGTGGCATCATTTTCTCACGGTTGGCAACGCGCTTCAGGCTGGCTTCACCGATTTTCCAGCGGTAAGGTTGGTTCGAGGTGCGCACAATCGCGGGCATCACCGCGTTCTTGCCGGCCAACGCCATTCGCACGGCTGCTGCGCCGGTGGCGTAAGCGTGTTCTACATCCGTGCGTGAGGCGATATGTCGTGCTGAGCGTTGCAGATAATCGGCAACCGCCCAGTGGTACTTCAAGCCCAGATCTTCTTTGACCATCGATGCCACGACCGGGGCAACACCACCCAGCTGGGCATGGCCAAACGCGTCCCGCAGGCCCTGATCAGCCAGAAACCGGCCATCTTTGTCGCGAACGCCTTCCGAGACCACAACAGAGCAGTAGCCGAAACGGCTGACTTTCTCATCGACCAGAGCCATAAAGCGCTTGCGGTCAAAAGCCACCTCAGGGAACAGAATAATGATGGGTATCGGGGTTTTTTCATCGCTGGCCATGCCGCCGGCTGCGGCAATCCAGCCGGCATGGCGGCCCATAACCTCAAGGATAAATACTTTGGTTGAGGTTTTAGCCATCGAGGCGACATCGAAACTGGCTTCACGCGTGGAGATAGCGATGTACTTGGCGACGGAGCCAAAGCCCGGGCAGTTGTCGGTGATCGGCAGGTCATTATCGACCGTCTTGGGCACATGGATGGCTTGAATCGGAAAGCCGGTCGTTTTCGATAGTTGCGATATTTTGAGGCAGGTATCCGCGGAGTCACCACCACCGTTGTAGAAGAAATAACCAATATCATGAGCGCGGAAAACGGCAATCAGTCTTTCGTACTGTGCACGGCTTTCCTCAAGACTCTTGAGTTTGTAGCGGCACGAGCCAAAAGCTCCCGAAGGCGTTGTTTTCAGTGCAGCAATCGCGCTTTTGCTTTCACGGCTGGTGTCGATAAGGTCTTCGGTCAGGGCGCCAATAATGCCGTTACGGCCGGCGTACACCTTGCTGATACGGTCGCGGTGTTGCCGGGTGGTTTCGATTACTCCGCAGGCGCTGGCATTAATGACCGCGGTTACCCCGCCGGACTGGGCATAGAAGGCGTTCTTGGCTTTGCTCATAGCGTGATGTTCTCGTTAGGGAGGCCCGGATAAAGGATTTTGGTCGGGTAAAAATTCATGATGGGGCGCCATGTTATCTGCTCAAATGAGAGGGTAAACGGCTTGGAACACGACTCTGGGGAGAGCCATATGGCCTGCTTCATCACCAGGAATGATTTTAGCGCAGTGTTCCAAGGGCGTCCTATGAACAGAACTTGCGGTACCGGTTTGGTCTTTTTATGCTCCACTGTCCATTGACAGTACACAAAAGGTCACTATAGTGTACGCCCGTTTTCGAGCCCCTCGCCTGGCTAACGTTACCGTTGAGGTGGGCTTGATAGGCCGTTGCCAAGTGGTGTTTTCGGCTCCAGTCACAGCTTTGTGGAGATGTCATTATGAGAATCGTTTTGTTGGGGGCGCCCGGGTCCGGCAAAGGAACCCAGGCCAAGATGATGGCCCAAAAGTACAAGGTTCCTCAGATTTCCACGGGCGATATCTTGCGTGCCGCCGTTGCGGAGAAAACGGAGATCGGCAAGAAAGTCTCAGCGATCATGGAAGCCGGAGAGTTGGTGTCAGATGATATCGTGATCGACGCGGTCACCGATCGCCTGCGGGCTAACGCAAGTCGCCGTGGTTTCGTTCTGGACGGCTTTCCCCGCAATATCCCACAGGCCCAGGAACTGGATACCCGACTGGGCTGGCTGGGTCGACCGCTACAATTGGTGTTGCAGTTTGCCCTTGATAACGAGATTGTGATCAAGCGCGTTACCGGCCGGCTAAGCTGTGGTGAATGCGGTGCGATATACAACCGCTTTTTTTCCCGCCCGAACCGGTCCGGGGTGTGCGATAAATGTGGTTCGAAGCAGCTTTCCCACCGGACTGATGACAACGAGAAAACCGTGCGCGCGCGCCTGCAAACCTATGATCAGGATACGGCACCGCTTAGCGCCTATTACAAGGCGCAGCACAAGTTGCGCACTATTCAGGCAAGTGGCGAGGTGGAACAGATCTTTTCCGTCATCTGTGAAGTGGTCGATATAGAGATTCGACCTTTGGAGAAAAAAGTCATCGCGCCGAAGTCCGCGCGCCCCCAAGTGGTTGCCACGAAGCCGGCAACCAGCAAAAAAGCGGAAAAAAAAGCAGCCGAAAAACCGACCGCGGCCACGGTGAGAAAAGCCACCAAAAAAGTGGCAAAAAAGCCAGAAGCTAATAAACCCGTAGCCAAGAAAGTGGCTAAGAAGGTTGCGAAAAAGGCCACCAGCAAAGTGGCGAAAAAGCCAGCCCTCAAAAAGCCAGCCGCCAAAAAGGCCGTAGCCAAAAAAGTAGCAAAAAAGCCAGAAGCTAATAAACCCGTAGCCAAGAAAGTGGCTAAGAAGGTTGCGAAAAAGCCAGCCCTCAAAAAGCCAGCCGCCAAAAAGGCCGTAGCCAAAAAAGTAGCAAAAAAGCCGGCAGCCAAAAAGGCCGTAGCCAAGAAAACGGCCAAGAAGCGCCCGGGCAAGAAAAGGCAGGCCCGTTAAAAGGAATTATCGATGAGCGTTTACCCTACCACACGAATGCGGCGCCTGCGCAAAGATGCATTCAGTCGCGCGCTGGTACGTGAATCACGATTGTCCATAGACGATCTGATCCAGCCGGCCTTTGTTTGTGATGGCACCGGGGTACGTCAGGCAGTGCCGTCCATGCCGGGTGTCGAACGCTTAAGTCTCGATCTGTTGCTGGAGCGGGCCGAAAGACTCGATGCCTTGGGTATCAAGGCCATTGCTATTTTTCCGGTGATCGATGGCGCGCTCAAAACCGCTGATGCGGCTGAAGCCTACAATCCCCAGGGGTTGGTGCCGCAGGTGGTCAGCGCTTTGCGTGAGCACCTACCGGAAATGGGCATCATTACCGATGTTGCATTGGATCCGTATACCAGCCATGGCCAGGACGGCCTACTGGATGAACAAGGATACGTCAGCAACGACACGACAGTAGAGACACTGGTGCGCCAGGCGCTATGCCATGCTCGGGCTGGCGCCCAGGTGGTTGCCCCCTCGGACATGATGGACGGGCGCATTGGCGCAATTCGTGACGCGTTTGAGGAAGAAGGCCTGGTCAACACTCGCATCCTTGCCTATTCGGCGAAATATGCGTCGTCTTTCTACGGCCCGTTTCGGGACGCCGTAGGATCTGCAGCCAACCTCGGTGGTGGCGACAAGTACTCCTACCAGGTAGATCCGGGTAACACCGATGAAGCCTTGCGCGAAGTCGAATTGGATCTCGCCGAGGGAGCAGATATGGTAATGGTCAAGCCCGGTATGCCATACCTGGATGTGGTGCAGCGGGTCAAGCACGAACTGGGTGTACCGACTTTTGTCTACCAGGTCAGTGGGGAGTACGCCATGCTTTGCGCTGCCGCGCAGAACGGCTGGTTGGATCGCAAGGCAGTTGTGCTCGAATCTCTGTTGGCTTTTAAACGCGCTGGTGCCGATGCCATCCTGACTTATTTTGCTGAAGAAGTTGCACTTTGGATGCAAGAGCAATAGCCTTTGACTCAAGCTCGGTCTGGCCGGGATTGTTCTACTTTTCTTTAGTCACCATGTCATCACACCCTCGCCCCACCCGTATCGTTTTGCATCAGGGTTCTCGTACACTTGAGATCGAGTTTGATGACGACAGCAATTTCATGTTGCCCTGTGAATACCTGCGGGTGTACTCACCCTCTGCCGAGGTACGCGGCCACGGACCCGGGCAGGAAGTACTGCAAACGGGCAAAGAGACTGTCAACATCACCCAGGTAGAAGCGGTTGGCGCCTATGCCGTCAAGTTGCATTTTGACGATGGCCATAACACCGGCCTTTACTCGTGGGAGACTCTGTATGAACTGGGAACCGACCAGGATCGTCTCTGGCAGGCCTACCTGGGCGATTTGACCAAGGCGGGCTACGAGCGCAAACAAGACGCCTGAATGCGCCCACGCACCATTTCGATCATGGGTGAAAAGGCAACACATTTCGGCTTCAGCGAGGTAGACCCTGCCGACAAGGCTGAGCGGGTCGGCCAGGTCTTTGAATCGGTAGCCGATCGTTACGACCTGATGAACGACCTGATGTCACTGGGAGCTCATCGGTTGTGGAAAGATTTTGCCCTGGCGCGCAGCTGCGTACGCGCCGGGCATCGGGTGTTGGATGTGGCAGCTGGCAGTGGTGATATGACAGCACGCTTTGCGCAACGTGTCGGCGATGCCGGCCAGGTTGTGATGACTGACGTTAACCCAGCTATGCTCGAGCAGGGCCGCAAACGCCTGATCGACAAAGGCATTGGCAGCAATGTTGAATTTTTGCTCGCCGATGCCGAGGCGCTGCCATTGATGCCGGGGGGTTTCGATTGTGTGTGCATCGCTTTTGGTCTGCGCAACGTCACCCGTATCCCCAAGGCGCTGGAGTCGATGGCACAAATGCTTCGCCCTGGCGGGCGTGTGGTGATCCTGGAGTTCTCGCACCCGGTGTCCGAGTGGCTGTCACGTGCCTATGATCTTTTTTCTTTCTCAGTCATCCCGCCATTGGGCCGCATAGTGACCGGTGACGAGGCAAGTTATCGTTATCTCGTGGAATCGATTCGGCGCCACCCGGACCAGAACCGGCTCAGCCAGATGATGCGTGAAAGCGGTTTTGAGGACGTCAGTTACCATAACCTCAATGGTGGTATCGTGGCCCTGCATCTCGGTTTTCGTTACTGAAGCGTTGCCCACACGAGTGATGACTTCTTTACAGCACCAACTCGAAGTCGTACTTAATCGCGTGATCAGTGATTCCGCTGCATTGCCCCAGTTACGACCCCTGGAAGGTCGCGTGGTTTCGGTATTGGTTAAAGGATTCGCTCGCAACGCGTATTTTTCAGTTCATGATGCCCAGGTGCGACTCGCGTGGGCATCCTCGGGGCAAGTTGATGTCAGCATATCCGGGACACCTGGTGCCTTCACCCGTATTGTCCGCAGCGGTTTCGATCCTGGGGTTTTTCGCGATGGCAGCCTGACACTCGAAGGAGACCCCGAAACGGTTGCCGATCTCAAGACCCTGCTGGGCAATTTGAACCTGGACGCAGAGGAGGCTCTGGCCCAGGTGCTTGGCGATACCTTGGCGCACAAAGCGGCTAATGGAGCGCGAATGCTTGGCCACTGGGCAGCCGACACGGCAGATTCGGGCACAGCCAACGTGGCAGAGTTTCTGGTTGAGGAGGCCCGGTTGCTGGCCAGCCGGCCACGAGTAGAACGTTTTATTGCCGGTGTGGATCAGTTGCGTGACGACGCCGAACGACTACGTCAGCGCATAGAGCGTTTGGCGAATTTCCACAAGGCCAGGTAGGGCGAGTGCTAAACAGTTCCTGGCGAATGTTACGGATTGTCCGTGTACTGGTACGGCACGGGCTCGACGAGTTCGTGTTTACTTTGCATCTGTTTCGCCCGTATCGCTTTATGTTGTTCTTGTTTCCAGGGTACTGGTTTCGTGACCGGAATGTACCTCGTGGCCAACGCCTGCGCGAAGCCCTGGAAGAACTGGGGCCGGTTTTTGTCAAGTTTGGTCAGGCGGTCTCGACCCGCCCGGATCTAATTCCTGCCGACATTGCTGTGGAACTAACACGATTGCAGGACGATGTGCTGCCGTTTCCCGGTGACCAGGCCCGCGAGGTAATCGAACGCGCCTTAGACGCGCCGCTCAGTCAACATTTCGCCAGTTTTGATATTCAACCCCTGGCGTCGGCATCGGTGGCACAGGTACACGGGGCAACCCTGCAAGACAGCACCGAGGTGGTAGTTAAAGTGCTGCGGCCCGGGATCGAGAAGGTGATTGAGCGGGATCTTCAGTTGCTCTACCAGTTGGCACGGCTGGCCGACAGGCACTGGCCGAACGCCAGGCGCTTGCGTCCGCTTGAGGTTGTCGATGATTACGACAAAACGATCCACGACGAGCTCGATATGATGCGCGAAGGCGCAAACGCCAGCCAGCTGCGCAGCAACTTTCTGGATTCAGATATGATCTACGTGCCCCAGATCTATTGGGACCACAGCTGTCGCGAGGTTCTGGTGATGGAGCGTGTCGAGGGTATTCCGATACGCGATATCGATGCGATCCGGGCCGCTGGCATAGATTTGCGCAAGTTGGCCCATAACGGCGTTGAGATCTTTTTTACTCAGGCCTTTCGTGATGGCTTCTTTCATGCCGATATGCATCCGGGTAATATTTTTGTCAGCCCGCAAGGCCAGTATCGGGCAGTCGATTTTGGCATCATGGGCACGCTCGCCGAAGCCGATAAACGCTATCTTGCTGAGAACCTGCTTGCTTTTTTTAACCGTGATTATCGGGCAGTCGCCATGGCTCACCTGCGCGCGGGCTGGGTGCCGGCCACCACCCGCCCGGAAGAATTCGAGGCCGCTGTACGCACGGTCTGCGAACCGATCTTTGCCCGGCCGATCAGTGAGATCTCTTTTGGCCACCTGGTGATTCGTCTGTTCCAGGTTGCTCGGCGTTTCGATATGCCGGTACAGCCGCAATTGGTGCTGCTGCAAAAGACTTTGCTCAATATAGAAGGCCTCGGCCGGCAGCTCTATCCCGAGTTGGATTTATGGGAGACGGCGAAGCCTTTTCTTGAGCGCTGGATGCGTGAGCAGGTTGGACCGCGGGCTCTGGTCCGGGCACTGCGCCGCGAACTGCCCACGGTCTTACCGTTACTGCCAGAGTTGCCGGGCCTGGTTCACGAATTGTTGCGACGCCAGCGTGACGGTCAATTGGTTATTCGTACCGGGAGTGACGATGCCGAGCAACTCGCTCGCGATTTACAATACCGCACCCGCCAGCGCGATGGTCTGATGCTGGGCGGTGGATTGCTGCTGGGCGCAATCGTCTTGTTTCTGGGGTCCGAGGTTCTGGCTCTGGGCGTGCTGGCCACTGCAGGTGCTGGGTTGTTGACGGTTTGTGGGGCGTTGCTGATTGGGATTTTCAGCCTGGGTCGCTAGAACAGCAGCTTTAAGTTGTGCGTTTGCCACGCTGCCACCGGCACTATCGATGACGGTCGCTGAATCGGTTAATCCCCAGTTTTCTACTTGGTTTTTGTCAGCAAAATCCCTATAATGCCGCTCAGGATATTTAAGCGTTGTAAACAGTCGAAAACCCGGTTGTTTTGGTACGTTTTTGCCATAACAGGTCAAAACGCTTCCGGAAAAACGTAATAGGAGATAATAGATATGCGCTTGACTACTAAGGGCCGTTACGCGGTCACCGCTATGTTGGATCTGGCACTGCAGGAGGGTAGACGGCCCGTTACGCTCCAGGATATTGCAGTGAACCAGGAGATATCACTGTCCTACCTGGAGCAGCTTTTCGCTCGTTTGCGCCGCAACGGGTTGGTCCGCGGTACTCGTGGCCCGGGCGGAGGTTATCGTCTGGCCAAGGAGTTGGATCTGATCTCTATCGCCTCGATTGTCTCAGCAGTCGATGAGAGAGCCGATATGACCCGCTGCGGCGGTGAAGCCAATTGCCAGGATGGCGATAAATGTCTGACCCATGAGTTGTGGACCGAACTCAGTGAGAAAATATTCAACTTCCTGGATGGTATTTCGTTGGGTGAAATGATACGGCGGCCGGAAGTGCTTGAGGTTGCCGAGCGCCAAGAAGTGGTGCGCCAGGGTCTGCGTTCAGGTCGCTTGAAGACTGTGGTGGTTGAGGCAAGTTCGTTGACCAGTAGCAATTGAATTAACCTCAAATTGTAATCAAGGAAAGGCAATGAATCCGGCAGTGACAGATCTGGGTGAACTGGTTGGTCGTGAGTACAAGGAAGGCTTTGTCACGGACATCGAAGCCGATACCTTGCCGCCTGGCCTGAATGAAGACGTCATCCGTTTTCTTTCCGCCAAAAAAGATGAGCCCGACTTCGTTCTTGAGTGGCGACTGGATGCTTTTCGCCGTTGGCAGAACATGAAGCAGCCCAGCTGGGCCCAGGTTCGCCACGCCCCCATAGACTTCCAGGCGATCAGTTACTACTCGGCACCCAAGAGTGACGCGGACCGACCCAAGAGTCTCGACGAAATAGATCCTAAATTGTTGGAGACCTACGACAAGCTGGGCATTCCGCTGGAGGAGCAAAAGGCTCTGGCCGGAATTGCGGTCGATGCGGTGTTCGACAGTGTGTCGGTCGCGACCACCTTTAAGGATAAGTTGGCCAAAATCGGAGTCATTTTCTGCCCTTTGTCCGAGGCGTTGGCAAACCACCCAGATCTGGTCCGCCAGTATCTGGGCTCAGTGGTCCCCGCGGCAGACAATTTCTATGCTGCTTTGAACTCGGCTGTTTTCACTGAAGGCTCTTTCGTCTATATACCCAAGGGCGTGCGCTGCCCGATGGAACTGTCCACGTATTTTCGGATCAATGCGCTCAATACTGGTCAGTTCGAGCGCACCCTGATTATCGCGGACGAGGGCAGCTACGTGAGTTACCTCGAAGGCTGCACAGCACCGATGCGCGACGAAAACCAGTTGCACGCAGCCGTGGTCGAGCTGGTGGCACTTAAGGACGCTCAAATCAAATATTCCACAGTGCAGAACTGGTATCCGGGTGACGAGGAAGGCCGTGGTGGGATCTACAACTTTGTAACCAAACGTGGCGTGTGTCGTGGAGACAATGCCAAGATCTCCTGGACCCAGGTCGAAACCGGTTCGGCCATCACCTGGAAATACCCCAGCGTTCTGCTTGAAGGCGACTCTTCGGTCGGCGAATTCTACTCCGTGGCTTTGACCAATCACTGCCAACAGGCGGACACCGGAACCAAGATGGTGCACATTGGCCGCAATACCTCCAGCACCATTATCTCCAAGGGCATCTCTGCCGGGCGCGGACAGAATGCCTACCGCGGTCTGGTCAAGGTGCTCAAGGGTGCCGAGACCGCGCGTAACTATTCCCAGTGTGACTCGTTGCTGATGGGAGATCGTTGCGGCGCACATACTTTTCCTTACCTTGAAGTAAAAAACCCAACGGCCACGATCGAGCATGAAGCGACAACTTCCAAGATCGGTGAGGATCAGCTGTTTTACTGTCGCCAGCGGGGCCTTTCAGAAGAAGACGCTGTGTCGCTGATCGTGAACGGCTTTTGCAAAGAAGTGTTTCGTGAATTACCGATGGAATTCGCGGTCGAGGCACAAAAACTGCTCAGCATCAGCCTGGAAGGTGCTGTTGGCTGACCCCAATATAAGGGTCTTTCGGCCGCAACATAGCTAACTCGGATTGCGCCGGGCACAGTCCGGGCCTGCACAGCACAACCCCCAACCCAGATACTGGAGAACCTGACGATCATATGTTGAAGATAAGCAAGCTGACCGTAACGGTCGATGGAAAGACGATACTCAATGGTCTGGACCTTGAGGTTGGACCCGGTGAGGTGCATGCCATCATGGGGCCCAATGGCTCAGGCAAGAGTACCCTGGCCAATGTGATTGCTGGCCGCGAGGGTTACCAGGTGACCGGCGGATCGGTCAGTTTTCTTGGTCAGGACCTGTTGTCGCTGGCACCGGAGAAGCGTGCCCGTGAGGGGGTTTTCCTTGCTTTTCAGTATCCGGTGGAAATCCCTGGAGTTGCCAATGTGTACCTGCTCAAGGAGGCGGTAAACGCTACGCGCCAGCACCGTGGCGAGGAAAAACTGGATGCCATGGATTTTCTGAAACTGGTACGTGAGAAGCTCAAGTTGCTGCAGATGAAAGAAGAATTCCTGTACCGCTCGGTTAACGAGGGCTTTTCCGGAGGCGAGAAAAAGCGCAACGAGATTTTCCAGATGGCGATGCTTGAGCCACGTCTTGCAGTACTCGATGAAACCGATTCAGGATTAGATATTGATGCGCTGAAAATCGTAGCCGATGGCGTCAACGCACAGCGTAGTGCGGATCGCTCGGTGATCCTGGTGACGCATTACCAGCGACTACTTGATTACATCGTACCCGACCGGGTGCACGTGCTGGCCGGGGGGCGCATTGTGCGCTCTGGAGACAAGCACCTGGCACTCGAGCTCGAAGCACAGGGTTATGGCTGGGTTGAATCGGACCCCAGCACGGTCTCGGCAGCGTGAGCGAAGGGGCAGCAAATGTTGCGGCCTATGTGGCAGCCCAGCGCGAACAGGCGCCGGCACTGCCGGCTTTTGGAACGCCATCACTTGATGCCAGCCGGGCGCAGGCACTGGAGTCTCTCTCCCAGCTTGGCTTTCCCAGCCAGCGTGACGAGGACTGGAAATACACCTCGACCCGGGCGATTACGCGCGTTGCGTTTACCCCAGCCGTCGCTGGTGCGCCGTGTCCGCGCGAGTTTGTCAGCCAAACGACAATCGATGGCCTCGATGCCTGGCGGCTGGTATTTGCTGATGGGTTTTGGCAGCCAGAGCTGTCGCTGCTCGATGACCTGCCCAACGGTGTACAGATATCAGGTCTTGGCCAGTCGCTGGGGAGCGAGCCACAGCGTATAGCCGCCCTGCTCGGCAGCGCGCTTGGGCAGACTCCGCATGGCTTTATTGCCATGAATTCCGCATTCATCGGCGATGGGGCGCTCATCGAGATCGCCCCGGGTACCCGGGTCGACAAGCCCATAGAACTGCTCTTCATCTCCGGCTGTAGCGGTGAGGGATTTCTCAGCCTGCCGCGAAATCTGGTGGTCATGGGCGCAGGCAGTCAAGCTGCGGTTATCGAACGCCATGTCTCACTGGCCGACGAAAGATTATTAAGCAATTCGGTTTCAGAGTTGATCCTCGCTGACAATGCGTCCCTCAACTACCAGAGCGTACAGCAGGTGGCCCCACGTGGATTTCATGTGGGCGGCATGTTTGCTCGGCTGGGTCGCTCGGCCCGACTCCAAGCGACTACCGTGACGATGAGCGGTGCCCTGGTGCGCAATGATGCTCTGGTTAATCTGGATGACCAGGGTGGTTTTGCGAGTCTTGATGGCCTGTACCTGGCTTTTGGCCGCAGCCACGTTGATAACCACACGCACATTACGCATAACGCACCTCATTGCGTCAGCCGCGAACACTACAAGGGCGTTCTCGGTGACCGCGGCCACGCTGTATTTCATGGTCGTATCGTGGTGCAGCCGGGTGCGCAGAAAACCGATTCGGTGCAAAACAACCAGAACCTGCTGCTCTCCGCCGATGCGGAAATCGATACCAAGCCGCAGCTGGAGATTTATGCTGATGACGTCAAATGTGCCCATGGTGCGACGGTTGGACAACTGGACGAAACCGCGGTGTTCTACCTGATGTCCCGCGGCATCGACCGTCAGGCGGCCCGGCGGATGTTGACCCAGGCTTTTGCGGCTGACGTGCTCAACCGTATTGAGCTCCCGGCACTGCGCTCCTATCTCGAAGCGCAAGCGGCGCAGCGCCTTTCACCGGAGCAGATCCGCGAATCTGAGTCCTGATGAATTCGGCTGCGCATAACCAATACCCGCCAGCGCTCGATGTGTACGCGTTGCGTGCGGATTTCCCGGCATTGGCCCAGCAGATAAATGGCCATCCGCTGGTCTACCTGGACAACAGTGCGACTACCCAAAAACCTCAAGCGGTCATCGATGCCGTAGCGGATTTCTATTCCCGTGATAACGCCAATGTGCATCGCGGTGTGCATCGTCTAAGCCAGCGCGCCAGCGATCGTTTTGACGGCGCCCGCGAGAAAGTACGCGCTTTTATCAATGCGCCATCGTGTGCCGAGGTGATCTTTACCCAGGGCACGACCGGTGCTATCAACCTGGTGGCCCAGAGCTATGGCCGGTCAATACTGAATAAAGCAGACGAAGTGCTGGTCAGTGCGATGGAGCACCATGCCAATATCGTGCCCTGGCAATTGTTGTGCGAGGAAACCGGCGCGACCCTTAAGGTGGCGCCAATGAACAATAACGCAGAGTTGTTGCTTGAGGATTTTGCCAACCTGCTCTCAGAAAAAACACGCATCGTCGCGCTGACCCATGTCTCGAACGCGCTCGGCACCATCAACCCAATCCAGAAACTGACCCGACAGGCACATCAGGCCGGCGCAGTGGTGCTGATCGATGGCGCCCAGTCGGTAGCGCATGGGCCGGTCGACGTGCAGTCTCTGGAGTGTGATTTTTTTGCGTTCTCGGGGCACAAACTTTATGGCCCGACCGGCATCGGGGTACTGTATGGTCGCGAGGCGCTGCTTGAGGCGATGCCGCCCTGGCTGGGTGGCGGTGACATGATCCGCACGGTCAGCTTTGAAGGCTCCACCTGGAATGCATTGCCTTACAAGTTCGAGGCGGGAACCCCGCACATTGCCGGGGTGGTAGGCCTGGGCGCCGCCATCGACTACCTTGACGCCATTGGACTCCAAGCAATTAGCGCCCACGAACAGGCGCTACTGGTGCTGGCGACGCAGCGGGCCCACTCACAACCGGGCATGCGTATTATCGGCAACGCGAGCGACAAGGCAGCCATCGTGTCCTTCGAACTGGGCGGCATCCATCCGCATGATGTGGGCACGATTCTTGACAGTGTCGGCGTGGCTATTCGAACCGGTCACCATTGCGCTATGCCGGTAATGGAGTTTTTCGGTGTACCGGCCACGGCCCGCGCCTCTTTCGGCCTGTACAATACCGCCGAGGATATCAACGCGCTGTTTGATGCCATCACCAAAACGCAGTCCCTGTTTGCCCGATGAACGACCTGCGCGATCTCTATCAGGAAGTGATCTTTGATCACAATCGCAGCCCGCGCAATTTCGGTATGCTTGAGCATCCGACACACCAGGCGCACGGTGTTAATCCTTTGTGCGGCGATGAACTCACGGTGTCTCTGGTATTGGATAAGGGCGGGGTGATCGAAGACCTGCTTTTTGAGGGTCGCGGTTGTGCGATCTCTACCGCGTCGGCATCGATCATGACAGAAATACTGAAAGGGCTTTCCGTACCGGAGGCCGATCGTTACTTCGACGCGTTTCACGCGATGGCAACCGGTCAGACCCCGTCGCAGACGGATCTGCCGGCCTTGACCAAGCTCGAAGTGTTAAGCGGTGTGCGTGATTATCCGGCGCGGGTTAAGTGCGCAACCCTGGCCTGGCATACCGTTCGCGCAGCACTGCACAATGTCAGCGCCAGCGTGACCACCGAGTGATAGCACCCACTTGACTTGTAAGCTACGGAACTACGGATGATAGAAACGCCAGACGAAACCAACCAGCCTGACCCGGCAACGGCCGCCCAAGTGCAGGCTGCCGATATTCAATCTGACGCCACCAATGTCGCCGCTGACAACCCGCCTTCGGTCAGCCTGCAATCGGTCGCCGACGATGACTCGCTGCTGGAGCGGGTGATCAGTGGGGTGCGGGAGGTATTCGATCCCGAGATTCCCTTGAATATCTATGACCTGGGTTTGATTTACCGTATCGACATCAGTGCCGACAACCAGGTAGCGATCGATATGACCCTGACTTCCCCAATGTGCCCGGTGGCAGGCTCCCTGCCAGGCGAAGTCGAGAATGCAGCACGCGCCGTTGCGGGAGTTGCCGATGTGGTTGTTGAACTGGTCTGGGATCCGCCGTGGGACCCCCAGGTCATGAGTGAGGCGGCGCGTCTTGAACTGGGATTTTTCTGATGGGTGAATGGGCCAGTGTCGCCCGGGTAGATGAGGTGAATGCGAACGTTCCGCTGGTGGTAGATCTGGATGACTCTGCGGTCGTACTTGTCCGAGTTGATGACGAGATAATCGCCATAGAAGATATCTGCACCCACGACGGTGGCGAGATCTCCGAGGGCTGCATTGTAGATGGGGCGATCGAATGCCCGCGCCATGGTGCCCGGTTCTGTTTGAGAACAGGCAAGGTATTGTCACCCCCGGCCTATGAACCGTTACATGTATTTCCGGTGCGTATCGAAGACGGCAAAGTCAGCGTGCGCGATGACCGCTGGGACTGATCTACGACCGCATCTGGTTCAGCGTCGGCTGCGCCGCCGCCGGTAGCGCGTCACCAGCCACAGCACGGGCCCCAGCACAGCGATTTCCAAGCCGATGGCCAGAAGGTTATGCAGCGAGAAAAGTTGACCGATGAAGTCAGTTAATCCTACGCCAGCACCGCCATGGTCAAAATTGCTGAATATCGGCGCCGGAGATATAAAGTAGGCAGAACTGAATGGCCATAGGAGCGGGATGCCAAACGGTGCACCGGTATCGGCAGCGAGCCAATCACCCAGGAGATGACTCAAGTAGATGAAAAAGGTGAGCACGGCCCAGCGCACCGGCAACGCCCGGGCGAACGCAGCGACCGTTATGGCAAAAACCAGTGCTGCGGTAATCGAGTGCGAGGGCCCGTGATGAAAGCGGTTGGGATCACCCATCAGGATGCCGGGCAGAAAATCGAGGTCGGCTGCGCACCCTGCAAAAATCACCAACGCCGGCCACCAGCGTTTGCGACCATAGGGCGGTCGGCGCAAGCCGGTTACGATGAATGCGAGAATTGAATGTCCAACTGGACTAGGCATCAGGAGGTACCAGGGGAATGAGCGAAAGCCAGCCGGAAACAAGCCGCGAGCACTATGCGCTGCTGGTGCGGGTCACCACGCGCTGGAGTGATTATGACATGTTGGGTCACCTCAACAACGTGGAGTATTACCGTTACTTTGAGAGCGCAGTGCTGACCCTGCTGCACGAGACCGGCCTGGACTGGCGGAGTGATCCGGTGATTCCTTTTGCCGCAGAAAACGGCTGCCGGTTTTTGCAGCCAGTAGCGATATCAGGGCATGTCGACGTGGGTGTGCGCATTACTAAACTGGGCAACAGCAGTGTGCGCTATGAAGTTGCCATATTCATGCCGACACAGGACACGCCCAGCGCCGAGGGCTTTTTTGTTCACGTGTTTGTCAACCGAAAGACCGGTCGACCAACACCGCTGCCAGAACCGGTACGACTGCATTTTGCCCGACAGGTTGATGCGCTGACCCGCGCCGAGTCGCGCCGGGTCGAGCATGCCCAGCTACTGCCGACAACGCCGTCGGCGGATGCGTAACTGAATATAACTGTATAACTAGTGTTAGGATTTTCCCAATCGAGGCCAAAGCCCGGATCTACCCAGCCATGACCCGCAAGTTGTTCATAAAAACATTCGGTTGCCAGATGAACGATTACGACTCTGCCCGTATCGCTGATCTGATGGCCTCTTCACATAATATGGCGCTTACTGATCAGGCGGAGCAGGCAGACATGCTGTTGCTCAATACCTGCTCGGTTCGCGAAAAGGCCCAGGAGAAAGTTTTTTCCCAGTTGGGTCGTTGGCGCGAGTGGAAAAATGATCGGCCGGAACTCGTGATCGGGGTGGGCGGCTGTGTGGCCAGTCAGGAGGGTGAGCTCATACTGCGTCGGGCCCCCTACGTGGATCTGGTGTTTGGACCTCAGACTTACCACCGCCTGCCGGCAATGCTGGACGCGTTGACGCGTGAGCGCCGACCGCGGGTGGATATCAGTTTCCCCGAGATAGAAAAGTTCGATGCCCTGGTGCCACCGAGCAGTGACGGGCCGCGTGCCTTTGTCTCGATCATGGAAGGCTGTAGCAAGTACTGCACCTTCTGCGTGGTGCCCTATACCCGCGGTGAGGAATTCAGCAGGCCCTTTGACGAGGTCATCACCGAGATCGTTGAACTCGCCGAACAGGGTGTTTGCGAGATTACCCTGTTGGGGCAGAACGTAAACGCCTACATTGGTGCCCGTCACGGTGGCGGGGTAGTGGATTTTGCCGAGTTGCTGGTATATGCTGCCGAAGTGGATGGTATTGAGCGTTTGCGTTACACCACCTCGCATCCGGTGGATTTTTCACAGGCCTTGATTGACGTCTACGCTCAGGTGCCACAACTGGTGAGTCACCTGCATCTTCCGGTGCAAAGTGGTTCGGATCGGATTCTCGAGGCCATGAAGCGCCGCTATCAGATTGCCGATTACGAGCGCATCGTCGAGCGCTTGCGCGAGGTGCGGCCTGATCTCGGTTTGTCATCGGATTTCATTGTTGGTTTTCCGGGCGAGACCGAGGCAGATTTCAGTGCCACCCTGGCGTTGATTGAGCGGGTGGGTTTTGATCATTCTTTCAGCTTTATTTACAGCGCACGCCCCGGAACGCCGGCAGCGGAGTTGGCTGATGCTGTGTCAGCAAAAGAAAAGCGCCAGCGCCTGGCGCGATTACAGGATCTGGTTTCCCACCAGGCCGGCGCCATCAGTGCGGCAATGGTGGGCACCTGTCAGCGAATCCTGGTCGATGGCGTATCACGCAAAAACGCCGCGCACCTGAGTGGCCGTACCGAAAACAACCGGGTGGTCAATTTCTGCGCCGATGATGCCCGCATCGGGCAGTTTGTTGATCTGCGTATTACCGAAGCTTTGCCCAACTCGCTGCGCGCTGACGCCATAGCGGTCGCCGCCGCCAACTCTGCTATTATGGCCTCTGTCTCCGTGGGAGCCACAGCACCGGATTGAACGACCCAACCAGCCCTATTACCTTTCTTCTGGATCCCGAGGACAACGAGCGCCTCGCGGATCTTTGTGGCGAGCACGACACCTATCTCAAGCAGGTCGAAGCGGGACTCGGGGTACGCATATCACACCGTGGCCACCTTTTTTGTGTCGACGGGGGTGACCAGGATGTGCGCAATGCGCAGGATGTGTTGCTGGCCTTATATGCCGATACCGGCGTCTCTGGCACTTTGAGCCCAGACGGGGTACACATGGCGATAGCGAATATCCCGAACGATAAGCTCAAGGGTCGCCAGAGCCCAGACGACATCGTAATACGCGGGCGCAAGATTTTGATCCGCGGCAGGAGTCCCAGCCAGAAGCGTTACCTCAATAACATACTCAAACACGATATCAATTTTGGTGTCGGGCCCGCTGGTACCGGCAAGACTTTTCTTGCAGTGGCCTGTGCGGTCCAGGCGCTGGCGGATGAGCAGGTCGAGCGCATCGTTCTGGTGCGCCCGGCAGTCGAGGCCGGCGAGCGGCTGGGCTTTTTGCCGGGCGACATCGGGCAGAAGGTCGACCCTTATCTGCGGCCCCTGTACGACGCGCTTTACGAGATGCTTGGATTCGACCGGGTTGTCCGACTGATGGAGCGCAACGTCATTGAACTGGCGCCACTCGCCTACATGCGTGGGCGGACCTTGAGCGACGCTTTTGTCATATTGGATGAGGCGCAAAATACCACCGAGGCACAGATGAAGATGTTTCTCACGCGCTTGGGCTTTGGCGCGCGCGCGGTGATCACCGGCGATCCTTCGCAGGTGGATTTGCCGAGCGGTACCTGCTCCGGGTTGGTCCACGCCGTGTCGTTACTGTCTGCCGTTGAGGGGATCAGCGTGACCCGATTTACACCCAGTGACGTGGTGCGCCATCCTCTGGTGCAGCGCGTGGTAGAGGCTTATGACGGTGAGGGTTGTCAGGCTGAGTGAATCCACAAACTGATGTACAACTGGCCAGTCGCTGTGAAAACATGCCCTCACCCGATCAGATTCGCAACTGGACCGGCGCGGCTTTGCGCGTCCTGCAGTGCGATCAGGCCTGCCTGACTGTGCGTATGGTAGATGAGCCTGAAATGACCCAGCTCAATGAACGTTTTCGTGGCCGGTCGGGCCCGACTAACGTGTTGTCTTTTCCTTTTGAGACGCCACCGGGGTTGCCAGAGCCAACTTCACAGCTGGGAGATATCGTGGTTTGTGCACCGCTGGCCGAGCGCGAAGCGCTGACCCAGACAAAAGCTGTCCAGGCGCATTTTGCGCATCTGGTGGTTCATGGCGTGCTGCACTTGCGTGGGTACGATCACCAAGAAGGGCGCGAAGCACAAGAAATGGAAACACTTGAAAAAACGATCCTTGCCGGCCTGGGTTTTAGCGACCCCTACCAGGGGGCCTGAGTTTTTTATGCCTATTGAGATCAAACCATCTGCCGAAGCTGCTCGCGGCAACGTGTTGCAACGTCTTGGCCATCTGTTGCGCGGCATCCCTTTTACCCGTAGCCAGTTGTTCACCACGCTGCGTGAAGCCCGGCAGCGTAACCTGCTGGATGACGATACTCTGCAAATGATGCGCCGGGTGGTCGAAGTATCAGACCTGCAGGTTGAGCAGGTCATGGTATCGCGCGGGCAGATGGTGACTGTCGACTCCCGGCAGACTCTGGACGACGTGCTGCCGCTGATTACCGAATCCGCACATTCGCGTTTCCCGGTAACCGATGGCGACAAGGATGGCGTGATAGGCATTTTGCTGGCCAAGGATCTGCTGCACCAGCTGCAAAGCAATGGCGGGGATGCATTGCAATGGGCCACATTGCTGCGCCCTGCGGTTTTTATTCCCGAAAGCAAACGTCTCAATGTACTGCTGCAGGAATTTCGTGACAGCCGTAACCATATGGCGATCGTAGTCGACGAATATGGCGGGGTGGTTGGCTTGATTACTATTGAGGATGTACTTGAGCAGATCGTCGGTAATATTGAAGACGAGCACGATGTCGATGGCGCCGTTGGCATGGTGCTGCGCCGTGGCTCAGATTGTTGCGTCATCAAGGCGATGCTGCCGATCGACAGTTTCAATCATCTATTCGGGCTCGATCTGGATCCGCTGGAATACGACACCATGGGTGGGTTGGTGACCGGAGCGTTAGGCCATGTGCCGCGCCGCGGTGAGATCATCAAGGTGGAAGGCATTACGGCCGAGGTGTTAAGTGCCGATAGTCGTCGGCCGCGCCTGCTGCGTATTACCGACTTACCCTCTGGCGATTAAACCTGCCCACCCACAACGGTGATGCGCTTGTCCGGTGTCCGGTTTCGATTCTCATTGGCGCTGGTAGCCGGGGCGCTCTACCCGCTTAGCTTTGCGCCTTTGAATCTGGCGCCCCTGGCGCCCTTGTCATTGGCCATTCTTTTTTTTGTGTGGCGCTGTGCGTCGGCGCGTGAGGCCGGGGTACTGGGCTTTGTTTTTGGCCTGGCAACCTTTGCGGTCGGTATCTCCTGGGTCTACGTCAGTTTGCACCAATACGGCAATATGCCCGCGCCGTTGGCGGCAGTCGCGGTGATGATTTTCGCCGGGCTGATGGCTATCTACCCGGCGCTGGCCGGCTGGGGCCAGGCGTGCTTCAGACCTTTGTCGCCGGCGATGCGCTGCATTACCGTCATGCCGGCATTGTGGGTGGCGGGCGAATGGCTGCGCGGCACACTGCTCAGCGGATTTCCCTGGTTGTACCTGGGTTACAGCCAGGTGGATACGCCGCTGGCGTCACTGCTGCCGCTGGTGGGCGCTCTTGGCGTCAGCCTGTGGGGCGCGCTTGCGGGCGGTGCGTTATTGCTGGTGGTAATGCAAAAAGGCCGCGAGCGTACCGGAGCACTGGCGGTGCTGGCGGTGCTGGCGATCGGGGTTGCACTGTCGCGCATCCCGGTGTTTGTGCAAGCCGTTGGCGAGCCCATTGAGGTTGCCGTTATCCAGAACAACATATCACTTAAGGACAAGTGGCAAAGCGGCCAGGCCCATGCCATAGCCACGCGCTACTTTGAGGCCAGCCGCCCACTGGCGGGCGTGGATCTGATTGTCTGGCCGGAGGGTGCACTGCCGGCTTATCTGGATCAGATCTCGGCAGGTTTTCTAAGTGCACTGCGCCAGCACCCGTCCGACTTTCTCATCGGTCTGCTGGAGCGCTCTGATCGCGTTGCCGGGTCGGATTACTACAACGCAGCGCTGGGTATCGGTGAGCAGCGCTCGCTGTATCGCAAGCACCAGCTGGTGCCTTTTGGCGAGTACCTGCCGCTCGCACCCCTGCTGGGGTGGCTACTGGATTACCTCAAGATCCCGATGTCTGATTTTTCAGCCGGCCCTGGCCAACAAGCGCCGCTGGCGCTTGCCGGGCAGCAGGTCGGCGTCAGCATCTGCTATGAAGATGCTTTTGCTACCCGGATCAACACGGTGTTGCCGGGCGCAACGGTATTGGCGAATCTCAGCGAAGACGCGTGGTTTGGTAATTCTCTTGCGCCACACCAGCGCCTGCAGATGGCCCGTGCCCGCGCCCTGGAAACCGGACGCCCCATGATTCGCTCCAGCAACAACGGCTTGTCATCGCTGATCGGGCCTAACGGGGTAGTTAATGCGTTGGCGCCGCAGTTCGAGACCGCCATTTTGCGTGGTACGGTGCAACCCATGACGGGCGTTACCCCGGCCGTGCGCTACGGCAATCTCCCGGTAGGCTTGGGGTGCCTTTTCCTGCTGGGCATTGGTCTTTGGCGACGCAAAGCCGCGGGCGGCCATACCTGATCGTGGTGCTAGACTGTGAGCATGGTCGGTAAGCACAAAAACCCACTGGTCGTGGCGATCTCCTCGCGCGCACTGTTCGATCTTGAAAGCGGGCACAGGGTTTATATGGAAAAGGGTGTCGAGGCCTATTGTCGATACCAGGTCGAGCGCGAAGACGAGAGGCTTGAGCCCGGCGTGGCCTTTTCGTTGGCTCAGAAACTGCTGGCGCTTAACGACCCGGCCGATGAGGCCCGGCGGGTCGAAGTGGTTCTGATATCACGAAACAGCGCCGATACCGGTTTGCGGATTTTCAATTCCATCGCCCACTACAACCTGGATATCACCCGCGCTGCTTTTTCCGGTGGCGAGAGCCCTTTTCGCTACGTGACCCCGTTCAGCGCCGATCTGTATCTGTCTGCAGACCCGGCCAACGTCCGCCAGGCACTGGACTCGCACATCGCTGCCGCCACCATTTTGCCTTCGCGCGCCCACCACGATAACGATGGCCAGTTGCGTATCGCCTTTGATGGCGATGCTGTGCTTTTTGCCGATGATTCCGAACGCATCTACCAGTCCGAGGGTCTGGCGGCTTTTGCCGCAGCAGAGAAAAAGATGGCCGGCACACCCATGACCGGCGGGCCTTTTAGAAAGTTTCTGCAATCGTTGCACGAGTTGCAGTCGCAGTGGCCACGGCACAAGGCCCCGATCCGCACGGCGCTTTTTACCGCCCGCAGCGCACCAGCGCATGAGCGTGTGATCCGCACCTTGCGTGCCTGGGATATCTGGATTGACGAGGCAGTTTTTCTGGGGGGTCTGGACAAGGGCGAATTCCTACACACCTTCGGCGCCGATATTTTCTTTGATGACCAAAGCGGGCACTGCGAGTCGGCCCGCCAGTATGTCGCCACCGGTCACGTACCGCACGGGGTGAGCAACGACGCCGCTTAAGCCCGCCCCCCGGGCCGGGCATTGATATAATCCCCCCGCTTAAGGGGCGGTCACCGCTTTGTTTTTACGTTTTTCCCTGCATAGGTTTGATATGAGACGAGTCCGATTTCTCCCAATGCTGTTGTGCTGTGTTTTGGGCGCAGCGCTGCCCGGCACTTCTGCCGGCGCAGCCATTCCCCTGGCGGTAGATGGTCAGCCGCTCCCCAGTCTTGCGCCGATGCTGGAGCAGGTTTTGCCCTCGGTGGTGAATATCTATACCGAGGGACGGGTACGCGAGAGCCAGAGCCCATTTCAGTCCGACCCCTTTTTCGAAAAATTCTTCGGTGGCCCGCAGACCCAGCCCCGCGAACGGCGGGTCAGCGCCTTGGGTTCGGGGGTCATCATAAATGCCGAAAAGGGTTATGTGATCACCAACAGCCATGTCATTGAGGATGCCGAGCAGATCAGCGTTCGGTTGCACGATGGCCGCTCCTTCGATGCCAAGCGCGTGGGTGTGGACGAGGCCGCGGATATCGCTGTTATCCAGATACCCCCTGATCAGCTCCAGGCGATTCAAATGGGCGATTCTGATACGTTGCGGGTGGGCGACTTCGTGGTGGCCATCGGCAACCCTTTTGGCCTGGGCCAGACCGCGACCTCGGGGATAATCAGTGCGCTGGGACGCACGGGCCTGCGCATCGAGGACTACGAAGATTTCATTCAGACCGATGCCTCGATCAACCGGGGCAACTCCGGTGGCGCGCTGGTGAATCTGCGCGGCGAACTGGTGGGTGTGAACACCGCTATTCTGGCGCCTGGGGGCGGCAATATCGGTATCGGGTTTGCGATTCCGGTAAACATGGTGGGGCTGTTGACCCGCCAGATCATCGATTATGGTGAAGTCCGCCGTGGCCGCCTCGGTGTCATCGTTCAGGATCTGACGACTGAGCTTGCAGAGGCGTTGGATATCGATGCCACCAAAGGTGCAGTCATCTCGCAGGTGATGCCAGATTCGGCCGCGGCAGATGCCGGGCTGCGCGAAGGTGATGTGATCATTGCTGTGGATGAGCGAAAGATCGCCGGTGCCAGTGCCCTGCGCAATGTCATTGGATTGTTCCGGGCCGACGACGAGATTGAGATCTCCTACCTGCGCGATGGCGAGCGCTACCGCAAGCGCATTCGTATCCGCTCCATTGAGCCGCCCGCCGGCCAGGGCCTGCAGATCAGTGAGCGCCTGGAAGGCGCACGATTATCCGACATCGACGGCGACAGCAGTCCCCAGGGCAAGCGTGGTGTGCGCGTGGTAGAGGTGGCCCAGGGCAGCCCCGCCTGGCAGGCCGGGTTGCGCGAAGGCGATCTGATTATCTCGGTAAACAAGCAGCCGATCTACAGCCTGGAAGACGTGCAGCGCGCGGTCGAGAAGCAGGCCTCGATGCTGCTGCTTAATATTCACCGTGGCGAGTCGGCGCTTTTTATCGTGATCCGCTGAGTCTGCGTATCTGCAAGCGAGTATCTTTCACCCCAAACCCATAGCCAATAACCATGAAAGACAACCTGATCGCACCGTCTATCCTGTCTGCCGATTTTGCACGGCTGGGCGAGGAAGTCGACAACGTGCTGGCCGCCGGCGCCGATGTTGTCCACTTTGATGTGATGGACAATCACTACGTGCCTAATCTCACCATTGGTCCGCTGGTGTGCGAAGCGTTGCGCAAGCACGGGGTAACGGCGCCGATCGACGTGCACCTGATGATTCGCCCGGTGGATCGCATCATTCCCGATTTTGCTGCGGCCGGGGCCAGTTACATCACTTTTCACCCCGAGGGCAGCGAGCACGTTGATCGTACCTTGCAGTTGATTCGCGATGAGGGCTGCAAGGCCGGGCTGGTATTCAATCCGGCCACCCCGCTTACGCATCTGCAATACGTCATGGATAAAGTCGATATGGTGTTGCTGATGTCGGTGAATCCAGGCTTTGGTGGGCAGAGCTTTTTACCCTCGACACTGGATAAATTGCGCCAGGCCCGCCAGCTGATCGATGAGTCTGGCCGGGACATCCGCCTTGAGATCGATGGCGGGGTAAAGGTAGATAATATTGGCGCTATCCACGCCGCCGGCGCCGATACATTTGTCGCGGGCTCGGCAATCTTCGGTGCGGCCCAAGCGCAAGACCCTAACGATTACGACAGCGTGATCAGAGCCCTGCGCGGGGAACTGGCCGGATCCGCTTGAGGTATCTGAGGCATCCCGACCCGGCCACCGCACGGCCCGCAATGATGTTTGCCGCCCGCGGCATTATCTTTGACCTCGATGGCACTTTGGTGGATTCGGCGCCGGATCTGATCGGCGCCAGCAACCGTATGCTGAGCGCGCTCGGGCGCAACACGGTCGATCCGGCCATCGCGCGCAGCTGGATTGGCAACGGTGCGCGACGGCTGGTTGAAAGGGCGCTTGCCGGTGATTTTGATGGCACCGCATCAGCGCAACTGATGGATGAGGCCTACCCCCTGTTTGAGCAGTTTTACCGTGAAGACCTGTGCCGTGACAGCGTGCTCTATCCCGGCGCCCGCGAGACTCTCGCGCAATGTTACAAGGCAGGTTTGCCGCTGGCCTGTGTCACTAACAAGCCCGCGGCTTTTTCCCGACCGCTGCTTGAGGCGCTGGGGGTTGCCCAGTATCTGGAGCCGATCATTGCCGGAGATGATCTGGCGCAAAAAAAACCCGACCCGACGCCTTTACAACATGTCGCCGGGCAATGGCAGCTGGCAACAAAGGACTGCCTGCTGGTGGGCGATTCGATCAGCGATTTTCGCGCCGCCAGGGCTTGCAACATGCCCGTGATGCTGGTCAGTTATGGCTACAGCCAGGGTTTGGATCTGGCGGGGCTGGGGCCAGACGCTGTGATAGACTCACTCGCCCAAGTGGCGGAACTATTTGAATTGACAGAAGAATGACAGGCGTGACTCACAGGTGGGTTATTGCTTGGCGATGGTGAAACCCCTCGTCTGGCCCAATAACACCTTAACTTACCTGTAACCGTACCGCGATGTTTCTTCATGATTACCCAAGCCGCTAACTCCGCTTCGATTCCCCCCGGTAGCTCCTGCCCCAACGTCCGGCGCGCGCCATGATCACCCGCGCTGATTACGATCGCCTGGCCCGCGGCGGCTATAACCGGATTCCGTTACACCGCGAGGTGCTGGCCGATCTGGAAACCCCGGTCAGCGCCTACCTGAAAATGGCACAGGGCCCCTACAGCTACCTGTTTGAATCGGTTCAGGGCGGTGAGAAATGGGGCCGCTACTCGATCATCGGGCTGCCGTGCTCGACGGTGGTTCGGGTTAAGACCGATCTGCTGCTGATCGAGCAGGACGGGCAGGAGATTCACCGCCAGCACACCGATGATCCTCTGGAGGCCATCCAGAAAATTCATCGCCAGTTCAACGTGCCCGAGCTGGATTCCATGCCCCGCTTCAATGGCGGGCTGGTGGGTTATTTTGGTTATAACTCGGTGCGCTATATCGAACCGCACCTAGGTGGTCAGGATTTGCCAGACCCGGTGGGCGCACCCGATATTCTGCTGATGGTCTCGGATGAGCTGCTGGTCTTTGATAACTTGAGTGGCCGGTTGCACGTAGTGGTTCATACCGATCCGGAATCGGATGATGCCTGGCTGTCGGGGCGTGATCGTCTGGATCAGCTGATCGAGCAGATCTCGAGCCTTTCGGTGGGCCGTACCGCACCGGTCACCGAGGCCATCAGCGAAAGCGATTTTCGCTCCTCGTTTGCCCGTGAAGATTTCGAAGATGCCGTAGAGCGCTGTAAGGAATACATCCAAAGCGGCGATATCTTCCAGGTGGTGCTGTCGCAGCACCTGTCGATTCCCTTCGATGCTGATCCGGTAACCCTGTACCGCGCCTTGCGCACGGTGAACCCGTCGCCCTACATGTATTTTCTGGATCTAGATGATTTTCATATTGTTGGCTCCTCCCCGGAGATCCTGGCGCGATTGGAAGATGGCGAGGTCACCGTGCGACCTATCGCCGGCACCCGCAGGCGCGGTCACAGCGAGGAAGAAGATCAGCGCCTTGAAGAAGAATTGATCTCTGATCCCAAGGAGCTCGCCGAGCATTTGATGCTGGTAGATCTGGGCCGTAACGATGTCGGGCGTATTGCCACCACCGGCTCGGTGACTCTGACCTCCAAAATGCAGGTCGAGCGCTACTCACACGTGATGCACATCGTCTCAAACGTTACCGGCGAAGTAGCAGATGATCTGGATGCCATTGACGTGCTGCGTGCCACCTTTCCGGCGGGCACGGTATCGGGCGCGCCCAAAGTCCGGGCCATGGAGATCATCGGTGAGCTTGAGCCCGAGGGCCGCGGCATTTATGCCGGAGCTGTTGGCTACATCGGCTGGAACGGCAACATGGATACCGCGATTGCTATACGCACCGCTATCATTGCCGATGGCGAGCTGCATATACAGGCCGGGGCCGGCATTGTTGCCGATTCCGTAGCGGCTAACGAGTGGCAGGAGACCATGAACAAGGGCCGCGCTATTTTCCGTGCTGTGGCCATGGCCGTAGCCGGACTCGACCCTGACGTACTGGAAGATTGACGCCGGGTAACACCGTGTAACACGGCACTTGGCCCAAGGCGCCAAAAGTGCGCTGCGCCGATGGGTGTTCTTTCATGAAAGAGAAAACCAGCGTACTTTTTTTATTCAGCGATGAGCATCGCCGGGATGCGTTGGGGTGTTACGGGCATAAACTGGTGCAAACCCCGCATCTGGATAAACTGGCATCACAGGGAACGTGTTTTAGCCAGGCCTATACTCCCTCGCCGATCTGTGTGCCGGCCAGAGCCGCACTGGCCACCGGCCAGTACGTACACAACACCCGCTGCTGGTCCAATGCCCAGGCATACCAGGGCGAGCCGTCCAGCTTTGGGCACCAGCTGGTACGCCAGGGGCACCGGGTCGATTCCATTGGCAAGCTGCACTACCGCGGCAAAGACTACGACAACGGTTTTGAGAACGAGATTCTTCCGCTGTACATCAAAAACGGCACCGGTTGGATTAAGGGCTTGTTGCGCGACCACGAATCGGTGATGGATGTCTCGGCCTATGCGCGAAAGATCGGGCCTGGCGAGGACAGTTACACCGGCTACGATCTTGACGTAACCCGCCACGCCTGCGATTGGCTGCAAAGCGCTGCTAACCACGCAACCACAAAACCCTGGACGCTTTTTGTCTCCTGGCTTCGCCCGCATTACCCGCTTATCTGTCCTTCTGAGTTCTACGCGATGTATCCACTGGCCAAGATGGATCAGGCGCGTTTTATAGATGAGCCAAATCTACCCCAGCATCCGCTGCTAAAGATTCTTCGGCGCAACTTTAACTATGACGTGCATTTTGATGATCACACCCGGCAGATCGCCCGGGCCTCGTACTACGGCCTGTGCAGTTTCCTGGATGCCCAGGTGGGCCAGGTGCTAAGTGCGCTTCATGCCACGGGCCAGGCGGATAACACCCTGGTGATCTATACCAGTGACCATGGCGATCACAATGGTGACCGGCGCATGTGGACCAAGATGTCGCTGTATGACGAATCCTCAGCAATACCCATGATGATCAAGGGCCCGGATATTCCCAAGGGCAAGACGGTTAATACCCTGGCCTCGCTGGTGGATATCTACCCCACGATATTGAGCGCCGTGGGCGCAAAGGATGATGGCATCACCCGCCCGGGTGTTGCATTGCAATCTTTGGCCACCGAGCCCGAATCTGAACGGGCGGTGTTATCCGAATACCACGACGGCGGATCCCCGGTGGGGCTCTTTATGTTGCGCACCGCGCGCTGGAAGTACAACTGCTACCCCGGTTTTGAGCCCGAGCTGTACGATATGCAGGCCGACCCGGACGAACTGAATAACCTGGCCGGCGATCCCGGTTTTGCTAAGGTGCAAAAGCGCTGTCACCAGCAGATGCTCTTGCTGGTGGATCCCGAGAAGGTAAACCGTCAGGCTCTAGCCGATCAGGCCAGCCTGATTAAAAAGCTGGGCGGGGTAGAGGCTATTCTCGGCTCTGAGGAGTTTGATTTCACGCCGGTGGGTTAGCGCCCTGGCAAAACCACGCCAAGGCCGGCGTCATGACATCATTTACCCCAGGAGGGTTACTACGCGCTGTTCAGTGCTTTTAATACGGCGGCGTTTTCCCGTATGCGTTTTTGATCACTCGCCGCATTGGATTTATTCACAGGACGATTCTTATTCATAATCTTCCCTTTCTTTACTCGCTTTCCCATGGGGGCCTCTTTGGGGTTGGTCAAAAAATCAGGCCGCGATTCTACCAACTGGCGCACCATCGCGACAGCAGTCCTTTGGCCCAAAGCCCTCACCCAGGGCAGATTACAAGCCCAGATGCCCCAAATGATGAACCTCAACTGGTAATATTGCACCGCGAGTGTGGCAATAACTGGACTATATTATCGGGCAGATGAGTCCCGATGGACCTAAAACCGATCATGCACTAACATTTACACCGGGCCACTTAAAACAGTGGCCGACCAGCTGACGGGGTACACTCCTAGGAATCTGACACTACATATTTACCTTAACTACCTAAAAAATAAACTGAGGCTACCCTATGGCAAGAGCGAACTATTCGTTTGAAAAGCGGCAAAAAGAGATTGCCAAAAAGAAAAAAAAGGAAGACAAACGTCTAAAAAAGCTGGCAGCAGCTGCCGAGAATAATCAAGTTGATCAAGCCCCATCAGACGACGAACCTGCTAAAATAGATGGCCACGTCTGACAGCCGCAAAAGAATTTCACTTTTCCCGTAGAATCTCACTATTCCCGTAGAGTTTTACTATTCCCGTAGAGTTTCATCTTTCTGGTAGAGCTTCACTATTTCCGTAGAAATTCACTATGCCCATATAGAAGTGGTGACTTCAATATGGGTTTTCGTTTCTTTCACCAAAACAAAATAGAGTAAATAGCATGACTAAAGGTACTGTAAAGTGGTTTAGCGCAGAGAAGGGCTTCGGATTTATTGCCCCGGATGATGGCGGCAAGGATTTGTTTGTTCATCATACTGAGATTCAGGCCGGTGGCGATTACGCAACATTAAGCGATGGCCAGGCTGTTGAATTCGAAGTCGGCCAGACCGAAAAAGGCCCATGCGCCCAAAAGGTTGTTGGACTTTAAATAATTAAGAAACAGCATTACTGACTGAAAAAATATCAAGCTTTCAGTCCTTCTGTAATGCTGTATCAGTAGATGTGATCTACAGCAACAGATCATCTCAATAGTAAACACAGCCATTGCCAATGGTGCTGTATTTGGTGATGGCATGTGTACTATTGCCAAGAACCACAGTTACACCATCGCTTGAGATGATGGTGTAACCCCACGCTGACTTTCTGGGTCAGGGTGGTGGTTTGACTTGGCTGACTTTGAGGTGAAGATGATTAGCGGGGGCATTAACTGCTAAGGAAGTAGTTAACCCGCCCCTTTTTTCATCATGGCCGCCGACTCGCTCGACGCGCCTTCCTCTTCGGATGCTAATAAGAGCGCATGGCGCGCTATCTCAAGTTTGCCTTTATCCATTTGATTTAGAATCGCCTGATGGATTTGCACACCTTGTCTGCCACGGAAGCGGCGCGTGGTATGCGCGAGGGATTATTTTCCTCAGTAGAGTTGTTGCAATCGTGCCTTTTGCGGATTGAACAAACCGATGCCGCGATTGGCGCCTGGGCTTTTCTGGATCCGGATCTGGCGCTGGCCCAGGCCCGATCGGCCGACGATCGGTGCGCTAAGGGGCGTGCACTGGGCCCGCTGCATGGCGTGCCGGTTGGTATCAAGGATATCTACGATACCGCCGATATGCCGACGTGCTACGGCTCACCCATTTATGCTGAGCGTGCTCCGGATGTGGATTGCACCGTGGTCAGCAAGCTTAAAGAAGCCGGCGCCGTCATTATGGGTAAAACGGTTACCACAGAATTCGCTTTTCTGGCGCCAAGCACTACTCAGAACCCGCATCGCCCGGGCCACACGCCGGGCGGCTCCTCCAGTGGCTCAGCCGCTGCAGTTGCCGCGCAGCAGATACCGCTGGCCATCGGCAGCCAGACTAACGGCTCTGTCATCCGGCCCGCTTCCTTTTGTGGGGTATATGGCTTTAAACCCACCCGGGGGCTGATTTCGCGCAGCGGGGTGCTGCGCACATCCGGCACGCTCGATCAGGTGGGGGCTTTTGCAAGATCCATTAAAGATATTGCGCTGATTACAGACCAGTTAACCGGCTACGATATCAATGACAGCGCCACCGCAGCTGTGCCCAAGCCGCATCTGTCCAGCGGCTATCTGCAAGACGCGCCTGGTGAGCCGCGGTTTGCCTTTGTAAGTGCGCCCTATGATGACAGACTCGAGCAAGACACCCGTACCGGTTTTGCGCAACTTCAAAAGACTCTAAAAGCTTATGCCGAGCCAATCGATTTGCCCGACGGTTATGGCAATATGATCGATCATCACCGGGTTATTCACGATATCGAGATCCATCAACTGTTAAGCGCAGATCTTGTTGCACACCCGCAACTGTTGAGCGCACAGATTACCGGCGCACTGCAGCGCGCCGCAGAACACTCGCAGGAAGACTACGCCCAGGCCATCGATGCTATCGATGCCGTAGGTGCGTTTTTCTGTGAGCTGTTTAACGAATTTGATGCAATCATCGTGCCCTCGGCTGCTGGCGAGGCACCCGCCACCTTAAAGCAGACCGGTGATCCGATTTTTTGTACTCTTTGGACTCTGGCAGGATTGCCAGCGTTAACAATGCCGCTGCTTAAAGGCAGCACTCACCTGCCGATCGGCGTTCAGTTAATTGCGGGCGCAGACCAAGACGCCCGGCTGATGCGAACCGCAAGATGGCTTTGCACATTGCTCGAGGAGTGATTACTGAGCAACAGGGCAGAGAACTGCGTGGTTTTCGTGATCTCTCTAACCCAGATAACGTTGATACGAGTGTCTGATGGCAACTCCCAAACCTGTATTTCGCGCTGATCACGTCGGCAGCCTGTTGCGGCCAGAGACTGTCAAAAATGCCCGCAAGGCTCGTTTTGAGACGGACACAATTGATCCAAAGGAACTCGCCCGGGTCGAAGACGACGCGATACGTACCGCAGTTGACATGCAACAGGCTGTGGGCCTCAAAGCAGTCACTGACGGCGAGTATCGGCGCTCTTTCTGGCACTATGACTTTCTTGAGCATTTAACTGGTTTCGAACTGGTAGCGCGGGATAAAGGATTTCAGTTTCACGGTGCAAGCCTGCGGCCGATATATCCTGTTATTTCGGGGATCCTGGATTTTCCGCCAGATCACCCGATGCTCGAGCATTATTCCTTTCTGGCATCGGTTACTCAGGCCCAACCAAAGATCTCCATTCCCGGTCCGAGTTGTTGTCATTTTCGAACGGCGTTGGAAGATATAGGCCCGAGCGAATATCAGGACCAGGAGGCACTGTTCGCTGATATCACCAGGGTATACGCGAAAGCAGTTAAGGCGTTTTATGATGTGGGATGCCGTTACCTGCAGATGGATGATATTTTTTTTGCATATCTTTGCGACCCAAAGATTCGTGCTGAGAAGGGCTCGCAGGGAGTGGATCCGGACTGGCTCGTGAAGCGCTACGCGGCGATGATGCAAGGTGCGATAAAGGAGCGCCCTGACGATATGACTATCGCCATGCATCTTTGCCGGGGAAATTTTCAGTCCACCTGGGTAGCAGATGGTGCGTATGATCCAGTGGCAGAGGCAATCTTTACCCAAACCGGGATCGATGTATTTTTTCTTGAGTACGACAGCGACCGCGCCGGCGGGCTGGAGCCCCTGCGGCTGCTGCCCACGGGTAATCAACGCGTGATGGCCGGGTTTATCACCACAAAATCGGGTGATCTGGAAACCGTTGATGAATTGTGTCGAAAGTTCGATATGGCTTCCAAGTACGTAGATCTCGGGCAACTGGGTATTGCACCACAGTGCGGCTTTGCGTCAACCGAGGAGGGCAATAGGCTCAGCGAAGATCAGCAGAAACAAAAACTCGAATTGCTGGTGAAAACGGCTGAAAGAATATGGGGCAGAGTGGATTAGCGGCAGGTAGTCGGGTTGGTGCCGGTAGCAGTCCAGATGATCTTATTACTTACAGCGTAGGGCCAGTACCTGCTGGTATTAAGTTACGCATTAAGAGTAATTCATTTTGCCAGGCCAACCTTCTGTCAGTCGGTCTGGTCCGGTTCCACGTTGCGCGCTGGCGATCCCATTTATTTTTACGATATGTAATTTCGCAATAAATTTTGATGAATGGAATGCAGCTACATCAGTCGTGGCATACTTGCCTCAGCAAATACAGTATGAGGACTTTGTCATGGCTATAGCTCTAGAGAGAATCCATCACGTGGCTTATCGTTGCCACGATGCCAAGGAGACCGTTCAATTTTATCAAGACCTTTTGGGTATGGACTTTATGTTGGTTTTTGCCGAGGAGCGGGCTCCTTCAACCAAGGAGCCGGACCCCTACATGCATGTTTTTCTTGACGCTGGAATGGGTAATGTACTGGCTTTTTTTGAGTTGCCCAACTCCCCGGAAATGGGCCGCGATAACAATACGCCCAAGTGGGTGCAGCACATCGCTTTCGAAGTCGCTGACATGGACACATTGCTTGAGGCCAAAGCCAAAGTGGAAGCAGCGGGTCTGGAAGTGGTGGGCCCGACCGATCATGGCATTTTCAAATCGATCTACTTTTTCGACCCTAACGGTCACCGGCTCGAATTGGCAGTTAACACGCCTGTCTCCCCGGAAAAGATGAAAGAGATCCACGATCTGGCACCGGCTATGCTGGAAGAATGGACGCGCACTAAGCGTCCGCCTAAAGATACCGCCTGGTTGCATGAAAAAGAAATGGCAAACGCCTGAGCAAAAAGATACGGCCTGGCGGCCCTTGGTCAGGGCCCACGTCGACAGGGATACTCTGCAGTTTGGGCAGTAACCCGCCTTGTGCCGGTGGTTTAATGTTTTGGGGAGTCGATCTTGGGGTAGCCCCGAGGTATCATTGGCGCAAGGCGTGGAAGCCTTGCTGTTGGTTGATTTTCCGGCCCGGCTGAGGGTGACCGGTCATCCCGGGCTGCGATACTCCACAACGCGCTGGTCGATTGCACCGAAGACGCTCGAGCCATCATGGCTCCTCATCTCGATACGAATGCGATCTCCGAAGCTCATAAAAGAAGTACTGGGCTCTCCGCTGTTAATGGTTTCAATCATCCTGAGTTCTGCGATGCAGGAGTAACCGACACCACCGTCAGCAATCGCGGAACCGTGTTCGGTGTTCTGTTTGTTGGATACGGTTCCGGAGCCCACAATAGTGCCGGCACTCAGTTCGCGGGTATGAGCGGCGTGACCGATCAACTGGGCAAAGTCAAAGGTCATGTCTGTCCCGGCATCAGGGCACCCGAACGGCGCCCCGTTTAGCGCACTGAGAATAGGCAGGCGAATTTTTCGACCATCCCAGGCTGACCCCAGCTCATCAGGGGTGACCGCAACCGGAGAAAAAGCGCTTGCCGGCTTGGCATGAAAAAAGCCAAAACCCTTGGCCAACTCAGCAGGAATCAGATTGCGCAGCGAAACATCGTTGGCCAGCATCAGCAGGCGTATTTCTTCGCCGGCCTGGCTTTCAGTCGATCCCATGGCCACCCGGCCGGTAATCACGGCAACCTCTGCTTCAAAATCGACGCCCCATGTGATATCTGCAACAGGGATATCATCGCGTGGGCCCAGGAAACTGTCGGATCCGCCCTGGTACATCAGCGGGTCAGTCCAGAAACGGGCTGGCATTTCGGCGCCACGTGCCCGGCGCACAAGTTCCACATGGTTGACGTAGGCGCTGCCATCTACCCACTGGTAAGCCCGTGGCAGTGGCGAGGCCAGCAATGCGGTATCCAGCAAGCATGCATCGGTGAGCTGATCGTTGTCCAAGGCGTTACTGATGCTTTCAAGCCGTGGTGCAGCAACAGCCCAATCGTCCATTGCAGCTTGCAGGGTGGGTGCGATATTAAAGGCTGTGACATAGCGGCTCAGATCGCGCGATACCACGATCAGGCGCCCGTCCGGGTGGTCCGACTTGAGTGTCGCAAGTTTCACGGTATAAGAGCGTTACGAGGTGTGTCTGTTCAATTCTGACAGTTTACCGCCCGGCGGTCGGTAGTGGGTTTTCGCCATGCCAGGACTGTAGGCGCGGATCCGATCCCGAAAAGAAACAGACAGAGTGCTTGACAACCGGAAGGGTTAAATATAAACCATACAGACGCGGCGGTTAAGAATGTCGCTATGAGTCCCCGTGACTGCAGAATGCAGGCATTCTGCCAAATTAGCCAAAGAAAATGAGGAGGATAAAAATGATTAGAAAGGTAGGATTTGTGGTGTTGACGGCCACGTTGTGGCTCTCGGCACTTCCCGCCCATGCCCAGGAGGTACTCAACATCAGCAGTTGGGCGCCGCCGACGCACTATACCAATGCTATTGTCTGGCCAACTTGGGGTAAGTGGATTGAAGAGGCGACTGAAGGTCGGGTCACGACTAAGATCGAGTATAAGCTTGCATCGCCGCTTAAGCAGTTTGAGTTGGTTCGCGATGGTGTTGCTGATGCCGCCTGGATTTTCCATGGCTACAACACGCGCTACCTCGCTACCCAGGCCGTTGAAATGCCGAATCTCGGCACAGGTGCCGAGGCGGCCTCGGTTGCCTACTGGCGGGTCCACGAGAAATACCTGGCCAAAGCTAACGAGCACAAAGGTGTCACCTTGGCTGGACTGAGTTCCCACGGCCAGGCCGTTATACAGACCAAGAGCCCACTGACAGGACTTGGCGACTTGAAGGGTCTCAAAATCCGCGTACCCGGGGGTGTCGGCAGCAAGGTTGGCAAGGCCCTTGGCGTTGTAGCTGTCAAGTTGCCTGCGCCAAAGGTTTATGAGGCGCTGTCTTCGGGTGTGGCCGACGGCATATTCATGCCCATGGAAACCCAGAAGAGTTTCCGCCTCAAAGAGGTGGTTCCCCACGTCACTATTATGCCCGGTGGTCTGTACTACGGCAGTTTCGCGTACATCGTTAACACTGATTTCCTCAACAGCCTGTCGGAAAATGATCGCCAAGCAATCATGAGTGTCTCAGGCGAGAAGCTGGCCAGACTTGCTGGGCAGGCATGGGAAGATGCCGATGAGATCGGTCTTGCCGATGCCAAGGCGTCCGGCAGCACCGTGACGACTGCCAGTGCCGCTATGCATGCCGAATACCTGGAGTTGATGGCGCCGGTAGAGGCAGACTGGGTTGCCCAAATGAGTGCAGCCGGTATTGACGGCAAAGCCGCTTTGGCTGAGTTGCGGAGTATTGCCCGCTCTTATAAGTAGCCTGCTGTGAATCAGCAGCCCGGTACCGGGCGCTCCGTTACCGAGCACGACAACCACCCCGGCTTTCGCCCGTCACATTTGACGAAAGCCGGGGATGGCTTGTCCTCTGTCGCACTCTTTGCCTTGATGGTAATGACCTGCGTCGACGTTACAGGCCGATACTTCTTCAATGCTCCGCTGGACGGCGCCACGGAGTTGACCCAGCTGATGATGGGCGTGATTGTTTTTGCAATCCTGCCCGCGGTCTGTTTTCGGGAAGAACATGTCAGCGTTGATCTTCTGGATCTATGGCTGCCAAGCCGTTGGATCAATCGTCGACAGTTCATCCTCAACGGGTTGATGGCAATCATGCTGAGTGCTGTTGCCTGGCGGGTATGGATCAGTGCCGACTTTATGGTTGAATACGGTGACGCTACCGAATTTCTGGGTATTCCCTATGCGCCGATTACCTATTTCATCGCAATCATGAATGGGGCTGCAGCTATTGCATTCCTGTTCAATGCTGTGCGTTATGTCCACGGCAAAGGTCCGATGTCTCCCGACCGCCAGATGACATCCATCTAATCGAGCGCCGATTCAACCGCTTTTCCACCAGGCCCTACTGTGACGGTTGCGCTTATCGGTTTTATTGTTCTTCTGATTCTGGTGCTGTTGCGCCTGCCGATTGCCTTTGCGATGGGTATTGTCGGTTTCGCTGGCTTTGGCCTTATAACCGGGTGGAAGCCATCACTGGCAATGATCGGTACCCTCGTGTCGGAAACAGCATTGAACTACGGCCTGTCGGTTGTGCCGCTTTTCATCCTGATGGGTAATCTGGTTTCGCGGGCAGGGTTGTCCGGGGAGCTGTATGCGGCATCCAACGCCTTTTTGGGCCATCGTCGAGGTGGGTTGTCCATGGCGACGATCGTGGCCTGTGGGTCGTTCAGTGCTATTTGTGGTTCAAGTTTGGCCACCGCTGCAACGATGTCCAAGGTCGCCATGCCGCCGATGCGCCAATACGGCTATGCCGACTCTCTGGCTACGGCCTCTATCGCTGCTGGCGGGACTCTGGGTATCCTGATTCCGCCGAGCGTGATCCTGGTGATCTACGGCCTGATGACTGAGACCAGCATCCGCGAGTTGTTCGCGGCCGGCTTCCTTCCGGGGTTTCTGGGGGTGCTCTTATACCTGGCCGCGGTGCAGTACGTGGTCTGGCGCCGCCCACAGGATGGGCCGCGGGCCGAACACACGAGTTGGCCTGATCGGCTTATAGCTCTGCGCGGTGTCTGGGGCACACTGCTGCTGTTCATCCTGGTCATTGGCGGAATCTACGGCGGCATATTTACACCCACCGAGGCGGCCGGTATCGGCGCCGGAGGAGCCTTCCTGCTGGCACTGGCACGTGGCGTGCGATCCTGGCGTGATTATTATGATGTATTGGTCAGCACGGCCCGAACCACCGCTATGCTGTTCACGGTACTTTTCGGGGCGCTTATTTTCTCCAATTTTGTCAACCGGGCTGGGTTACCCACTGGGCTGCTTGAATTCGTCAGCGGTGTAGATATGTCACCACTGATGGTGTTACTGGTCATCGTCGCTATATACATCATTCTGGGCTGCGTGTTTGAAAGCCTTTCGATGCTGCTGCTCACCATTCCCATCTTCTTTCCAGTCGTACAGGGCCTGGGTTATGCAGGACTTGGCCCGGAGGAAATCCTGGTCTGGTTTGGCATCATTGCCGTGGTCGTGACTGAGATCAGCCTGATCACGCCACCGGTTGGCCTGAATGTATTCGTTCTGGCCGGTGTGCTCCAGGACGTCAAGACGACCACCGTGTTCAAGGGCGTTACACCGTTCTGGTGTGTGGACATCATCCGGCTGCTGATCTTGTTGTTGGCGCCCAGTTACGTCCTGCTGTTGCCCAATTGGCTTTATCATTAAGGCCCAGGGTGGAAGAATGATGTGCAAGCTGGGAGTGTTCTCTGCCTGGCACAGGCCGGAGTGTCACGGGTGCGGTACTGCGGGCAAGTTGTCGGAGCGGCTCGTAACGGCTCCATCAACCACTATTTATTACCAGGAGGCTCAATGAAGTTAACCAGTTTTTCCAGAAACAATGTGGCCGGCTATGGTGCCGTGGCCGATGGGGGCATCATCGATCTGACATTGGCTATCGAAGGTGCGCCTGATCTTAAAAGCCTGCTGGAGGCAGACGGGTTGGCGAAGGCTGCCGACTATGCTCTTGGCCGTTCTGCTGACTATGCGCTTGAGGAGATAGAATTTTTACCCCTTATCCCTAACGCCCCCAAGGTGATCTGTGTCGCAGTCAATTACCTGGCCCATGCCCGGGAAGCGGGTCGGACCATAGCGGAGTACCCGGTGTTGTTTCATCGTCACGCACAAACCCAGGTGGGCCATCAACGGCCCCTGCTGGTGCCAAAAGCTTCAGAACAGCTCGATTTCGAGGGCGAG
>Ga0207988_1000146_pt1 | contig 40523 bp, 33 predicted proteins | sample ETNtaG_11_FD_185773 | JGI IMG/M metagenome (GOLD analysis project Ga0207988, IMG submission 185773) | Marine microbial and viral communities from oxygen minimum zone, Eastern Pacific Ocean - ETNP201310SV74 (SPAdes) (version 2) | ecosystem: Environmental > Aquatic > Marine > Oceanic ...
TCGAGCAAGTCTTTCACTCCTAGGACCGGGCGTGGGTCGACGATGTTTTGACCTAGGCGTGCTCCCTTGGCGCCAAAAACAAAAGCCAGCGACATGAGCTGGGTCGCTTGGAGTACCGGAATCGGGGCCTCAAGTTCCATCTCTGGTTGGCGGGCTGTCGAGCGGCTTAGCGTCGAAGCAGATTGTCCTTTTCGGTAACGATTGCAGCGAATTCCTCAACGACAAGCTATGGAACGGGCACCTAGACCTTGACCGAGATCAAGGTGCTGAACGAACAATAGCAAATTCAGTGCAAGATCTGAAGACCCCACAGGCTCTCGTCAGGCACAATGAAGCTTTGGCCCTGGCACTCTCTTATTACCTTGAACCGCAGTTGGAAAGTCGGCATCGATATCGGTGGAACCTTCACTGATGTCATCGCCATCAATGCCGTTGATGGTGCGGTGCGAACAGCCAAGGTGCAGAGTCGCTCCAGCGATCCGGCGGCCAGTATTGGCTCGGCCTACCAGGCCGTGGGCATCGACTGGGCGGATGTTTCGGATCTCATCCATGGTACGACGATGGCGACCAACGCCATCGTTGAGGATCGCTTGGCCCCAGTGGCACTGATCGCAACCGAGGGCTTTCGCGATACTCTAGAAATCGGTCGCCAGAACCGCCGCGAACTGTACCGGTTGGATGTAGCACCCAAGTTACCGCCGCTGGTGCCCGCCGAACGCCGCCTGGAGGTGACCGAGCGCATCGATGCCGAGGGCCGGGTATTAACACCGCTTACCGACGCCGAGATTGAGCGCGTGACCAAGGCGACTGAGAAGCTTGGCGTTCCGGCAGTGGCTGTCACCTTACAGCAATGTTTTACCAACACCGAGCATGAAACGCGCCTCGGCCAACGGTTAGAGGCTGCTATTCCCTATGTGGCGCTGTCACACAGAATGAGCCCGGAACCGCGTGAGTTCGAACGCTCCAACACGACTGTTCTCAATGCTGCTTTGATGCCGTTGACGGCAAGCTATCTCGACAAATTAGAGAAAACAGCGGGCAGCAGCACTAACTTGCACTTGTACCACTCGGCCGGCGGTATGGCGTCTGTCGAAGCGGTGAAAGATCGGCCGTTGGCCCTGGCCCTGTCAGGGCCGGCGGCTGGTGTTGCTGCGGCCGGACGTATCGCTGAGGAACTGGGGCTCGCCCAAGCAATTGGCTTTGACATGGGTGGCACAACGACTGATACCTGTGTCATCCTGGATGGTAAGGCGCAGGTCGACGGCAATCAGCGCCTGGCTGAGAGGCCGGTACGCCAGCTAATGGTTGCGGTCGAATCGATTGGTGCCGGGGGTGGTTCCATCGCCCGAATTCAGGGTCGGGCAATTCGGGTCGGCCCCGACAGTGCTGGTGCCGATCCGGGACCGGCCTGCTATGGCCACGGAGGTGAACAGCCAACGGTCTCCGATGCCAACCTTGTTCTAGGTTACCTGAATAGCGGATACCTCCTTGGCAAGACCATTCGCCTCGATCCCCAACTGGCACTGGCAGCAACCAAGAAACTAGCCGATGCCTTCGGCGTATCTGCTCAAGAAGCGGCGCTTGGTATTTACCAGGTGGCCAACGCCAACATGGCCCGAGCCTTGCGGCGGGTAGCGGTCGAGCGCGGTGTTGACGCGCGGGCTTGCACGCTAATCGCTTTCGGCGGTGCCGGCCCTATGCACGCCGTTGCCCTGGCTCGAGAATTCGGCATCACCCATGTCGTCGTGCCGAAGTTCTCCAGCGTTTTCTCGGCTCTGGGCTGCCTGACGGCCGAGCTTAGTTATGCCGAGCAACATGCGGTCCACATGTCGAGCACAGCGTGGCAGGCCGATGAACTAGAGAATCTACGCCGGGAAATGCACCAGCGACTGGCGCTGCTGCTGATCGCCGCCGGCCATGCTGGGGATTCTTTACTGGCTCAACATATTGCTCTGATCCGCTACGCTGGCCAGAGCGACACCGTCGAAGTGCCATTCATACCGCCGGCCAACCGCGACAGCCTCGGCGCTGGATTCAAGACCAGACACGAACGGCTCTATGGGTTCGTGACCGATGAGCCATGGGAACTGGAGACGCTGCGCCTTACTCTGTCGGCGCCAGCGGGAAACGACATTAAGATTCCAACAGCCAGGGCAGTACCAACCTCAACCCCAAACGACGACTCCATCGCCTGCTGGTTCGACACAAATTCCCCGATACCCACAGCACGCCATGACCGTGCAGGCCTTACAACCGAGAAAAAGATCGAGGGTCCGGCAATTATCGAGGACCAATGGTCGACCATCGTCGTACCACCTGGTGCCAGGGCGTGGTCGGACACCACCGGGCATCTGCATATCGATGCCGGCACATTCACGTGAATAGCAAAGTCAACCCGTTCACGGTCGAAGTCATCCGCAATGCACTGACTGCAATTGCTGAGGAGATGTCGCTCGTGGTCATGCGATCGGCTCGTTCGCCCCTGTTACGTGAAGCGGGCGACTTATCCTCGGCATTAACCGACGCTGCTGGTAATCTCATCGCGCAGGGGCGCGATATCCCAGCTCACTTGGGCATCATGGGCTATACGGTCCAGGAGTTTCTCCACCGGGTTCCCGCGGAACGATTGTCGCCGGGCGATGTTTGGTTTCTCAATCTTCCCGAACTTGGCGGCAATCATCTTCCCGACGTCAAGGCAGTGCGACCAGTCTTCGCCGAAGGGGTTTTGCAGGCATTCGCCGTCAGTCTCGCCCACTGGGCCGATATCGGTGGTGCACAGCCTGGTAGTTATGTTCCCCAAGCACGGGATGCCTGGCAGGAAGGGCTGCGAATTCCACCATTACGCCTGTTTACCGCCGCTGGCCCAGATCGTGAGAAGCTGGACTTGATCTTGGCCAACGTCCGCGGCGCCCTGGAGCGTGAGGGCGATATCCTGGCCCAAATGGCCTCTACCCGTTCGGCCGACGAACGCCTGGCTGAGGTTTTCAAGCGTTACGGCGCAGCCACAGTGCAGGCTGCAATCATGGATCTCCATGATCAATCAGAAAGTGAGATGCGAACTGCCCTGCGCTCACTACCCCAAGGCCTATACACGGGCGAGGACTGGCTTGACGATGATGGTGCTGGTGACGGGGAACCAATCGCGGTGCGGGTGGGAATCGAGATCGGTGACGGTGAGGCAACATTCGATTTCTCTCTCACAGCCGACGCAGCACGCGGCCCCCTCAACGCGACTCCGTTTACTACCGCGGCCAGCGTATTTTACGCCGTCAAGGCGATCGCTGGACCCGATATTCAACCAAATGCCGGTTGCGCCCGCCCGCTGAAAATCATCACCCGGCCAGGATCACTTCTCAACCCACCGTTGGACCGGCCGGTCGTCGGCGGCAACCACGAAACCTCACAACGCATCGTCGATGCCATATTTCGGGCCTTGGAGCCGGTTGTTGCAAAACGCCTGACAGCGGGCGGCTCGACTACATCCGGGCTGCTGTTATTCAGTGGCCATGATCCGCGTAGTGGCCGCTGGACCACACTCTATGAGGTTCACGGAGGCGGTGAAGGGGCACGACACGATCGTGACGGTATGCCAGCTGTGCGACCGCATATGTCCAATGTCATGAACACGCCTGCAGAAGTAATCGAAGCCAATTATCCGATCTTGATTGAACGTCAGGCACTGCGGCGTGGCTCAGGTGGCGCGGGACGTCATCGTGGTGGCGACGGCCAGGTCCGAGTCTATCGCGTGGTCGGGCCGGAAGTGGCTCTCACGACCATGGTTGAGCGCTGCCGGATACCGCCGTTCGGGCTGTGCGGCGGTGCGCCAGGTGAGACTTTTTGCATCACCCTCGAGCGGGCCTCGGGGAAGACATTAAAACTGCCGGGGAAAACCAGCGTTCAGCTCGAACAAGGCGATCGCATTGTTCTGGAAAGTAGCGGTGGTGGTGGTTTCGGTACAGCAACCGCACAACCGGCCTAAACGAGGAGAGTGACCATGAGATTGGCAAATAAGACAGTCATCATCACCGGTGCAGCGCAAGGGATGGGCGGCACTATCACCGAGACTCTGGCCCGCGAGGGTGCCGATCTGCTACTCGCGGCGCGGACCCCTGAACCACTAGAAGAAATGGCTGAAAAAGTGCGCGCCATAGGACGCCGGGCCGAGGTGGCGACAACCGATGTAACCGAAGAGGCGCAGGTCATCCGCCTGGTCGAGTGCGCCAGAGAATTCTTTGACGGGAGGATCGATATCCTGGTTAACACAGCGGGGGCTACCGGCCCCATAGAGACGCCAGTTTGGAAGATCGAGGACCAGGCGTTCAACGATCTTTTGAGGAAAAACGTCAGCGGGGTGTTTCTACCTATAAAGCATGTCCTGCCGACCATGATCGAGCAGCGATACGGCAAGATCGTCACTATAGGCGGTGCTTCCGGTATGCGTGGCTACCGCTATCGTGCTGGATACAGCTCATCAAAATGGGCCGTCCGCGGCCTGACCCGGACAACTGCACTCGATGTCGGCGAATACAACATCAACGTCAATCTCATCATGCCGGGAATTGTTGAAACGCCGCGCATGGATAAGTTGTGCCGGGAAAAGGCCAAGGCCCGCGGCTGGACAACCGAACAGGTCTATGAGGAATACGTTGCTGAGATGGCCCTGAAAAGAGTAACAACACCACAAGACGTCGCTGATTCCGTGGTGTTTCTCGCCAGCGACGATGCGCAGAACATCACCGGCCAGGAAGTCGTTGTCGATGGTGGTTGGGCGGTGTAAGAAAACAGCCGGGCAACCCGGAAAATGACAGGAGAATAACGATGTTGCCATCTTTTGAGTTGCTGGAGCCTCACTCGCTGGACGAGGCACTGAAAATGCTCGCGACCAGCGAGGCAACACCCCTGGCTGGCGGAACTAATCTGCTGCCCGATCTTCGCGCCCATGGCCGGGCGGGCAGACGTTTTATTAGCCTGGCGGCGCTCGACCAATTGCGTGGAGTCGAGCACAAAGGCAATCGGGTAATCATGGGCGGCAGTACCACCCTCAACGATATCCTGCGCGATCCACTCATGCCAAAAGCAGCACCATCGCTTGTTTCCATGGCCAAAGTTTTCGCCGGCACCATGATCCGTAACGCAGCCACTATCGCTGGCAATATCTGCTACGGTTCGCCATCGGCAGACGCCATACCGCCGCTGTTGTCGGTTGACGCCGAGGTCACGCTGACCAGTGCTGCTGGTGAGCGAACCCTCCCCCTGGACAGTTTCCTGCTGGGCTACAAGAAAACGGCCCACCGACCAGATGAGCTACTGAAGACGGTCGCATGGACAATACCGGCAGCGGATAGTGCAAATCTCTTCTACAAACTGGGTCGGCGCCGGGGTGACGCGATCACGGTCGTTGGTGTGGCGGTTACCGTCGTCATCGAGAGTGGTTCCTGCAGCAAGGCCCGGATCGCCCTGGGTTCGGTTGCACCTACCGTGTTCCGGGCAAAAGAGGCCGAGAACATTCTTATCGGCAGGCCGCTGACGGCCGCAACAATCGACCAGGCTGCGCTGACCGCGGCACAGGCAAGCCGTCCCATCGACGATATCCGGGCGTCGGCCGAGTATCGTCGCCATACGGTTCATATGCTGGTTCGGCGGCTGCTGACCCAGGCCTGGCAGACGAGCGGAGCCAAACAATATGACTGACAAGAAAACCGGGGTGGCCAGGGAGAAACTTGTAAACATCCATGTGAACGGGACGGCATGCGAGATCACCGTTCCTGCGTGGCGGACATTGCTGGAGGTGTTGCGCGAACTCGGCCACGTCGAGGTCAAATGCGGCTGTGAGAAGGGCGACTGTGGTGCCTGCGCAGTGCTGCTAGACGGTGAGGTTGTGGACAGTTGTTTGACGCTGGCCTGGAACGCAGATCGCCGTTCGGTCACGACGGTGCAGGGCCTGGGTGGGCCAGGTAAGGCCCATCCTCTGCAAACGGCTTTCATTGAGCACGGCGGTGCACAGTGTGGGTATTGCACGCCGGGCATGATTCTGGCGGCTAAGGCCCTGTTGGACGACATTCCTAACCCGAGTCTCGACGACATAAAGCGTGGTTTGAGCGGCAATCTTTGCCGCTGCACCGGCTATACGCGCATCTTCTCGGCCATTCGCGCCGCTGCCCAGGCTCTGCGGCAAGAAGGAGGTACGTCATGAACAGGATGGAAAACCCTCTAGCTGGCGTTAAGAGCGAAAAATTCCGCCAGGTCGGCAAGCCGCTAATACGGACGGACTCCCCGACTAAGGTATATGGTACCGCTGTCTATGCTGGCGACCTGACCATGCCAGGCATGTTGTATGCCGCGGTTCTCCACAGTGAGCGGGCCAGTGCCCTGCTGCGGCGAGTAGACACAACGCGCGCCAAAGAACTGCCAGGCGTTCATTGCGTGCTGACCGCTGAGGATCTACCAGCCAGCCAGGGCGTCATGACAGATATGCCGGGTCAGACCGGCGGGATGACCAAGAACACCAAGCAGCCGATCCTGGCTAAAGATCGGGTTCGCTTTTGCGGTGAGCCCATCGCATTGGTAGCGGCGGAAAGCGTGGCCATCGCAGAGCAGGCCATCGGGCTCATCGATGTCGACTACCAAGACATCGACGGCGTCTTCGATCCCTTTGATGCGCTAGCTCCCGGGGCGCCGATCGTCTACGGGGATGACAACGTTGTGGCCAGCTACAAGATCCGCAAGGGCGATATTGAAAAAGGTTTTGCCGAGGCTGACGTCATTGTGGAAAACACTTTTACCACCCAATACCAGGAGCAAGCCTTCCTCGAACCGGAGGCGGCCCTGGCCTGGGTCGATGAACTGGAGGTGCTCAACATCCGCTCTAGTACCCAGGTGGTGGAACACTACCGCGCTGTCGCCGACGCCATCGGCCTACCGCATAATCGGGTGCGCTTGCGGGCCGAGTTCGTCGGCGGCGGTTTCGGTGGCAAGGAAGTCATGACCATTGAGGTCTGGCTGGCCCTGCTGGCTCTGGCCTCACGCCGTCCGGTCCGTCTCGTGCAGCCGCGCGAGAGATCCTTCCTCTCCCATGGGCCGCGCCATCCGTTTAATATAACCCACCGCACCGGCGTTACCCGCGATGGTAAGATCACTGCACTGCAGATCAGTTTCACCTCAGACGCTGGAGCTTACGCCAAGCTCAGCCCCTACATCCTGCTTTATGCGACGGTTGGTGCGACCGGCCCCTATCGGGTCGATAACCTGCACGTCGATTCGGTCTCTGCCGCCACCAATAACTTACCAGCCTGTGCCTTCAGAGGATTTGGCACCATGCAGGCCAATCTTGCCTGCGAAGGACAGATGGAGGAGATCGCAAAAACGCTGGGCATGGATTCCATGGAGGTGCGGCGGCGCAATTTCATCCGCACCGGCGATGCCAACGCGACAGGACAGATCATTCGTAGCGCCGTCTGGTCGGACCAGTGCGCGACCCAGGCGCTGGCGGCCCTGGGTAAGCGTCCAGAGAATTCCCAGACGACCCGGATAGGCCACGGTGTCGCCTGCTATCAGCAAAGTTACGGTCGTATCCTCTGGATGAAAGACTCCAGCGAGGCCTGGGTCGGTGTGGAGATGGATGGCACTGTAGTCGTGCGTAGTGCCGTCGCCGACATCGGCGGTGGTCAGTCCTCGGCCCTGGCCCAGATTACGGCGGAAATTCTCGGCGTGCCGATGAAAGAGGTGATCGTCTATTTCGGTGACGGTGCCGTCACGCCCCTGGCCGGCACATCGACAGCGAGTCGGGCGCTTTACATGTCTGGTAATGCTACCCAAATGGCCGCCACCCGGGTCCGCGAGAACCTGCTGGGTTGTGCTGCCCGACACTTCAGCGTTGAAGCCGAGGAGCTCGATATGAATGACTCGCAGGTATTCGTAGTCGGTGATCCGAAGCGATCGATGACCATCAATGATTGCGTTAAGCTGTGTGCGGCGGAAGGTGTCCATCGGCACAATCTAGCGATCTTCAAGGCCCCTACTAGTGAGGGCATTGATCCGGAAACCGGCCAAGGGGTAGTGTTCCCTGATTTTACCTACGGCGCCCACGCTGCCCAGGTTGCAGTCGATATCGAAACCGGAGAGGTTCGTGTGCTGCAAAGCATCGGAGCCCACGACGTCGGACAGGCCATCAACCTACGTGCCGTCGAGGGCCAGGTGGAGGGCAGCGCCCTCATGGGGCAGGGCTTTGCGCTATGTGAAGAACTGATCCTAGAGCAGGGACAACTACAGACCAGATCACTCAGTGAATACCTGATCCCGACCTCCGAGGACGTTCCCAAGATCAAGGCCATCATCCTTGAATCGGGCAGCGGCCTTGGCCCGTTCGGCTCCAAAGGTATCGGTGAACCGGTCTACGCGCCGGTAGCCGCATCCATCGCCAATGCTGTCACCGATGCCATTGGTGTGCACATCTTTGAACTCCCAATCACACCGGAGAAGATCGTAAAAGCGTTGCGAAGAAAAGAAACAGTCGGTTAAGGTGTCATAGAGTCGACTCTCGAACCAGACTTTGCGACCGGTTGTGTTATGAGTACTTCGCTTCCTGATCATGCCCGCGTCGTCATTGTCGGTGGCGGTATCGCCGGTGCCAGTGTTGCCTATCATCTGACCCGGCTCGGAGAATCCGATGTGGCCGTGCTTGAACACGGTACTTTGACCTGTGGCACTTCATGGCACGCCGCCGGTCTTATTATGCAGCTCCGCTCGAGCCATAGCCTGACCGAGTTGTCCCGCTACAACGTTGAGTTCTATTCCAGGCTTGAGGCCGAGACCGGCCGGGCTGTAGGATTCAAACAGAACGGTACGCTGGCTATTGCCCGCAGCCCGGATCGTCTCCACGAAATCAGGCGCAGCGCCACTATCGCCAAGAGCTTCGGTATCCAGGCAGAACTGGTCGGGCCCGCACAGGCCCAGGAGCTCTACCCGGCGATCGACCCAGGTCGTGTAGAGGGTGCTCTCTTCATCCCCGGTGATGGTCAACTCAACCCGGTCGACGCGGTAATGGCTTTGTTTGCCGGTGCCAAAGGCGGTGGTGCAAAAGTCTTTGAGAATACGTCGGTCGAGTGTTTGCAGCGCCGTCCGACCGGGTTCTACCGCATAGAGACGTCCTCCGGTACTCTTGAGTGTGAGAAACTGGTGCTGTGCTGCGGGCTGTGGACGCTTAAGCTGGCTGCACAGTTGGGCGTGCGTGTACCACTGTACCCCTGCGAGCATATGTACGTGGTGACCGAAGCGATGGATTTCGTGGCGCCCACTCTGCCTGTTCTTCGTGACTGCGATGGCTACGTCTACATCAAGGAGGACGCCGGGAAACTTCTGGTCGGCTCATTCGAACCCCACGGCAAGCCGCGTGCGGTCGAAAATTTACCCGCAGAGCAGCGTTTCATCGAACTACCGGAGGACTGGGCGCATTTCGAATTACCCTACGTCAAGGCCATGGAGATCATCCCGGCTCTGGCTGACGTCGGCATTGCCAGGTTCATGAATGGGCCGGAAAGCTTCACCCCGGATTCGCTCTTCATGCTGGGTGAAGCACCCGGGGCCGCCAACTGCTTCGTCGCTGCTGGCTTCAATTCTGAGGGTTTCGAGATGGGTGCTGGTGCTGGCCGCGCGCTGGCCGAGTGGATCATCCAGGGCGAGCCGACGATGGATCTCTCCGATGTCGATATTGCTCGTTATCACCCGTTCCAGGTTAATAGCAAGTATCTGCACGACCGGGCCGGAGAATCTCTCGGTGCCATCTACCATATGCATTGGCCCAACAGGCAGCGCGAGACCTCACGCCCGGTGCGCAAGAGCCTACTCCACGACCGTCTCGCGGCATGTAATGCCTGCTTCGGTGAGACTGCCGGCTGGGAGCGGGCCATGTGGTTCGCTCCGCCGGGTGTGACGCCGGAAGACATCTACTCCCATCACTGGCCAAATTGGTATGAACATACCGCCCAGGAATGCCGCGCGGCCCGGGAAGGTGTCGTCGTTCTCGACCAGAGTTCCTTTGGCAAAATTCTAATCCAGGGCGCTGACGCCTGTGTCTTCCTGCAGCACCTGTGTGCAGGCGACGTCGACGTGCCCGTGGGCAAGCTGATTTACACCCAGCTGCTGAATCACCGAGGTGGAATCGAGGCCGACATTACCGTTGACCGCCTGGCGGCGGACCGCTACATGATCGTCTCCTCGGCAGCCACGCATTCACGGGACCTGGCCTGGATCGAACGACACCTTGTCTCAGCAGATCGGGTGGTCGTGACGGATGTCACCTCTGCCTATGCGGTGCTCTCGGTCCAGGGCCCCAGATCCCGCGATCTGCTGGCCAGCATCAGCGACGCTGATCTTTCAAACGCGGCCTTTCCATTTTTGACATCGCAGGAAATTTCCATCGGTTATGCGCCGGCGATCGCTAAGCGGGTGACTTTTGTCGGCGAGTTGGGATGGGAGTTGTATATCCCAAGCGAGTTCGCTCAAGGTGCCTTTGACACACTGACGGAGGCCGGCCAGGAATTCGGCCTGCGTCTGGCTGGTTATCACGCTCTTGAGCATCTGCGCTGTGAGCGAGCCTATCGTGAATTCGGGCTCGACCTCGCACCGGACGACACTCCGTTTGAAGCCGGCCTCGGCTTCAGCGTGAAGATGGATAAGCCCGGCGGCTTTATCGGCCGCGATGCGCTCGTCTCGCAACGGGGAAAAGTGCTCAACAAGCGCCTGGTCATGTTCAAGCTGACCGACCCCGAGGCGCTGCTCTTCCACGACGAACTCATCCGCCTCGATGGCCACATCGTTGGCCACATCAGCTCCGGCGCTTATAGCTTCACCCTTGGACGTTCGGTAGGCATGGGCTATGTGCACCAGCCGGACGGAGTCAGCCCTGAACTGATCAACAGTGTCCGCTTCGAGATCGAGATCGCCTGTGAGCGATATCCGGCTGCGGCCTCTTTGCAGGCTTTTTTCGATCCGGCCGGAGAGCGGCTTAAAAGATAAATATATTTACGACCCGATCAACCCGCATCATCTTCGAGAGCGGCAAGGGTTTGCTGCTGTAATACACGGCGAAGCACCTTGCCGCTCGACGTCATCGGTAAGGATTCCACAATCCGGACATGTTCGGGCCATTTGTATTTCGCGAGCCCCGCTCGCTCGGCCATAGTCTTAACATCGTCCAGAGTCGGGCCTGCACCGGACTCAGCTGGCACGATACAAGCACAAAGGCGCTGCCCAAGGCGTTCGTCGGCGATGGCGACCACCGCGATCTGTCGAATCTGCGGGTCGCTCGACAGCACCGTCTCAACCTCAGCAGGGGAGATGTTGGCACCACCGCGAATGATGGTCTCCTTGCTACGCCCCAAAATTGTTACGTAGCCTTCACTATCGATCATGGCGACATCACCGGTATGCAACCAGCCATCGGGCAGGAATATCTCATGATCTAGTTCGGGGCGTCCGAAGTAGCCGAGAAAACGCTGTGGCCCACGCATGATCAGCTCTCCTTCCACACCGCGCGGCAAGCGCTCACCATCCAGCCCGAGGATATCGAGTTCGGTGCCAAGGAACGCCTTGCCGTCGGTTTCGGTGACCCGTTCAGGTGTATCCTGTGGCCAGCAGGAACTTCCGATCCCCTCAGTCATACCCCAGATTACCGAGGTCAGCGTGTCTGGCAGTCGCTCGCGTGCGCTGCGTAAGAGATGTCGTGGCACATTACTGCCGCCACACAGAATGAGCTGTAGCGCGAGCCGCGGCCCATACTGAGCAAGCGCATCGCTTTCAAGCAAGTCGTGCAACAGTGTCGGTGTGAACAGTGTAAAAGCAGCACCCTCTCTGGCCATCGTCTCGAGCGCTTGCTCGGCATTCCACGACTCCTGGAGGATCAAGGTAGTACCAAGAAAAAGGGCAAGACGCGGCCCGTGGATCAAGCCCGCTGAGAAGCCGAGTGAAGCTGCCATGAAAATAACGTCGTCGGGGCCGAAGCCGTAAATCGGCGCTAGCGTCGTATTCAAGGCACCGAGCGTGTTGGCACTGTGAATCACTCCTTTGGGGTCACCAGACGACCCCGATGTGAAGAGCACCGAAGTGATGTCATCGGGGTTGGGTCGCCAGTCTGGATCAGGTAAAGAGGTATGTGCTTCTTCAAGGAGTTGCTCGAAGTCGAGCCAGCCGGGTTTCGAATCACCAAGCTCAATGGATACCTTAAGGTCGAGCCCCTCGAGTTCTTGAGTAATCGGATCGATCATTGAGACGTAGTCATGGCCGTGATAACAGTCAGGCACAACCAAGCCCTTCGCACCACTCACACGCAGCACGCCTTCGAATTCGCGCTCGCGGCCCATCACCGGCATATGCACACTGATCGCACCGATATAACCGAGTGCCAGCATGACGAGTGGCACATGGTGCCAGTTGGGCAAGGCGATAACGAAGCGGTCGCCACTGCGAACACCGCGCTGATACAGGGCAATCGAGAGTCTGAACACTCGCTCTTGCAGGGCAAGATAAGTGATAGACCCAAAACGGTCATCGATGATAGCGGTTTTGTCGGGAAAGCGGCGCACTGCTGACTCGAGAAAATCGATCAGCAGGCGATCGGTCCAGTACCCCTCGGCCCGGTACCACTCTGCCAGTTCGGGGGTATGTGGTCTCACTCGAAGAGTTGCTCGTATCCTGAAGGTGTGATGAAGATACCCATGGCGCCTGCCCATGGCTGGCGAAAGCCAGCACCAATATTCAGGCTACATGGCATAGCCACCGCTGACGCTGATCACCTGGCCGGTGATGTATGAGGATTGATCGGAGGCGAGCAGCAGGACCAGAGGGACGATGTCTGCCGGCACGCCATGGCGTCGTAGCGGATACCGTCTGACCACTTTCGCCAGGGTCTCTTCGTCACGAAAAATATGGCTCTGCGGACTGTCAGCATGCCACAGGCTCATACTGCCGGCATCTTCTGGTTTTTCCGGCAATGTCAACCCGGGGCACACCACGTTTACGGTCACCTCGTAGCGACCGAGTTCCCGTGCCAGCGCCTTGCTTAGGGCAATCACGCCCCCTTTACAGGCACCGTAGACCGCCTCCTGATATTCACCGACCCGCCCGGCATCAGAGCCGATGTTGATGATTTTGCCGTAACTGCGCCTGGCCATCGACGGTGCAAACGCGCGTGTGCAGTTGATCGGACCCCATAGATTAACTGCGACCTCCCGCTCCCAGTCTTCTACCGGCTTGTCTAGAAACAAGCCATTGACTGTCCAACCAGCACCGTTGATCAGGATGTCGATATGGTCATGCTCGGTGAGTGTTTGCTCAACCAGACGCTCGACCTGAGCCCGGTCACCGACGTCGGTAGAGATGAAAGAGACAGTATGTCCAGCAGTACGCAATTGTGCGACCACCCGTTCGGCTTGTTCGTCATCAAAGTCAGCGATCACAACAGCCGCTCCCTCTGCACAGAGCCCCTCTACAATTGCTTTGCCGATACTCGAAGCGCCGCCAGTGACTACGGCAGTTTTCCCCTGTAACCCTAGATTCATCTTGATTAGACCTCGCAGTATATTTTTCAGACCTTTTGAGATCGGAGCGATCTTTTAGCTTTTGTCATCACCTTTGGACTTCTTTGCGCGTTGTTCGGCAAAGAGGCGGATACGCTCTTCGATCTCTGGTCCAGCGAGCGAACGTGCCCGCTGGAAGCAAATCTGCTCGAGCATGAGCGCATCGCGGATCGGCAGTCCCGCACCCAGTTGGACCGCTTCCTTGACCAGTCGTACCGCGGTCTGACCGTTCTTACAAATCGTCTCGGCAAGATCAAGAGCCGTGGCAAGCAGTTTCTCGTTCGGGACGACTCGCTGGACCAACCGCATACGCAGCGCTTCCTCTGCATCCACCGCCTCCCCGGTGAGTAACATGTAGTACGCATCGCCAGCGGCGAGTAGCCGCGGCAACCACTGCGTACCACCACCGCCGGGCATAGCCCCGAGACGCACTTCGGTGAGGGCAAAGCGTGCATCCGTCGCTGCGATGCGGATGTCACAACCGAGCGCTAGTTCACAGCCACCACCGAACGCGTAGCCGTTCACTGCGGCGATGGAAGGTTTGTTGATGCCAAGTGAATTCGGTGTCACCCACAGATCCAAGCGCTCCTGCGCGTCCCACTCAAGAAACTCTGCTGCACCCTTGACGTCGACACCGGCGGAGAAGGCCCGCCCCTCTCCTGTGTAGACCAGTACCCAAAGGTCGTCATCGTCAGCAAACTCTTCAAGCCGCTCTCGATGAGCACGCATCATGTCGAGGTCGAACGCATTGAGAGCACTCGACCGGTTCAGGGTCAACAAAGCGACGTGTCCACGTCTCTCCCACTTCACGGTTGGGTCTGTCATGGCATGCTTATTGGTATCGTTCGCCCGCGCCAGTGTCCCGCGATCAGGCGTGCTTCTCGATAAACCGGTGGACGAGATCGTTGATGCTCCGGTCTGCCTCCATGTGTACACAATGTCCCGCACCCTCGATCACGTGGATCGTTGCACCCGGAATCGCATCGGCAATCAGCTGCGATGCCCGTGGTGGGCAGTACGGATCGAACTCCGCTGCAATGACCAATGTAGGGCAAGAGATCTCACCGAGGTTTTCTGCCAGTGAGCCATCAGCCAGCGAACGCATTGCACGGCACGCATTGAGATAGCCATCTGGGTCGCTTACCGAGCCGCTGCGAATACGATGGTACTCGGCGAGGAGGTCCGCATCCTCACTCACAATGCAACCACGCGCATCACCGGCACTGAGCGTGGCCAGTGCCTCAAGACCACCGTTCGTGACCTCACCTATGCGCTTGTCAAAAAATTCAAGGCCAGCACGCCCAACAGTACACGAGCTCGCGATGAGGACAAGCCCACGGGCAAGCGCAGGAAAATCAAGCGCAAAGCGCTGGGCGATGACTCCACCCATAGAGAACCCGACCAGCCATGCAGGTCCGGTTTCGAGTGCGCTCATGATCTGTGCGACATCATCTGCCATCTGTTCGACCGTGCCATCACCCGCACCGACCGGGCTGGCACCGAATCCGCGTACGTCATACGCCACCACGTTGAACGAAGTCAGGGCAGCAACCTGTCGCGCCCAGACTTCACGTGTATCCGACAATCCGTGGATTAGGATTACCGTCTCTTTCCCAGTCGCAGTTGGCATGATAGCGCTATGCCGCCGAGGCATTCAGAGGGGCGATGATGCCCTCGTGGATGGCTTCCATGCGCTGCTGGCGTCCACCCGCACGGAAGGCGAGAGTGACCCGGTTCAATCCGAGGGGTTCGAGGCTGCGAATTTGGGCCAGGCAGTCGTCGGCCTCACCAACAAAGGAGAGGTACTCGACCAGCTCGGTCGACACCGATCCTGCGTGCCCGGCATGCTGTGACATGTGCTCATGCCGATCGTAGGCTTTGCCGGCAGCCTTGAATTCGTCCTCGAACGGGCGCAAAAAGTCCGGGAGTTCGCGCCACTTATTGAATGTCTCCGCCTGTGAGGCAACCCAGTGGCGAACCTCGCCAACAGCCTGCTCCCGATCATCGGCCAGGCCGATAGCTGCCCACAGGTCCAGGCTGATATCGCCCATGTTGCGCCCGGCCTCCTCGGCACCGCGTCGCACGTGATCGATCTGCCAGGCCGTGAACTCTGCATTGGCACCGCCCATCAGGATCACACCGTCTGCAACGCGGCCAGCGAGACGCAGCATGCGTGGCTGATTTGCTGCGATGTAGATCGGAATCTTCCCGGTTGCCGTAACCAGACGGTAATTGCTGCTATCGCTGCCTTCGACTTCTTCACCTGCACACAGGCTGCGGATATCGACTATGGCCCGCTCCAATTGCTTGATCGTAGAGGGTTTCTCGCCGACAGAGTAGACAGCCGTCCACCCCGTACCGATTCCAATCACGGCACGATCGTCGCTCAACTCCTTGAGCGCAGTGAAGGTGTTTGCAATAGTAGTTGGGTGGCGGGTTATTGGATTAGTGACCCCGGTACCGAGCAAAATCTTGGAGGTGTTCACCGCACACAGAGTGAGCGCAGCAAAGCAGTCCTTCATCGAGAGCTGGACGTCTGCGATCCAGGCGCTGTCAAAACCGAGCGCCTCGGCGCTCTGAACCACTTCGACTGTATGCTGGATCGGCTCGCGCGAACTGATACCGAGTGATACACCAATTTTCATAACTCCCCCATTTAACAGTTAGTTCATTCTCTGCGAACCACGGCTCTCGACACAGTCAGCTGTACTAGGTGCCGTACTGCAGGACAGAGTGGAAACCAAGTCAGAAGCAACCATACCGCTGCGGTCCTTCCGCGTCCTCAATATAACCGATCGCAGCCCGGCTTTGCTCGGACGACACAGTATGATACCAGTCACGCTCTCGATCGCAACGACAACCCGGCCACAGAAATCGGTAGGATTTAGTCGGCTGTGCGATCGGGCGCCAACACGCCCTTCGCACAAAGTGATCGCCACACCCACTCCGGTGTCATCGGCAAACGCCACTGACGAGCCCCTGTCGCATCGTAGATGGCGTTGGCCACGCACGCTGCGACCGGGATGATCGGTGGTTCAGCGATCGTCTTAGCGCCCCGTGGACCTTCTTTTTCGAAGGTCGGGGTGAAAATGCATTCGATCGGTACGGCGTCGGCGAAGGTTGCCACCCGGTCGTCGAGGTAGCCGGGGTTCTGCATATGTCCACGATCATCTACCAAAGTCGTCTCGGCAAGGGCAAAGCCCAGTCCTTGGACAACACCGCCCACTACCTGTCCGCGAGCCCGCTGCGGATTGAGTACCTGGCCAGTGTCGTGTGCAGCCCAGTAGCAGACAACAGTGGTGAGACCTGTGGCCGTATCAACGCGGACACAGCATCCGTGAGTAGCATAGGTGTAGGCGGGCGAGATATTCCCGTAACCACTCTCATCAGGCACAGTGACGTGGTCTGGTTCATAACTGCCGGTGACACGCAACTCCATGGTCCGGTTCGCTGTTACTGCTGCCTCGATCACCGACGCGATAGCGGTGTCGGCTGGAAGCCCGATGTCAATGGCGAGCCGGCCGCACAACTGTGCAAACCGTCGACTTGCATCCAGTGCCGCGCGGCCACCGAAAAAGGCCGTACGGCTTGCAAAACAGCCAAGACCATGGGGTCCGGTCGCGGTATCACCGAGCACTAGTCGAATTCTTTCACGATCAAGCTCGAGGTGGTCGGCGACGATACCAGCGAAAAGATCTACCGTGCCACAGCCGATCTCGACCTCGCCCGACTCGATGCGCAGGACCCCATTTGGCTCTACCGCAAGTGACATCATGTCACGATCGAATCGGTGATCGTAACCGCGGTTGCTGATAGCGTGGGTAGCGCCAGCAATGCCGTAACCAAAACGATAACGGTCGCTGGTCGCCATCGGATTTTCGCGCCGATGTGTCTGTATACGATCCTTGATCGCATCGAGACAATCGTTGAAGCCACAACTGCCCACCTGCCAGCCGTGTAAGGTGGTATCGCCGGGCTGTACGGCGTTGCGGCGGCGCAGTTCGATCGGATCGATTCTGAGTTGTTCGGCCAGTTCATCGATCAATTGTTCTTGGGCGAAGGCGGATTGAGGGCTGCCGAAACCGCGGAAACACTCTGAGGGCACATTGTTGGTGTAGATGAGCTGGGCTTGAGCGTTAAGCGCTGAGAACCGGTACAGGTTGTCCATGCGAATGGCAGCAGCAAGTGTCACGGAGGGGCCGTGACCGGTGTAGGCGCCATTGTCAGCCCAAATCATTGTTTCTTTAGCGATCAGTTCACCGTCGTCGGTCGCGCCGATGCGCATCTGGATGCGCATCGCAACCCGCGTGCGTCCACTGATCATGTCGTCGCGGCGTGGTAGCACCATTGCCACATCGCGACGCAGGCGATGGGCAAAGGCAAGACAAACAAGGTGGGTCGGGTGCTCCCACTTGGCGCCAAACGAGCCACCAATATCCGGGGTCACGATCTCTAGACGGGCCCCCCATCCCGCTACGATCTCGCCGTATGTCTCGGCCAGCACCGAGGGGAAGTGGGTCCCGGTCACAAGTTCGAGCCGGTCATCGTAAACCCGTACTAGGGTCGCGCGCGGTTCAAGATAAGCATGTGGCACCGCCTGGGTCTGGAATGTGCCTTCTACCCAGGTCGACACCCGCTTCTGTGCGGCCTCCCAGTCACCCCGTTCAGCGCTAAAACGGCGCGCGACATTGTCCAGAAATGCCGGATGCAAGGGCTGGTCGAGGGCCAGGGCATCATCCACTGAGCATGCGTGCGGCAGTAACTCGTAATCGATATGCAGCGCTTCTATACCACGCAGCAAGGCATCTTGATCGCTGGCCGCCACTGCCACGATGCCGTCACCGACATAGCGCGCGACTCTCGTCAGCACCGGTTCGTCAGCACCTTGGTGGCCTAGCGCGATGTCGTCGAAGTCGGCGGGGGTCAGCGCCGCGAGCACACCGGGGATCTTGAGCGCGGCCTGTATATCGATACTGCTGACCCGTGCATGTGCATAGGGGCTGCGTGCGAGGCCAACAAGCACCGTGCCAGGCGGAATCAGATCGGCGGTGTAGCGCGCCAGTCCACGTGCGCGATCAGGCACACCCGCAGCTGCGGGCGCCGGACTCGACGTCGCTGGCTGCTCCCCAGTCATTGCAGTGCTGACAGTGCCTCAATGATCTGCTGATAACCGGTGCAACGGCACAGGTTGCCCTCAAGCAGTTTGGTGATCGGTTGAGCGCTCACCTCGCTGCCACCAGCTTGCAGCCAGGCCGCCATAACTGCTATTCCCGGTGTGCAGTAGCCGCATTGAACAGCACCGTATTCGGCACAGGCCGCCGAGAACTGCGCGAGGAAGGTTTCCGGCAGGCCCTCTATGGTGGTGATCTCGCGTCCATCCAGAACTCCGGTCAACAGCAGACACGAACACATCGGTTGACCCTCGACCAGTACCGTGCACGCCCCACAGTCCCCCTCGCCACAGCCCTCCTTAACCCCCGTTAGGCCGAGCTCGGCACGCAGGTAATCAAGTAATCGCCGGCCGATAAAGGATGGTGGCACCTCGCTGAGTTTGCCGTTGACGCGCAGAGTCACCTGCATAGTTACGGCGCCTCGACAGCCAACCAGCCGGGTATCGCCCGCGCCGCTGCCGCGTCAACAACGTCCATGGTCAAGGTCCGCACAAGCTGGCGCCGATAGTCTGCGCTTGCTCGGTGATCTGTGATGGGCCTGCAGCACTCGGCTGTGAGATCAGCACAGTTTCGCAGCCGAGCCGGTTCCAGCGGGTGCCCCACCAGCGATCTGACTGCTTCATCGGCATCCAGCACAGTGGGGCCAACTGCCCCCATCGACAGGTGGGCCCGGGCCACGGTTCGGCCGTCACTCTCGAAAGACAAGCACGCGGCAACGCTCGCAATGGCCAGGTCAAGGGCATTGCGCTGTGTGAAGCGACTAAAGGCACTGCCTTCGCGCTGCCCAAGACCACGCAGAGTCACCCCGGTCACCACTTCCCCGGTATTGAGGCCTGTTTGTCCGGGCCCATGCACAAAGTCGGAGATCTTGACTGACCGGCGGTCACCGGCGGCACTCACGATATCAAGCGCTGCGTCGTGGACGTGCAGCGCCGGAATGGTGTCGCCACCTGGCGAGGCAGTGCAGACATTGCCGACCAGCGTCGCCTGATTGCGAAGCTGTACCGAGCCAACAACAGCAGCACCATCAACGACCGCCGGGGCGAGTGATCGGAACTGACCGGATCGTACGATACGCGACAACGTCACCGCTGCACCGATGTGTGCCCGATCTGAGGTGATATCAAGAGTCTGTAACTGGTCGATGCTGCCGATCCACGCCAGGCGCCGTGGCTCACCGCACTGGGTCGCCCACACGACCAGATCGGTTCCGCCAGCCAGCGGGTGGACACCGTCGGCTGCGTGGGCAAGCAGCTCACCAAGATCGGCCGGCCGATACAACTCCACCGGCGGCAGGTGACTCGGTCGAAGTGCTGGTGATTTAGCAGGCGGCATCAGATCAGGCTCAATTGAACTCCGGACTGTATGACCACACACCTGTGTTCATCAAAGGTCGGATGGTCGATGACCAGCGGAGCATATCCAGCTGGTCGCAGTGAGCGTAATCCTAACACGCCGTTGACAGTGTAACTCGGCTATGATGCAGTTCCGGCAACAACTCATCGGTTGCTTCGATTCAATCTCTGCCAACGGACTTGAAAGATGCACGAGCTGGCCTTTATTGACGCCACCGCACAGGCGGACCTGGTACGCCGCAAGGAGATCTCGGCTGGTGAATTAGTCGAGTTCGCAATCACGCGTATTGAACAGTTGAATCCTGTGCTGAATGCAGTCATCACTGCACTCTACGACCAAGCACGCGACGCAGTCACCCGGGTCGATCCGAGTGCGCCCCTGGCCGGTGTGCCATTCGTGCTCAAGGATCTAGTGGCTGAGCTTGCGGGAGCTCCCCTGTCGGAGGGCTCTCATTTTCTTGCTGATTACGTTTCACACTACGACAGTGAACTGGTACGGCGCTTCCGCCAGGCTGGGCTCGTGGTCGTCGGCAAGTCCAATACGCCTGAATTTGGACTTATGCCGACAACTGAACCGGCCCGCTTCGGTGCGACCCGCAATCCCTGGGATACGCGCCTTACCGCTGGTGGCTCAAGCGGTGGATCCGCGGCAGCGGTCGCGTCGGGTATGGTGGCTATCGGACATGCCAACGATGGTGGCGGCTCCATCCGGGTACCCGCGAGTTGCTGCGGGGTCGTCGGCCTGAAGCCGAGCCGTGGCCGCAATTCACTGGGTCCTGGTTATGGTGACGTTGCGAGCGGTCTGCTTTGCGAACACGTGCACACGCGCTCGGTGCGTGATACTGCAGCTGTCCTCGACGCAACAGCAGGGCCAGCACCTGGTGAACCTTACTGGCCTGCGGCACCCGAGCGACCGTATACAGAAGAGGTTAAACATGAGCCGGAACGTCTGCGCATCTCGTTCAGCACCCAGCCGCTGACCGGTGCTCGCGCCCACGCAGACTGCGTAGCGGGCGCCGAGTCCATCGCACGGTTGTGTCAGGAACTTGGCCACGAGGTGACAGAGGATTCACCTAAAGTCGATGGTGAACGGCTGTTCAAAGCCTTCGGTACCCGCTGGATCGGGTTTCTCACTTGGGCCGTAAACGACTGGGCGCGTCGCCTGGGGCGCGAGCCGAGCGAAGATCTACTCGAGCCTGCCACCTGGCGCATGTATCGAAATGGGCTAAAACAGACCAGTGCCGACTACTTGCTCGCTGTTCAGGATTTGCAACTCATCAGTCGAGATGTTGCTGGGCTGTTCGATTGCTACGATGTGTGGCTCACGCCAACCCTAGCCCAGCCACCGGTCGCGCTAGGTTATTTTGATTACGCACCGGATCGACGTACGGCGCACTTACAGCGTCTCGGTGAGTACACCGGTTTTACGCTGATTGCGAATACAACCGGACAACCCGCGATCTCCCTGCCGCTTTACTGGACCGACACCGGCCTGCCGATCGGGATACAACTCATGGGGCGTTACGGTGATGAGGCCAGCCTGCTCCGCCTTGCAGGACAGTTGGAACGTACACGGCCATGGGCCGAGCGTCGGCCGCCGGATTCATGCCAAGTAATATGAACTGAAACTTGAGCTGTGAACAGTTGGCCCTGAGCCGTAACGCAGTTACTTGCCGAAGGCCTTGCGGTGATTCTGGATGAGTTCGGTAGCGCCTCTTCGGATGAAATCAAGCTCGCTACCGACCTCAAAGAACTGGGCACCCTTATCCACCCACTCTGCTGCGGCTTCGGGACCAGAGGCGGTGGTGCCAAAATAGACACCGTTGTCTAGACAAAGCTGTAGAGCATTCTCCATTGGGCCACGCACATCAGGGTGGTCGTAGTCACCGGGATGGCCGAGTTCAACAGAGGAGTCGCCGGGACCACAGTAGACCATATCCACCTCGGGGATCGTCACGAGTTCGGCAATATTTTCATAGCCTAAGCGAGTCTCAATATGAAGAACGATAGCAGTCTCTGCACTTTGTTCTTCCATCCACGCGGACCAGTCGTTGACACCCTTGTAGTCGCTACTGGCCCAACCAGGTGCGATGGCCCGCGTGCCCCGGGGTGGGTGCTTCACGAAGTCGATCAGCGTCTGCACCTGTTCACGGGTCTCGGTACGGGGCAGTTGAATACCCACAACTCCAGCCTCCAGTAGTTTCGCAATCTCCTGACGCTCGAGTTGAGGTGTCTTGGCGACTACAGGTAAACCATTGTCGCGGCAACTCAGAATCGTGTCAGCCAGATGGTCGAGCCCAAAATAAACGTGCTCGTACTCAATATAGATAAAGTCGTAGCCAGCGTGCTGGAAGAGCTTGATGATCGACGGCCGCGCATACTCCGACAGCATCGGAGCCATCATCACCTCACCTGCTGCAAGTCGCGCCTTGAGGTGACGTCCGGGGCCACCTTCAGGATACCACGGGTTTTCTACACCGGTAGTTATAGATTGCTTGGCAGGCATGTTGCGTCCTTAAGTGAGTGAAATCCGATAGAGTCCATCTTGGTTTGAGCTCCCGTGGTTACCTCTACACCTAAACCTTTGACTGGCTGGCTATTTTCCGAAGCAAAATGCAGTTGTCACTCGTCAGAGCCTTCACTTGTTACGGAAGCTGCGACCGATCAATTGGCGGTGGACTTGGTTGGTACCCTCCCAGATCTGGGTGATCTTGGCGTCGCGCATTAGCCGCTCAACCCGAAGATCTTTGATGTAGCCATAACCCCCATGCATCTGAACCGCTTCCGTGGCAATCCGCATCGCCAGATCCGAGGCCCGCATCTTGGCCATCGAGGCCTCGAGCCCAAAGCTTTTCGCTCCGCGATCTACCAGATGCGCGACATAGTCAAGCCACGCCTCGCACATCGCCAGATCGACCGCCAAGTCAGCCACCAGGAACTGGTTACCCTGAAAATCGATAATCTTATGGCCGGACTGCTCGCGCTCATTCATGTAAGCGATCATGTCCTTAAAGGCTGCGGTCGCAATACCCAGGGCGTGGGCCGCGACCGACGGTCGTGACCGGTTGAGTGAGGCAAGCAGCAACCCAAGCCCATCGCCGGGTTCGCGCAGCATATTGGCACGCTTGGCCCGGCAGCCAACGAATGTGAGAGCCGCGGTATTTGACGCCCGGTGGCCCATCTTGTCTTCGACCTTGGTGACCGATAGACCCGGTGAGTCCTTCTCGACGAAGATAGTGCTGATCGAGCCCTTGGGATCATCGATCTCGGACCACTTGCCGAATACCAACAACAGATCGGCGACACCACCGTTGGTAATGAAAAGCTTCGAACCGTCGATCACCACATCATCACCGTCAGGAGTAAATTTCGTCTGCATGCCGGTCGCGTCGGAGCCCGCCATAGCCTCGGTAATGACCAGCGAACCCAGGCCACCGGCAAGGATTCTGGGCAAAAGCCGCTGTTTCTGTTCATCAGTGCCAAAATCAATCAACGGCTTCATGGCGTGATAGTTGGTCGCGTAAATTATCCCGGTCGAAGCGCAGGCCTCAGAGATCATCTGGACGCAGGCGAGATAAGCGCGGAACGACAGTGGCGCGCCACCGTAAGCTTCAGGTACAAAAATCGCGTTGAGGCCGAGCTCATTCAATGCCGCTACATTCTCCCAAGGAAAGTCACCAGTCCGGTCGAAGTGCCCAGCACGCGGCGCGATGGCTTGGTCCGTAACTTTGCGCACTGTATCGAGCAGAATGCGCTCCTCCTCGGACCAGTCACGTCGCTGTTCAAGTTGCTCGAAGATCTGCATCAGTGGTTCATTCCTTGTCCACCGTCAATATAAATCGTTTCGCCGGTGAGAAACGGTAGATCCTCGGTAAATAAGGCAGCCACCAGAGTTGCGACCTCCTTCGGTGTCCCTGGGCGGCCGACCGGAACCCGCCGGCCGAGCCAGGTCCGCAACTTACTCTTGGTCAGAAGCTCGCGGTTGAGATCAGTTTCGACATAGCCCGGCGCAACATTGATCACACTGATCCCCTGCGATGCCCACTCGACCGCAAGGCAACGAGTCATCGCCGCCACCGCTGCCTTGGAGGCGCAGTAAGCTAAATTGTCCGGCACTCCCATCTTGTCAAAGAACGAGCCTATGTTGATGATCTTGCCACCGGCAGTAACGAGATGAGGGTAGATCTCGCGGCTCGCTGTCATCACCGCAGTAGCGTTGAGTCGCATCACTTGCTGGTACTCCTCGGTCCCGAGTACGGCGCTCGGTGAAGTAAGATGGAGACCAGCGTTGTTGACCAGCCCACAGATCACACCCTCGTCTGCGATCTTGGTGAACACGCTCACCAACCGGACCTCATCGGTGACGTCACATTGGTAAGCCTTGCCGGCTGCACTTTTCCCCGAGCGTGACAACCCGGCGACGCTGAAGCCACGCTGATCGAGTTGCCTAGCTATCGCGGCACCAATCCCTTTACTGGCCCCGGTGACGATGACGGTGCCCTGATTAGCCATCTCGAAACTCAGGTTTTCGCTTCTCCAGGAAGGCATTGGTCCCCTCGACCGAATCCTCGGTCTGAAAAGCCAGGGTCGAAAGGTCGGCCTCGATCTTCAGGCCCTCATGCAGGGGCATGTCGAGGGCACGCTGGACCGCTTCCCGGGCCCAGGCGAGCACCGGCAAGCTGTGGCAAGTGAATTCACGCGCAAAGCCCATCCCAGCCTCAAGTGGGTCACCCTCAACTAGCCTGTTGACTAGCCCAATCCGTATCGCCTCCTCGGCCTCGACCGTGCGACCTGTCATCACCAACTCGGTCGCACGCGCTTCACCGACCAGTCGTGGTAGCCGCTGAGTACCACCATAGCCCGGAATCAGGCCGAGCTTGATTTCGGGTAAGCCCATCTTGGCTTTAGCCGTCGCGATCCGGAAGGTGCAGGCCATCGCCAATTCCAGTCCACCACCAAAGGCATAACCGTTGATAATCGCGATCGACGGGATAGGGAGATCATCGAGTTTGGCGAAGATCGCCTGTCCCCTGGCCGCACTTGTCTTCTCCTCCGCCAGGCTGCGGCCGGCAAGCTCGTTAATGTTCGCCCCAGCGCAGAAAGCTTTGTCACCGGCGCCGATGAACAGCAGTGCGCGAGCATCGGTCGCGGCCGCCTGATCAATCACCCGGCCGATATCCTGGACCAGGGAGAAACTGAGCGCATTCAGCGCCTCCGGCTGATTAAGGGTAACCAGCGCGAATTCGTCTTGCCGCGTCAAGTCAATAGCCATGATTTCAATCTCCTTCGGTGTTCAGCGCTGGACCATCCAAGGAAAGCGGCGCGCCGCGCCGATACTGACTGTTAGTCATAAGCCATCCTCTCTTGGGTTTATTCAGTAGTCGCCGACAGTGTCTTGGCCATCTCGCGCAACCGAAACTTCTGGATCTTGCCGCTCGGTGTGCGAGGCATCTGATCGATAACTTCCAGCCGCTCTGGTAGGTAGTTTCTGGTCAGCTTCTGGGCTTCCAGGTGAGCAATCATCTCCACGAAAGTTAGGCACTCACCGGTCTTTAAGGTGGTGAAGGCGCAGCCGCGCTCGCCAAGCCGTTCGTCTGGCATAGCTACGATCGCCACATCCTGGATCGCCGGGTGGTGGTAGAGTAATTCCTCGACCTCAGCTACTGGTATGTTTTCACCACCGCGGATGATCACATCCTTGCTGCGGCCGGTGATCCGAATGTAGCCATCGGTGTCCATTCGTGCGAGATCGCCGGTCTCGAACCAACCCTGATCGTCAGTGCCATAGAGTTCAGGCTTTTTCAGGTAGCCTGCGAAACTCCCCATGCCACGCACCTCAAGGCTACCCTCTTCTCCGGTCGGCGCCTGCACACCGTCATTACCGACCACCCGGACCTCCATACCATCGAGTGGTTTGCCATCGGTTTCGAACACTTTGTCTGGTGGATCATCGCGTTGGGTCGTGGTGACACCACCGTTTTCGGTCATGCCCCAGCACGAGATGACCAACACACCAAGCCGCTCGCTGGCACGTTGGACCAGGACTCGTGGGATCGGTGCGCCGGCAGTCAGGAAAGTGTGCAGTGAGTTCAGATCACACTCTTCAACCGCTGGACTGTTCGTCAGGTCCGAGAGAAACGGGGTCGAGGCCATGGTAAATGTAACCCCTTCATCGGAGATGATATGCACAGCCTTGTCCGGGTTCCAGACATCCATCAGAACTGCCCGACCACCGAGCATAATCGGCATCATCACGCCATAAAGGAAACCGGTCAGGTGAGCGATCGGTGAGGCCATCAACACAACGTCCTCGTGCCCCAGGTCGACCCGCTTTACATATTTAACGATATTGCTGATCAGTGTGTTGTGGGTATGCATAACGCCTTTTGGCTCGCCGGTAGTACCCGAGGTGTACATCAACAGTGTGACATCGTTCGGCCCGGGTTTGCGTTCGGCAAACAAATTGTCGGCGTCAAATTCCTTCTCCCAGGCCCGGTCAACAAAATACGCATCGAAGGACTCCTCTCCCTCACCTTCAATGACAAAAACATCCTTCAGGGTCGATGTTTTGCCACGTAACTCAGCGATCATTCCAGGATAATCGAAACCGCGATAGCTTTTTGGCACGATAATGGTCTTGGCTTCACCGAAAGACAGCATGTAGGCCAACTCCCGTTGTCGGAAGATCGGCATCAACGGATTAAACACCGCGCCGATTCGCACACAGGCCAGATAGAGTGCGGTGAAGTGATGCCAGTTCGGCAGTTGCGCCGCAACCACGTCGCCGGGTCCGATGCCAAGCGTAGCCAGCCCGAGGGCAATACGGCGTACCATCAATCCGAGTTCAAGATAACTTCGCTGGGTCGGTTGTCTGGCCCCGTTCCGGTATTCGGTGATCGCCGGCTGATCGGGAATGGTCACCAGATTTTCGTCGAGGTATTCAGTGATCAGACGGTTCGGCCACAACCCGCTCTTAGTGAACGCGCTGATCTGATCCTTGGGGATTTGGATTTGGTGGTGCATCATTCCGTAACTATTATCACCATTATGGGCAATACCTCCACCAGGGTGGAAAATACATTGCCTCCTTTGCTATCGGTTTGGTATTTACACCAAGAACGGGACAGGCAACCCTGTTCGAGTTGACTACGGTAGTGAAAGCGACTCGTTCAATCCTGGCAATAGGGCCATTGTGCTTGGCTCAGACAGGTGATTCCTGATTGAATTCCGGCTGTCGCTTCTCCAGATGAGCCGCCAGCCCCTCACGCGCTTCTGAGCCGGTGAAACCCAGTATTTCAAGGGCGGTCGATGCATCGAATGCCGGTCCCATCATCCGATACCAATTGTTTAATGCGTACTTGGTCCAGCGAATAGCACTGGGTGCCGCGTTGGCAAGTTTAGTTGCAATTTCGACCGCTTTCTCCTGCAGTTCATCGTCCTCCACACAAAGCGACACAAGGCCGTACTTTTCCGCATCCTCGCCGCTGACAGGCTCACACAACAGCAGTAAATATTTAGCCTTCGCCATGCCGCACAATAATGGCCAGTTGATTACCGCGCAGTCGCCGGCGGCAACTCCAAGGCGTGTGTGGCCATCGACGATCTTCGCTGCCTTACCGGCTATCGAAATGTCGGCAAGCAAGGCTGCAACCAGACCAGCCCCTACGGCAACCCCATTGATTGCTGAGACAATCGGTTTGTTACAGTTGATCAGATTGTAAACGAGGTCGCGCGCCTCCTTCCACGCCTGCAAGCGAGCAGTCTCCTCCTTCATGGTGGCCTCGATCATGCCAAAGTCACCCCCCGATGAGAAAGCTTTGCCCTTACCGGTCAAGATTACCGCGCTAATGTCTGGATCTTCATCAAGGTCGCGCCAGATAGAGGTGAGTTGGTTGTGACCGACAGCGTCGAGTGAGTTATAGGTCTTGGGATTGTTGAGCGTGATCCGCAGCACCCGCTCGACCGGCCGGTCGAATTCGAACTTAGTGTATTTATCGTAACGATCTGTCATTAGTTCTTCCCGTATTTGGATGTGGTTAATCGACCATAGTGAGGCCACCGCTAACACTCAGAACTTGGCCGGTAATGTAGTTGGTTAGGTCACTGGCAAAAAACAGGATTGCGTTGGCGATGTCCTCGGGCGTAGCAACGCGGCGAAACGGGATGGCACGGGTCAGTGCTTCACGCATACGCTCGGGCTGACCCGCAAACAGCGGAGTGTCGGTCGGGCCTGGACAGACGCAGTTTACATTGATCTGATGCCGTGCCACTTCGCGGGCCAACGATTTACTGAAGGCGATGATCCCGCCCTTAGTCCCGGAGTACACAGTCTCACCCATGCTGCCCACGCGGCCGGCGTCACTGGAGACGTTGACAATTTTACCTGCGTTGCGCTCGATCATTGGCTCGAGAAACGCACGGGTTACCTTGATCGGCCCCATCAGGTTGATGCGAACGACCTTCTCCCAGAAATCGGGAGTATTGTTGATAAATGGCTCAATGATGTCCCAGCCGGCGACATTGGCAACTCCGTCGACTTGACTTGTGGCTCCATGTACCTCCTTAGCGAAGGCTTCGATCGAGCTATCGTCGCTGACGTCGAGCGGCAGGAAAGTCGCACCGCCACCCATGCCCTGGGCCATCGATGCGGTCTCGGCCCCACCCTCTTGGTTGATATCACCCAAAAACACCCGCGCGCCAGCCTCACACAATGTCAGAACCGTGGTACGGCCGATGCCCGAGGCACCACCAGTCACAACAACACATTTTCCATCCATCTTCATCTTCATTGTCTCCTAACACTAGACGATTTATCGAATCAATTTCATTCGACGGGTGATCCCGGGTCACAGGACCTGACAGTGAATCCGAGATTAGACCAACGGGTCCCCGTCAAATCCACCAGATCAACTTCCTTTATTGATCTCGATCAAGATTCAACGACCAACCTACCTTTAGGGTATTTGATCTCGTCTGCCATACCTGTCTGATCGGCGAACAGGATGATTCACCCCATTGACTGGTCGAGTTTGAATGCTAGTGCATGCCCGCCCTTTGGTCCATCGGGGTGATAGGTTCCGGGGATGGGCTAATACCGGCCTCTCGCACCTGATGCAAACGGCTGTCGAATTCGATGACGTCCTGCGTCCACAATGCAGGCATTAACGCAATTTGCTCCTCGGAGCGTTTGCCGCGGTCGTGGAAGTTTTCGTTGAGGCCTTCGTATTCGACCTGATTCCAACCGACTCCGATGCCAAGGCGTAACCGGCCGTTGCTGAGTCGGTCCACTTCAGCTGCCTGCTTCGCGAATGGAACATGGACTCAGATCTATAGGGACCAGCGAAATCCGGTCGGTTCTTGGTGCTGGCCCCGATAACGTGATCGTACGCCAGCAGATGTTGGTAGCCGAGATCTTCGGCTGCCTGGGCAAATACTTTGACCCCCGCCGCCTGGGTACCGATCTCGGTTTGCGGGAAAACGACTCCTGTTTTCGCAGTGATACTCCTCTTGCATGAGTATGTGCATGCAATCTTACGCTAGGATGGTGCGCGTCACACAGGTCCACTTAGGAGCTTCCCTAGGCTTGCCCTGAGTCTCATGGGGGCAGCTGCTGCAATTCAGCCGAATAACTCTCGTCCAACCGGCGTTATGACGGTTCCAGGAGAACCCTCCCTAAATAAGCACCGGTTGTTACATTCACACCCACGGCTTTACGATGAAAGCCGTCCGCTTCGATTACGACATCGTAGGCGCCGCTGTCCCGATCGAGCCGGTCGAATTTGAAATCTCCGTAATTGTCGGTCTTCAGCGCCCGTAGTGTTTCACCTTCCTTGACCAACGAAACCCTGGCACCCTGAGCACAGTCCTGACGGTCGTCAACTTCCGTCACAACACTGCCGCCAATAAAGCACTTTGTATATCGGTACAGATTCTTATAGTGCACGCGGGGCAGGGTATTGAATTCCGGGTACAACTGTTCCAGGCCTTCCTCTGTGACCAGGGCGGTCATTTCAGCATCGCTGACCTTGATCGCCCTTATGGCGCGGGTCACACAGATCTGTGCACAGCGCGGTTCTTTCCAGCCATCATCCAGCAGGTGCGCATCGAAGATCCAATGTTGTGGAAGTTGTTTTGCCTCATTCCAGAATACGGCACCGTAGGGGCAGGCATCGACCAGTTCTTCCTGTCCTTGGGCCTTGTCTGGATCGATGATTACGATACCGTCGTCGCGTTTTCTTACTGCACCGTTTCGCGCCGCTTTGATGCACGGTGCATCATCGCAGTGTTGGCACAACACTGGCAGGTAGGCGACGTCCACCATGGGTGCCTGTCCTCTTTCCCGGCTATGGATATTGATCCAGCGGTGGCCGTGCCGAGGCATTTCTGCCGCGTATCCCGGAAATTCGTTACCCACATACTCATCCTGAACAGCCAGTGTGCACAGATTACAATTGGTACAACTTGCCACATCGATGATCAGGTTCCATTTCTTGACCTCGGCGCCAGCACTCTGCGGCTTTTCTCCGTTCCCTTGATTATTCATGGTCACACCGCCGCAGGTTCCAGATGATCGACTGCGTGCTCGTTCCCAGCAGTTTCCGGTTCCGTTTCACCATCCCAGAGTTCGACTTCGACCAGGCAGCAACTGGCCGCCATAGCGTGGGCCTGTTTGATCTGCGAGCGTTTTGGCGTAAGTAGATTAATGCAGCCGCCACGGTCAACCGCAAAGCCCGGCTCCCCTATAGGGTCGTAGTTGGCGGAGGACTCGAATGAAAGTGCGACGCCCTTCGCGAGGCGTTCAGTAAGCATTGCGGCGCACAGTACTGCTCCGCGATCGTTGTGGACCTTGACCAGATCGTGATGCTTGATGCCACGCTCTTGTGCGTCCTGTGGGTTGATGCGCACGATCCAGTAGTAATAGCCATCGATCGGCACGCGATGGTCTTTGATTTCGTTCAAGAAACAACCCTTGCCGTCACCCTGAGTATGAAAACTGAAACGCGGATGCGGCGTGACCAGTTGCAGTTTATAGCGTTCAAAATGTCTCGTATGGCGGCCCTCCCAAGCTGGTGAGTATTTGACGATGGGCGGCCGTTCCGGGTCATCTGCATCGAACCTTTTAAGACTTTCGCACTCGAACTCGATCTTGCCTGACTGCGTTTGCAGGCCTTTGCCGTATTCTCCAGAGTAGTCTGAAGGCAGTGGCATAGGCTCCGGAACATTTTTCTTTTTCCCTTCATAAAACCACTTGAACGAGGTGGGTACGCGCAACTCTTCGCGCTCGGCCGGCACCACGTAGTAGCCCTTTTTGACAAAGTCCTTCCATGAGACCATCCCGGCCAGATCCGATGCATCATACTGACGTTTGACCCAGTCCAGCTCGCTCATGCCTTCGCAGAAGTACGCCCCCAGACCCAGTCGCTTACAGATCTCCAGAAAAATATTAAAGTCTGACTTCGACTCTCCGAGGGGGGGAATGCACTGGTGCTGCATGATGATGACCCGGTGATTGAGCTGCGATTCGGCGTGGTAGCCATAACCGCCAATACCCGCCCATTCACTGATATCCGGTCGCTCGAAGTTCGTGCAGGCCGGCAGGACCACATCTGCGAATCGGGCTTCACCTTCGTTCCAGATCGACTGATTAACGACGAAGGAAAGATTTGACGAGCGGTACATTTTGATGTGGCGATTACTGTCCGGCATGGTGCCAATAATCGAACCGCCATATTTGTACAGCATTTGTACTTTTGCATGTCCCTTTTTCGGGTAGGAAATCTTGTTGAACTGGGATTCAATCGAGCGCCCGCTCCACATGTACCCCTCGGCTTTACCTTCCAGGATAGCCTCAGGCAATTCCAGCCGCGGAATCATCTGGGAGGGCGTGTTCATGGAAGGCAGCTGCGGCATGCGTTGATACAGCTGAATAGCGAGGCTGGTGTGGTCCAGGTCTCCGGACATGCCGCCGTCTGCGTAACCGGGGAAATAAAAGTTAAAATCCACCGGTGTTCCCCATTGCAGGTTGCCAACGTTAACACCCGGCTTGCCCAGGCCCTGCATCGCGATCAAGCACACCATGGTGCGAGCCCACTGGATGCCGGTGGCGTTGCGGCAGGCACCGCCGTGCCCATTGCCCCATCCGCCAACCCCGAGGTAGGTTTTCTTGCCAGCCCATTCACGCGCCAGCGCCCGCACATCGCTGGCCGGTACGGTGGTTTCGGGTTCCTGCCATTCGGGACTTTTGGGGATGCCGTCCTCCTCGCCTAAAACATAGTCCTTCCAGCGGTCGAAGCCCTTGGTGCGTTTATCGACATAGTCTTTGTCATAGCGGTCTTCGGTTATCCATACGTAGGCGATCGCCAGAGCCAAGGCCGGGCTTGTAGTGGGTCGCGGTGCAATCCATTTACCGCCTAACAGCTGGGCGGTATCGTTGTAGTACGGGTCGATATGCACGACCTTGATGCCGGCTTCCTTGAGCCACTGCCGACGAATGGTTCCTTCGTAGGCGCCGTATGAACCGCTGGTGGCTTCGGGATTGCTCGACCAGAACACCACCATTTCGGCTTCCTTGAGACAGTCTTCGACACCGCCGTAGGTTTCGGTCTGGCCCACCCGCAGACTACCACCCCAGTGATGGGTGGCGCCCCAGTACCAGCCTTCCCAGCTATCCGGGTTGTGGTGTACTTCGGTGTGGCCGATGGTATTGCTGAATCGAAACAAAGCGCTGAGGTAATAGCCGATATTGCCCCAGGTATGGTGTGAACCGTGACTGACAGCAATGGCACCGGGACCCGATTCGCGCTTAACCCGCTTGATCTCGCCAACCACGATGTTTAATGCTTCGTCCCAACTGATCCGTTGGTAAGCAGATGTTCCCCGGTTTTCGCAGTTGCGATCACCGTTAGGATCGAAATCAACCCGCTTCAAGGGGTACAGCAAACGGTCCGGTGAATAAACCATCGATTTCCAGTTCTGTCCATGAGAGGCCAGGGATGTCTTGCGCGGCGGTGTAAAAGTCCTGCCTTTGGCTTCGATGGACCAGGGTGGCGCATCGGTATCATCAAATTCGATCGGTGTGATGCGCAGTATTTTTTCGTCTTTTACGTACACGAACACTGGGCCGCCGTTGGTCATATTGGTATAACGTCGGGTGTTATTACCCAGATCGATGCCGTATTGCCAACCGGCGCTGCGAATCTTGTGTAACGTGTGCATGAACCACAGCGACAGTTCTTCGGGACCTTCCAATGTCATACTAAATCCGCGCATAGCATTGATCTGGTCAAGCTGGTTGAATGGCGGTGTCATCAGGCTTACGGCGAGCTCGACGGTTTTGAAGGTCACCGTTACATCCGGTTTAGAGTGAATGCCCGACTTGGATCGGACACGACCGTTTTGGAAAGTGAAATAGCGGCCGACGGAGTCGTCTTTTACCTTAACTTGAGCGACGAGGTTCTTTTCTTTCAAGCGCTCCTTGAAAGTAGGGTACTTCCGCGCGCGTTGTTTCAGCGCCAGGGACAACCCGAAAAGCATGAGTGTCAATCTCATCGATTGGCTCCAGTGGCTATCACGACTTTCTATCGTCCAAGTTAACCATGCATCTAACGCCAGACGCGCGAATCGTTACTTCGCTGCGTTATGTATTGGCTCTGACGCCCGTTCATCCGTGGCGGCCGGTGTCAACAATCAATTCTGTGGCGACAGTTCATTGCCTGCTCTGGTCTGTGCCGCCAGCGCCACTGTCCGCACGATTAGCGTGGCCAGTGGTATCGGGTTCGAAACATCCGAAGCGCCGAAGACTCTCAGGCTGGCGATCAACTGCGCAAGTAGGCCTCACCCCATAAATTCAGCGTTTTGGGGGCATAAGGCCAGACGACGGGTTCCCGCGGTGGGGTGAGTTGTTCCAGTTCGGTGGAGAACTCCACCCAATTTTCATCCGGATCGTGAACCATAAAAAACAGATTATTACCCGGGCCGTGTCGGCCCGGTCCCCACTGCATGGGGATGTCGAAGCGAGCAACATGATCGGCCCAGTCACGGATCGCATTCCAGTCGGCTACATCATAAGCGTGATGGTCGAGTCGGGCTTCAGAGGATTTAAATATTCCTATGGTGTGGTGCTCCTGGTCTGAATTGATAAAGAACGCCCGCATCGTTCCCTGTTCGTCCTCGACAGTATCCGGTGACTTAAAACCCAGAGTCTGGGTGTAGAAGTCAAACATCATCTCCAGTTGTGTGGTAGCAACGGCGAAGTGTTGTAGGCGGGCATCTGGGCTGTCGCCAGTCGGCCCATCTTCGGTGGGGGACAGGCCGAACACCATTATGTTGTCGTCGGGGTCTGTGACAGCAAAGGCTTCGCTACCGAGGATCGGACTCGGGGATGGTTGAATTGGAGTCCCGGCAGTACGTAGTGTTTCACTAAAACTCCTCAGGCCGGCGACATTAGGGAAAACAAATGCCGCATATCCAAGTTTTTGCGGCGCACCTTGGCCGATCAGAACGCGACGCCTTGGTGCTTCGCACAACAGTAAATCCTCGGATCTGGTTATGGTCATTCCCAGGGCATCCCGGTAAAAATTCCCCAGAGCTTCGGGGTTTTCCGACGTTATTAGAATATGATTCAGTTTCGCTGGATTATCCGTCTGTGTCGTCTTCATGATAGTTGCTTCCGCACGGTGATCCAGGCAGTTTATCGTATTTTGGCAGTCGATTTATGGTTCTTAAGGAACTGTCATCATTCGCTGATTTTTCCAATTGTTCCGCCGCCCGCAGTCGATCACCAAACTCCCCGGGTTGATACCATGTGCCGGCTACAGCGACAATCGAGAGCAACCCGGCTCGTGGTAGGAGCAGTGAAAGAATGCACTTTTGCCAAGTGGTAAGGCGGTTCCGCTTAATTGTCACGAACTTCGTGACCTACTGCAACCAGCCGATTAATATTAATTGAAAGGGGGCACACCGATGGCTGAAGCGCTCACAGGATTTCTCAAGTCACTCGATGACAGGGTCGAGAGAATATTGAACGCCTGCACGGCCTGTGGTGATTGCGTTTCCGTTTGCCCAACGCCGCAAGGGGCCGGTATCGACACCACCGACCCAAAGGTCATTGTATTGGGTATTCTTGATATCTTGCGAAACGGCGACGAGGGCCTGGCGGCGTCCAGACAATGGGCAACTGCATGTTGTGGAACTGGGATGTGTCTGACGTCTTGCAGCCATGGAATCAATCCACGGTTCATGCTGTCGATGGCGTGCCGTGCGATGAAGGAGAAGACCCCGGAAGGAGACAGGCGTGTGGCGGGAAAAGAGGCTTTTAAAGCCATGACCCGCGGTGTTCGCGTCTTGTCACGGCTTCAGCTCGCACCGGAGTTGCTGAAGCGACTGAGCCCGTCTTCCCATCCGACACTTACAGAATCGCCAGACCTGATCTTCTACACCGGGTGCAATATGTTGAAGACTCCGCATATCGGTCTGTTGTGCCTCGATGTGCTCGACCGGCTGGACATCAGGTACGAAGTCCATGGTGGACCGGCAAATTGTTGCGGAATATTGCAGTTGCGAGCTGGTGATACGGCCAATGCCGGTCGTCAGGGTTTCAAAACGATCGGGCGGTTCGCACAGACCAATGCCAAGGAAATACTCTCCTGGTGCCCGACTTGCCATATTTTGTTCGAAGAAACCCATCTACCGAGTAGCCAGGCCGAGTTCGAGACCGAACCTTCCTTTGCTATGACGATGTTCGCGGTCTATCTGTCTCGCCATCTCGACGAATTGCGGCCGATGATGGCCAACCCCGTCACCAAACGTGTCGCGCTGTGTGAGTTTTCGGTAGCGGAAGAGGTTACCCAAGGAGTGGTGGCCATTCTCTCGTGCATACCTGGTCTTGAAATCGTCGATCTCGAGATGGATCGCATCGCTTACACCTTGGTCGCAACACGCTCCATGCCGGAGTATGGGAAACGCATGCTGGCGAAGATGTTGCATGCGGCTGAGGATGCCGGAGTAACGACGCTGGCTGGGATCTACCACTCGGACCACCGCGAACTCAGTGCTCATGAGGACGCCTGGCCATACGAGATCATCAACTTTATGGAACTGATCGGTGAGAGTATGGGCATCACGCGCCCCGATTTGTTTAAGCGCTTGAAACTGATGCAGGATGTCGATGCCATTGTGGCAGCGTCGCAGGAATATATCGATGGAAACGACCTCAATCCTGAAGAAGTTCGGGAAATCGTTCTGAAAGATATGCTGGGTGAGCAGTTCTTACCGGTCGATCGCAGCCAGCACTCCACATAGTGATCCTGTACCCGAGCGGTACTTCCCTTCTTCATCAGTCGTTAATACGCTGAGTAAGATCGGGGTGTTAAGTTTTGCAAAGCACCCTCAACCGCAAGACTGAAAAATCTTCAAGCCATGTCATTTCCGAGTTGCATAAAACCATGGCGGTCTGTCTCTACTGGTCAGAGCACCTCTCCTCCAGAGCCACCACAGCTGGAAACAGTACGTTGTTCTCCTTGTGGATATGCAGGCGAGTGTCAGCGTTAAGCTCGGCTAAACCGATAAAGCAGGCCTGATATGATTTACAGGCATCGTCGGGCGGCTGGTAGTAATTGGTGAGATCAGACAGCTGGTCAAGCAGCTGTCCGGCCTGCTGGTGTTCTGCGATCATGACAGAGATCGGATTTTGCAGCGACCCGCAGTGGAACCGCAGCGCAGTTACCGACGTTGCAAGCTCGCGTACCATCGGGAAAAGAATCTGCTCCTCCTTCTGTAGATGGGGTTCGAGATCAGCGCGCAGAGCCCGGTAGCAGCGGGCTATATCGGTCAGTTCGGGATGGTGGGTGCGATGGACTGCTTCGACCTTTTCGATCAGCGATGTCAGCCGGGGCAGTTCCTGTTTCAAGTAGCTGTGATGGGTCGTCTCCAGGTGGTCGATTAGCGTGACGACGTCCATTTCCGCCCACGCTTCGGCTTGACTGTCGGTAACCTCATCGGCTATCTCGGTGATGAATGCTTCTGGATCGAGGCCCCTGCCTTGGCACACATCGGCGATGGTCTGGCGACCGCCGCAGCAGTAGTCGAATCCCCGATGTTCGAGTACCCGGGCCAGCGATGGATATCCGGTAATCAAATCCCCGAGGGACATATCAGATCTAATGTTAGTCATAGTTGTTGCTCAGTGCTTTCGCAATTTGTTAGTTATAAGTTTCAGTTTTCCCGCCTAATTGGTGTTTGGTCTATCGAAATGAAACAGTTGAATAGCTGGGAAAAACTTGTACACCAATTCGTTCAATTGGCCCCCAGTTCGTTTTCATGCAGCCAGGCTGTCTGTCTGGGTGGGCGCTTGGTCCGATCCCACTCTTCCAGCATGGCCGGTGCGAGGTCATGTAGTTTCTCCATCTCTTCCTGGGGGATCGGTGTGTTGACTGCCAGTTCAAGTCGGTGGCCGCTGGGATCAAAAAAATAGATCGATTTGAAAATGCCATGGTCAATGGGGCCCACCACTTCCAGCCCCGTTGTTTCAACTTTGGCCTTGGCCTCGAGTAATGCGTCCATATCTGCGACTTCGAAGGCAATATGCTGTACCCATTCTGGTGTGTTGTGATCGCGCCCCATTTCGGGAGAATTGGGCAACTCGAAGAAGGCCAGAACATTCCCCATTCCTGCATCAAGGAAGACATGCATGTAGGGATGTGGCTCTTTAGTTGAGGGGGCCCGGTTCTCAGCAAAAACCAGCATAAAGTCCATGTTCAGCATTTCTTGATAAAACTCAACGGTCTCCTTAGCGTCGCGGCACCGATAAGCTACGTGATGGATTTTCTTCAAAGTCATAACGGGAGTCCCCATGCTGTGTGGGTTGAATTCAGTACATCAAAGAGAAACGGATCGCGCTCCATCATTTCAGGTATAACCTTGAGCCGGATCCGGGACAGGTAGCGTACAATCTGCTAGTCAAAGAGCATTGATCTGGGTCACTTTATGTGTATAACTACCAGTCAATAATTGCCCCAATTTCTACACTAGATTCTCTACCCTAGATTGCTTGGAGTGAGTCAAAATCAGAACGACTCGCTACGGTAGATAAGGCCGAGAGGTTTACGGTATTTGTAGAACTCGTAGATGGAGCAGGCGAGCGTTAGACGAAGAAGGTGGCGCCGCAAAGGACAATTCGGCGAGCCACAAGGTTATTATCGGTTTCCTAAAGTGATGAATGGATTACTAATAGCTCCCAAATGTTATTACATAACATTACAGGTAGATGAACAAAGTGGCTCCTGAGGGGATAACGTTTGCCGTTAGCACCGATGAGGGATCGTACGACCTGGAAGCAAGTATTCAGCTGATAGGGCAAGACCTTTTGATCGCAGTTTGGGGAGGCGACAGACCTCACATCGGCGCTGTTTCAGGGGCACAGACACAACCAAGCGTGGCCAATCCCGCTACGATCAACGCCACTGCGTCGGTACTGTGTTTTCCAGGGCATAAAGAAGATCGACTGGTAAAGTCTATAGCTGAAAAAATAGCACGTGTAACGGGTAGGCATGTTGTGGTGACAGCTGGAGCCCACTGGAACAAGATCGATAGCGAGGGTATAGAAAAAGTATTGTGCAATGGTGATATTTTGGCAGGTATGATCCTGGAGAAGCTAGCTGCCTGTTCAGATAAAGGAGATGAAGAAACGTAGCCGTGGCAAGCAAAGAGGTTCCGGGAAGCGAATAAGATCGATCCCAGAGTTCAGTAGGACGATCCACCGGTCCCGTCTTTGCTATCAGGGCCTACTCATCGGCCGCTGTAGTTTTAGGCCAAGGCCCAGTCGCTCGCTTCCCAAACCGTTCACATCAGCTGGGCTACTTTGTCGGGCACGTCACTTCGACAAAAGTTCTACGATACCAGGGTAACCTATCTCCCTACTCAACGCATAGCGCTTGGTCGAGGCGCGCCACTTCTGCCGTGTAGTCCACAACTCGAGAAACTTCTCCTTTCATTTCTCCAGTGCGAGATGGAGATAGCACTTGATCATGGCGAGCAAACTATATCTGAGTCAGTGCGAACCTCAATCAGGTTCTCACCACCTGATGCATACCATGCCGCACAACTGTGGCGAAGATCTGGCAGGTGGTGTCGTGGCGCCAGCGGCGCACAGAAACAATCGCCCGGTCCGTTATGATCTTCGTGATCGTAAAACGATCCCGCCCCCAGGCGGATTTGCTCATACACGCTGTGCGCGTGCATCCTTTGCCGGAATCAGCACTCCAGGGTTCAAGATCCCCTTCGGGTCGACCCGGTCCTTGATTCCAGCGAGTGCCTTGATGAACGTTTCAGGCATCTGACGCGTGTACCAAGGCATGTGCTCGCGGCCGACAGCATGGTGGTGGGTCACCGTACCGCCGTGTTCGATGACGGCGTCCAGCGATTTGCTCTTGATATGCCGCCACTGTTCGGTCAGTGCACCATGCCGACCACGCCCCTGGAAAGTGAAGTAGGGTGCCGGCCCATCTGGGTAGCAATGCGTGAAGCGACAAGAAACCGTCCCGGGTTGATCCGTTGCTTCAATGATCGCAGCTTCCGCTGCTGCCTTCACATGTTGGTAAAAGGCGGGGAAACGCTCCCAGGTAATCGAGGTCTCAAACGTATCACCGACTATCCCCATGCCCATTGTCATGGTCTTGAAGTGAGGCATCCGGATGAAAGCAGTGCGCCATGCTCCAGCCGCGCCACCACGGTGACCCTGGCCGGTTTTTACCGCCTCTTCATCCCAGCAGCCATTGAAATCCCCCACAATCTCAAGCGCCCGATCCATCCACGGATCGACCGGATGGTCGGCATTCTCAAAAGCCAGCACCACGATGGTTTGTCGCCCATCACCAAAACTGTTGTTCTTGGCCTCGGCCGGGTCGAGTAATCGGACGTTGGCTGGATAAAGACCAGCCTGACAGATGATGCGCACCGCATCCACCGCCTGCTGGAGGTTATTGAACAGCACTGCCGTTCCGGCCCGATAAGTCGGGCGCTCCTGTAGCCGTAACCACGCCTCGGTAATGATGCCAAGCGATCCCTCCGAGCCGATCAGCATCCGGTCTGGGCTGGGCCCCGCACCGGAACCCGGCAACCGGCGGCTCTCCATAATGCCTCTCGGGGTTACTGTGCGCAGGCTTTCCACGAAATCGTCTATATGAGTGTAAAGGGTGGCGAAATGGCCACCTGAACGGGTTGCGATCATTCCACCGATACTTGCCATTTCGAAACTCTGTGGAAAATGGCGCAGTGTCAGCCCGTTGGGCTTGAGCGCGGCCTCCATCGCGGGTACCCGAATACCACCCTGTACTCGGGCGGCGCGGCTGGTTTTGTCAATTTCCATAACGGTATTGAGGCCAGTCAGATCAAGCGAGAGGGCACCGTCGAAACTTCCGCCCACGTCAGGT
>Ga0207988_1000161_pt1 | contig 38880 bp, 32 predicted proteins | sample ETNtaG_11_FD_185773 | JGI IMG/M metagenome (GOLD analysis project Ga0207988, IMG submission 185773) | Marine microbial and viral communities from oxygen minimum zone, Eastern Pacific Ocean - ETNP201310SV74 (SPAdes) (version 2) | ecosystem: Environmental > Aquatic > Marine > Oceanic ...
GGTCAGGAGCAGCGCTTCCTGGAGCAAGAGGTTACGGTCATATAGGGGAAGGTCGATCGCAGCGGCATCCGGGTGACTGTGCAAGGCGATCAGCACGTCGACAGCCAGAGGATAAAGTGAGGTGTCATCCGTACCAGCAGCAATCAGACGGGTAAAAGTGTCGTCGCCAAAATCCTCCAGCAAAAGGAGGCCGTATTCTTGGTCAAAATCGATGATCTCAGGTGCTTTGAGTCCTACTGCGGTGAGGTGGCGGGCGATTTTGGCGAATTGTCCTACATCTTCGAGCTCCAGCGGTGCGTCCATGAGCAAGATGGGTCTGTCCGTGTTCGATAGACGGAAATATCGACGGAATGAGGCATCCTGAATAAGGGGCGACAGTGACCGCGGATCAAGACCGCGCTGGTGAAGAAAAGTTCGGCACTGGGCCTGTCTTTCGTCGTTGAGCGTCATGGTTGTAGTGGCCTGACCGTCATAAGGATTGATGTCTGTCAAAAGATGCCATGCAGATACCATTGACCACTTCCGAGGTCGCGAAAAATCCAGGCTCGCAATTGGTTATTTGAAGCCAGATAGTAATCACGTTTTACTGGATTTTTATCCCACCAGCCACTGCTGATTCGTTCGATCTGTTTACCCAGCAACAATGGTTTTCCCTGGAGACAGGGTTGACCGTGTTTTATATCCATGTGTCTGGGTCGATGAAGTAACCACAGTGGTCGAGGAGAAGATTGAAATGTAGGCCCAGACTCTCCAGGAGAGCAAGGCATCCAGGATTGTTCGGGCCGATGATCTGGATTGAGCCGTATGCCCTGAACAGCTTTGAAGCCAAGGCGGTTCTGAAGACTGTCGAGCAATACTGTTGGATCTCCTGAAAAATTACAGTTGTCTGTCATCAGGGTATCACTATCTTCTGGGACCGATATCAGGAGTTTTGCTCTGAGCGCCAGGTGTGTAATTGGTCGCTTCAGCTGTACCGCTTCAAATGCAAGCCGGGATAGCTTTAGAAATACTTGAGTCTCTCGGCGGGGACAGGACATTTGTACGGGTATGTCCAAGGAGTACCCATGGTCATCTGTAAGAATCCAGTTAAGGTGGTTGGCTGCTGTACAGGAATACTTTAACTGTACTCCCATAGTGTTGAGCAGATGTTCTATAGCCGGAAGCAGAAACTCAATTGAGTCGACATCCTGCATAAGTGCTACATCTTCGTAGAATGTCAGTGGAGGTGTGTAAAATAACTGTGGATCAGCTGTTCGGCCGATGATCTGATCCAGTTGATTCAGTACAGTCGGATTGAGTCGCCGGGCAAGACCATGCCGTGGAAGGCGCAGTAACTCTTCGATTTTATGGATGCCGAGCCGGTTTAGCAGATCGTTTTGGCGACGCCCAAGATTTAACCATCCGACGGGCAGGTCGCGCAGGTGAGATACAAGTCGCCTGCGGTCAGTGATACACAGCGTTCGACCTGCACGGGCACTCAATATCGCACTTGCAGGTGTCGGAGTGACCGCCGTCTGGAATCGATGGGCTTCAGTCTGGATCCAGCTATCTACCGATATCAACAGGGACTGAAGTCCACCATAGAGTTTAAGGCTGCCTGCGATCTCCATCAGCAGACAGTCCTCGCGAATGACAACAGCAGGTGTCCAGCGGGTTGCCCGGCTGGCCAGTTTTTCCAGTACCTGTTGTTCCGACCGCTGGTCACGGGGGAATATTTTGAGTTGTGGAACCATGGCACGGGCTGTAGCCAGTGTCATATCTGGCCGAATACCGGCCTGGTCTGCGGCATCATTGACAGTGGTGATCCGATAAGCCTGTCTTTGCTGATCAAAAGTCACCGCTGGTATGTTTTCAGCGAGGTTAGTGACAACTTCAAGAGAGAGTTTCGGAAAATATAAGGCCAGCCAGAGCGGAAGTTTGTTGGATGGCCCTGCCAGTGAGGGAGTTTTGGGGGGGGGAGGCGGAACGGCAAAGAGAGTTCTCGAGGTTGGGCTTCCTGGTATAACACAGGTGTTTGAACGCTGATTCACGGACAACAGCTCATATCGGATGGTATATGTTGAACAGGGGTACGCCGTAATAGCGTCAGGTTATTCACTGAACGGCCGCCTCGGCACTTAAGTATGTTTAGTTGAATGCCATCTGGGTCCGGCTGACACTGAATGCGCAGGGCGGCACTGGTATGGGGATCCACAGTACGGCCAGTGCAGAAGCAGATCATCCAGGTCTGGCTGCGTTCGGCGGCCAGTTGAAGGCGGCGTAGGGAAGTCCGGCCAAGGTGTTGAGTCCAGAACAAAACCACACTGCAACCGCCGGATTGAAGAGATTCCTCTGCTGCCCATAAGGCATCCTGCTGTCTACTGGGCCGGACCAAAAGTATCCGCGACAGTTCTATACCGTTGTCGTTCAGGGCCGGTGCAAAAGGGATGTGGGGGGGTGTTATCCAGGTCTGCCAGCGTGCCTGCTTGCTCAGTACAGACAATGCAGGTGCTATCAGCCACAAGGGGCTGTGGTTGATGCCTTTAACCAAAACCTCGGTCATTGCGCCCAGTGGCCAGCCACCGCCAGGCAGGCACTGGTCCAATTCATCAAATCCCGTTGGTACCACGGTACGGGTTGTGATAGTGGATCGGTTCCCTCGCCAGATATCCCGCCGATTCAGACAGGACTCAAGACTCACAGCAGATTGCCATTACGGATTACCCCAACACCTATACCCTCAATAGCGAAGGTATGTTTTCTCAGATCTACCCGAATCGGCTCAAAGTCAGGATTATGCGGTAATAGGGTGACTACATTTCCGCGCTGGCGAAACCGCTTTACAGTGACTTCGTCCTCTAGTCGTGCCACTACGATCTGGCCATTTTCGGCTTCTCTGCTACGGTGTACTGCCAGCAGATCATGGTTGAGAATGCCGGCATCGCGCATGCTCATGCCCCGTACTCGAAGCAGGTAATGTGCTTTGGGCTGGAAAAGTCGATTAGGCAGGGTGTAATGATCTTCAATATGTTCGCTGGCAAGGATAGGACTGCCGGCCGCCACTTCACCGATCACCGGTATTCCTGTAGGTACCAACAGTCGAATACCCCGCGAGGTTCCGGTGCGCAGTTCGATGGCACCCTTGCGTGCCAGTGCCCGCAGATGTTCCTCGGCCGCGTTGGCCGAACGGAAACCGAGCTGTTTTGCGATCTCTGCACGGGTTGGTGGCATACCGGTGTGCTGAGAAAATGTCTGGATGCACTCCAGTACCTGCAGTTGTCGAGTTGTTAATGTTTGCACCATGGGGTTTGTTACCGGTTTGAGGGGTCGGTACCACATATGTTGAATACTGTAATTATATACAGTTATCGGATGACTCTGTCCAGTCCGCCTGGGTTATGTTAGATGCCCATAATCAGGGTGATGTGCAGAACCCGGGAACCGTACGGACAGTACAACGCAGCGAGGAGACGTGGTTTTCAGAACCTCAAGGTGGCCCAGGATGATCTATCAGGGCACCTTCTCCGACAGGGCATCTTCATAGGGACGCATATCCATTTTGCCGGGATAACGGGCTTTTACAGCTTCTATAGTGTCAGGATTCCAATAGGGATGGCCGGGTGCTGGGAATCCCAGTACACAGCGTTGGGTAATGCTGGCTCGAGTCAGGATTGCTTCACCGCGCCCATATAACGCACGTGCCAGACCACTGCTCCACGGGGTGCAATACTCCGATTGTGCTTTACGAAACGACAGGCTGTGGATATGTCGCGTGACTTCTCGTTCGGTCGTCAGTGGTGTTCCCCGGTGCCATAGATCATGGCGGTAAATCAGGGCAGTTCCCAGCGAGTAACCTACTGCGACTTCCCGCTCGTATAACCGCTTACGAAATTCATAGAGTTCAGGATCCTTGTTACGCAGGAAACGTTCTGCAGTTGTGCGGTCATTGATGAACTTATGCAGACCCGCCCCCGGCATATTCGCGTAGGGCCACTGGTAAGCCCAGTCGCCAGGGCCTTGCCGAGGCACGATATGGGTGGGTCCGCCACATGTCTTAACGTCACTGTAATACAGAATCAGTTCAACTGATTCAGGCGCCTCCCATTGCGGAGGATGTGTGAGGTACATGTTGGGGTAGTCCATGTGTATTCGCTGATCAGAATTACTCAGGGCGGGCCAGCCATCAGCCGGTGGGCCTCCCACTGCACTGGTTTTGGCCCAGCATTCCGATTCCTGTAGTCGAATACCACTTTCATCTGTATTCAGCAGTTGCGCGATCACCCGCAGGAGGCGTGGATGCAGGGTAATCTCATTGAGAGATTCAAGGTCTGACGGAAATTCCTTGCCCTGTCCCATACCAGGCGCTAGTGCTGTAGCGGTGAGTTCTGTCACCGCCTGACGCATCAGGTCGTTTGGCCAGACACCATCGACCAGGCAAAAGCCCTGGTGATGCCAGTTCTTGATTTGGGTCGTACTCAAGGTATTGCCCTGGGGATCGCCAGTCAGTGCCGGTGAAGGATAGATCGTGGGTGCCTGACGTGGGGGCAAAGCAGGTGCCCGGAAGGGTTCGAGCTCGGAAAGGTGTTCAGACAGGCTTTTCACATGTTTTGAGAGCATAACATCTTCAGCGAGAAATCAAGTCAACACGATCGGCGGTGTGACGCACAAGAAAGTTTGCTCCAGCGGTTCAGGTTACTGACCGGATAGTCGGATGTCTACCCTTTTGATGTATGGTGTTTTTGGCAGGTCGATTTACAGTCATTGTCCTGACCCCCAGATTGCTTCGTATGTCATAAAATCCAAGAAACTAATGCGGAGTCCACAATGGATCTTAGAATTCGTGGCCGGTCGGCAGTGATTACCGGTGCATCCAAGGGCATCGGGCGTGCTGTTGCAGAACGACTTGCAGGGGAAGGTGTCAATGTTCACTTGGTTGCACGAACTGCGACAACACTCGAAACAGCAGCCTCTGAACTAAAAGACAGGTACGGGGTGGATGCGGGGTACTCGGCGCTGGATTTATCGGTCAGTAGCAATGTTGATCAACTGTTTGATGAATATTCCGGCACCATTGATATTCTGATAAATAATGCCGGGGCCATTCCTGGTGGCAGTATCGACCGGGTCGATGAGGCGACGTGGCGACAGGCATGGGACCTAAAAGTCTTCGGCTATATCAATATATGTCGCCTGGCCTATGATCGTATGCGAGACGCTGGCCATGGTGTGATTATCAATGTCATTGGTGCAGCAGGAGAAAGGCCGAGTCCCGGATATATTGCAGGTGCAGGCGGCAACGCATCTTTAATGGCGATTACACGCGGTCTTGGTGGTCACAGCTTAAGTGACGGAATACGGGTTGTGGCAATCAATCCAGGCCTGATCCGAACCGAGCGGCTGGTGACAATTCTTAAAGCCCAGGCCGAAGAGAGCTTGGGTGATGAAAATCGCTGGGAGGAACTGATCGATCCCGTTTTTGCTCCTGGCGATCCGCAGCACATTGCGGATCTTACTGCGTTTCTGGCATCGGATCTGTCCGGCAATACCACGGGCACTGTGATTACGGTTGATGGTGGAAGCAGCGCGCGATGATTCCGCTACCTGTTACTACACTGCATTGGCAACTCGTTGGCTAGGGTAACTATGCGGCCTGTGGGGATGTATTTTGGCTTTGTGATGAGAATGGGGTAAATACCCTTACGTCTGGTTAACCGAGATGTCGATGCTTGTGCTGTTTACAGGCAAGAGGAGGAGAATTATGAGCCTTAGCTCTCTGGATCACTGTTCAATTCAGACAGTCAAGCTGGGGGAGACCCGGGACTTCTACGTCAATATTCTCGGGATGGTAGACGGGGATAGGCCCGATTTCACGTTTCCCGGTGCGTGGTTGTATGTGGATGGGGTCGCTGTGGTGCACATAATTGGAGTCGATCCCGAAGATTCATCCGGTCTCGCGTCATATCCTGGTGGTAAAATGGCTGCCGACGCCCTGACAGGGTCGGGTGCACTCGATCACATTGCATTTCGCGCCAAGGACCCTGAGCTAGTGATGTCGCGCCTGAAAGAGTACGGGCTCGAGTATCGTGAACGCAAGGTTCCGAATATGGACCTGTTCCAGGTGTTTGTTGAAGATCCCAATGGCATCACGATCGAACTCAACTATTGGGGTGAGGCGCAGGCGGCTACGTAAATTGTCGCAGTTCGTATAACCATGTCGGGAGTAACTGCGGCAGTATCCGTGGTACCAAGCCGTGAGGAGATGTTTGAGCAGGCAGTCGCCGTTTAAAGTTGGCAGAACAGGTAGTGCTCGTTGAAGATGCCCGCACGATGCATCGGGATCCGGTTAAAGATCTTTGGGGTGCCGAGCTTTGGGACAGTGTGCTGGCTGATTGGCCAGGGAATGGACTGCCTGGTGTCCGATTGTTTGCTGATGCTTACCGCTGGATGTTCGCCGAAAGAGTGAGTTATGCTCTAGGCTTTGCTATTTAGATGAGGTTCAACATGGATGAAGAAGTTTTTGATAGTCAGCTGCGAAAGTTCTTAAAGAAAGTAGGTATCCAGTCACGGCGTGAAGTCGAACAGGCCGTACCTTCAGCTATTAGCACAGGTACGCTTGACGCCACGGAAATGCTGACGTCATGCATGGTGCTGCGGGTTCCAGCGGTGGGCATCGATGTCGCTATAGAAGATGCGATTAAGCTAAGCTGAGTAGTTCAGGACTAGGTCTGATTTCACAGGTATAGCTCATGACTGAATTCAGGCCACCGTTGATAGAAATACGCGATGCCACGGTATTTCGAGGTGTCACAAAAGTATTTGACCACCTCGATCTGGTTCTGGAGCAGGGGCTTAGTACCGCGATTCTGGGACCTAATGGTGCAGGTAAGACCACACTGCTGAAGCTGCTTACCCGGGAACTCTATCCTGTTCAGCGTGACGGTGCGTACGTGCGCATTCTGGGGCAGGCGCGAGGTGATGTCTGGTCCCTGCGCACACAGCTGGGCATTATCTCGAGTGACCTCCAATACGAGTATGCCGGTCGGGCAAGCGGGCTTGAGGTGGTGCTGTCGGGTTTTTACGCCAGTGTTGGAGTGTGGGGTCACCAGGAATATGAGGCGAGTCAACAGGAGTTGGCCCAGGTGACACTGCATGAACTGGGAATTGAGGATCTGGCAGGGCGCCGTTATGAGACTTTGTCGACTGGCCAACAAAGACGATTGCTACTGGGACGTGCCCTGATCAATCAACCGGACAGTCTTTTACTTGATGAGCCGACCAGTGGTCTGGACCTTGCGGCCACGTTTAGTTATCTCAAGACATTGCGTCGGCTGATGTTAACCGGACGAACTGTGGTGCTGGTGACCCATCATATTCACGAAATTCCACCGGAGATCGAGCGTGTCGTTCTGTTAAACGCAGGTAAGATTACTGCTGACGGTCACAAGCGCTCGGTATTGTCCAGCCAGTCTCTGAGTTCGTTGTTCGGGGAGTCAATCAATCTGATCGAATCGGACGGTTGGTATCAAGCGACACCGGCTTGAAGAGTTTAGACTGCTGTTTTCTTTCCTGCGGTTGTTAGGCGTTCTGGTTTGTCATCGTACTCCACGGTATCTTCACCATTGTAGATGAGGAAGTGGCGGCCCTTGGCGCGTGCGATTAGTGTTACACCAAGATCCTGAGCAAGTTCCATACCCATGTAGGTGATTCCGGAACGGGACACCAGAACGGGAATGCCCATATGAGCAGCTTTCATCACGATCTCAGATGTGAGCCGGCCGGTGGTGTAGAACAGCTTGTCATTTCCCTCAACGCCTTCCAGCCACATTTCTCCAGCAATAGTATCGGTGGCATTGTGCCGACCGACGTCTTCAACAAAATAGAGGATCTGTGCACCGTTACATAATGCGCAACCATGTACTGCGCCAGCAGCACGATAAACTTCGTTATAACTACTGATTGTCTTTAGTAGTGCATAAATAGTCGACTGAAGTATCTCGACACGAGGCAGACGAGTGTCGTAGAGCTTGTCGAGTGTGCAACTGAATACAGTACCCTGGCCACAGCCGCTGGTGACAATACGGCTGGAGAGTTTTTCCTGTAAGTTAGTGATGCCTTTACCGTGGGTGGTGATGACATCAGCAGTCTCTCGCTCCCAGTCGACTTTAATCTGCGCGATCTCTTCGATGTGGTCGATAAGTCGCTGGTTGCGCAGATATCCCAGCGTGAGTTTCTCCGGGTGGGTACCCAGCGTCATTAAAGTCACGACTTCACGCCCATCAACTTTGATGGTCAGTGGAAACTCCCCAGCTATATGCAGATCGCGTGGGTCGCCGTACTCGTCTCGCGCTTCGACCGGATGGGTTGCCGGTAGTCCTTCATTCGACATAATAGGTCGATGGACTGTCGGTGGCTGCTCGCGATCTGTCTGCGGTTGCTTCATGCCTTTGTGCCACAATTGAGTGACCTTGTTTTGATCGGTATAGTGATCGTCTCTATCACATACTGCAACCGTCAAAACCTTGAGATCTACACGGTTTTCAATGCCTGTTATTGTGGAGCGAAAGTCGTTACATGACAAACTGTGGTTGGCGTGCACCTGGTAGTGGTGGGGTCATTAGCGAAAACCAGAATGCCGACGAGGTAGGACAACACTGATTCGTGAATAGGTAGGTGTCGCGTAATTTCTTTAGGATAGACTTGAAATCGAGTTGTATATAGATGATCTAGAGAGTTATTACTTCGATCTTCGCGCCCGCTAACCGAGTCGTTGTCCTTTTTTGAGCGGTTGGACGACGTTCTGACAGCCGATGAGGTTATCAGCAATGATGAAAGGGATGGCGAAGGGATCGAACTCGGATGACTGATTCAGACAGAGTAATCAGTGACTATCTCGGTTTTGGCCTGCCTGGGGAAGATCAATTAGCGCAGGCACGACGGGCAGCTCTGCTGCGCGGGCTGGAAGGCAGCACAGAGCCCACATCGTTGGTTTCGTATACCTCAGCTGGCCTGGTTCTGATCATCGGTCCGGAACCCTCTGCGTTGTTGGCGGCGGAAAGTCTTGTCGGGTCTGTGGCTTGTTTCGTACTCTTGACGGACACCATCGACAATATGTCGTTCAGATCGGCAGGTTATGAGAAGCGTCAAGTTGCTGGCCAGGATGTCCCTGTTATTTCTGGCAAGCCGAAAAAAATACTCGGTCACCTGGGTAACTTCGAGGTGATTATTGAGCGGGGCCAGAGAGAGGTAGAGTTAGCGAAGGTCATGAATTTGGCGGGTGGTGGAGTCGACATAGTCCTTGATCTTGCTCGAGTTCCGTTGCTTAGAACCGAATTGTTGCCACCGGGCTATTTTGCGCCAGCTGGGAATTCATCAAGACTGGATCAGGCACTGTCGGATATTCCCGACCTTACTGGGACTTTTGAAAAACCAGGTTACGTGCAATACAACCCCGACATCTGTGCCCACGGCGAACGCGGGATAGCCGGCTGTACCCAGTGTATCGATGCCTGTCCGGCAGGATCGCTCACTTCTCTGGCAGAACGTATCGCGGTCGATCCGTACCTATGTCACGGTATGGGGTCATGCAGTGCGGTGTGTCCAACGGGCGCGATGACCTATGCCTATCCCAACCTAGCCCGTACATTAGACAGTCTGCGACGATTACTCAGATGCTTTCGTGAAGCTACAGATGAGGCCGCGGCGTTATTGCTGTTCGACAGTGAATATGCCGGCAGTGCAGTTGAGGATGCGGTCGGCAATATGGCTGCTGATATTATCCCCTGGCGTATTGAGGAAACGGGTTCAACAGGTATAGAAATCTGGTTGTCAGCGCTTGCTTACGGCGCACGTTCTGTCATGATCGTGACAACAACGCACACACCACTGTCTACGCTGGCTGTTCTCGAGTCACAGGTCAAGCTGGCGAATGTACTGTTGGATGGATTGGGTTATTCGGGTGCTTGCGTTCGCCTGATAGATGTTGAGCATCTCTATGAGTCAGGTAATCTGGCGTCAGGCCCATCCAGTGGAGTTACGGCCGCAGCCACTTATGGCGGGTTTGACGAAAAGCGTATCGTACTTCGATTTGCGTTGGATCATCTGATTCAAACCGCAAATGTCAGTAGAGATGTTGTTGATCTTCCCAACGGATCTCCATTCGGTGTGGTGGTTGTTGATACCGATGCGTGTACGCTATGTATGGGTTGTGTATCAGTTTGTCCTTGCGGAGCGATGGGCGATGACAAGGAAAAACCCAGATTGACATTTCTGGAATGGAATTGTGTTCAATGTGGAATCTGTGAACGTGCCTGCCCGGAGGATGCTATTTCGCTGAATGCACGCTTGCTGCTGAACGCTGAAAAAAGAATGCGGGCTCGAACCGTAAACGAAGAGTCACCTTTTCACTGTATAGATTGTGGCAAGCCGTTCGGGACGCAGAGTATGGTGGCTAAAATGGAGGAAAAGCTTAAAGGACATCGGATGTTTCAAGGAGCCAGACTGAAATCATTGCAACGCTGTGAAGACTGCCGAATCAAGGCGATGTTCTGAACGGGTGATGCTTTAATTGAACAATGGTTGCACAGAACCTAATAGACCGCGGACTGTTGGTCAGGATGTTGGTTTTCAGTCGACTGTGATGATTCAGCGTGGCGATTGTCTAGCGGAGACTTAATTTATAGATGTTCAAGCCGGTTAGAAGGTCTGTAGGTGATAGCAAAAGCCGGCCTTAAGACGATCGATATGCGTCATACCATGATGGGTCGTGCAGTTCCAGGCACAAGCTGGTGATAAGATAACGCACCCTGCTGATAAGTGGAGTGAATATCTCAGGTGTTGTCTTTTCGACACAGTAGACTTGCAGAGGTTACCGTGAACAGGGAACGCTCGATGTAAAGTACGAGGAGAACTTAGATGGGAAACGAAAGGAAAAAGCACAGGAAAGAAAAGAAAAAGCCAAAAAAACCGAAGGGTCACTCTTTGGTAGGTTTGGATCACTGGTAACTACATCATTACCAATGTAAGGCTACCAAGATCATGGATGCTCTTTTTTCAGGATAGTCCGTAGGATTAATCTCTTATAATTGATTCCGAATTGTTTTCGGAGAGGTGGCAGAGTCCGGTCGAATGTACCGCACTCGAAATGCGGCGTACCGCAAGGTACCGTGGGTTCGAATCCCACCCTCTCCGCCATTTGGCTAAGAATCAAAGAGTTAGGGAATATGGCCACTGGGTCATGGTTTGTAGCGGGTAAAACGGAACTTGTGAAAAAGTACCTCATTAAGTATTCAGTCCATTTCCATTATTACTCCTTTGGTGGGGACAGGAAAAGCGACGTCAGGTCAGGTGAATACGAGATGGAAGGTCCTTCATTGGAAGAAGCATCCAGGCTATTTAAGAACTATTTCTATGCGAAAAAGGAAAGTTACTTCGTGGCGTTACCCGAGTTTGGGTGGAAGCTAACTCATCTGGAGATCGACAAGATTTGGGAGCCGCCCGCCGATCTAGAGAATGTTCTTAATGGAATTTTGGCCTATTACGAGAATCTGATAAAGCGGATAGGCGAGGGGCCTTTGGGTAGTATGGACAGTAATCGGATTTAGGAAATTATGCTCGCTTTTCTTTCTTTCAAGCTTGCACGGATTCTGGGAGTTCGACCGGTCATCGTAAATCTGGTCCTTCTGCATCTTCTCATTGGGATTGGGTTAACCGCTTACAGTGGCATTGATGACGCTGGCGTGGCACAGCCGACCGTGGTGGGGATATTTATTCTCATGTACGTGGTCCTTGTTGGCGGAGTAGTTGGACTGGGCCGATTGGCCAGTAGGAATTTTTTCCGAAAACCTGACGAATGGGAGGATGTTTAACAGGTTGCACTAGCTGCCGCTATCCACACCCGCCTTGCCCAGTACCTTCAGATTATCGAGCGCTGTCACGTCACCCTGTTCAGCAGCGCGTCTAAACCACTTGATGGCCATTTCTTCATCAGGGTTAACTCCGTGACCTTGCATGTAAAGCCATCCGAGAATGTTCTGTGCCGGGGCATATCCTTGTTCGGCCGCACGACGGTACCAATACACAGCATTCCGATAATCTTTATCTATGACCCATCCGTCATGAAAGTAGTCACCCAGGTCGGACTGGGCCCACGCCTTACCATCACTGGCAGATAGTTGAACTTGCGGCAGGGCCATTGAGAAAAGTCTAATCGCCTCTCCTTCATCACGTTGTACACCACGCGCTGTAATCAACATGCGGGCAACACGTACCTGAGCCCTGGGGTCCCCTTGGGCAGCCAGGGGCGCGAGAAAGCGGTAGGCCTCGCTGTAGGCGCCCTCGTAGTAGGCCGTGAGTCCGCTCTGGAGATTCAGAACTTCTTGTTGAGAAGCCAGGTTGTCCGCTTCGGCTTTTTTAGCAGCCGCTTCTGCCTGGAGTCTTTGCTGCTTTTCGGCGAGTTGCCGGCGTTGCTGAAGTTGTTGCTGTAACTGGAGTACTGTCTGATTCTGTGGTTCGATAGCCGCAGCAATCCGCAGGTTTTGCTCGGCAATCCCATATTCACCGGCAGCGAGTTCTCTTCTGGCCTGACGGAGAAAATGTTCGCTGATGCTGCCGATGCCATTTCGGGCGCGTTGATTATTGGGGTCGAGATTGAGTACTGCCCTGTAGAGAGTTAAGGCATTGTCACCCTGAGGTTCGACGAACTGGTTGTTCTCGAATGCGTTCGAAGCCCTGGTGAGTAACTGTTCAATGCGACGGTGTCGGTCCCGTATCTGTTGCTGGCGGGTTGCTTCGGCGATTGCGTGTGCTTTTGCCGCGGCCGCAACCTGTTCAAGTCGCCTTTTTTCAATCTGGTCAAGTTTTTGTTGAACGTCGATGACAGCCTCTGATGCTTGATTGATTGTCGCGAGTAACGAAAGTTTTTCGCGGGCTGCTCCAAGATCACCGGCATCAATCAGAGATTCAATGCCGTTGATGGCCTCGCCGATCAGATTTTTTATGCCTTGTGTGGCTTGTAGATTATCCGGATCTAGCAGCAACACTTCCGAGAATTCCTGATAGGCATTACCCGATTGCGGATCGAAAGAACGGCCGGCTCGATGGTGTATTCGAGCTGCTTTAAGGTGGGGGTCAGTCAGGGCGGCTATCTCGGTTAGTTCACGGAATTTCTCGGCCTTCTGTTTGTCAGCAGAGCGTGTGAATACGGTAATGCCATCCTCACTCGCGGTATTCGAGATCTGTTGTGATGGGTTACCGCCCGCGCTGGCCGTATCAGATGTTGTGTTGATTTCTATTTTTGCAGGTGTGGCGGAGGGTACAGTATTCGCGTTCTGCGGATTTAGCCACCAATAGGCAATAATCAGCACCAGAACACCTGCGGCGATTAGGCCCAGTGTTTTTCCCTTGTTAGGTGGGCCAGAGTCGAGTGGTTTGTCATCCGCCTCAACAGGTGTGAAATTGTCACCAGAGAGTATCTCACCGGCGCTACGAAGCGCGTCGGTAACAGTTTGGTCTACAGACAGGTCAAAACTCTTTTGAAAAGTGCTTTCTTGCTTCGCTGATGGGTTGTCTGTGCGGCTTGGCGCATGCAAAGGTTCAACGTCCTGTGTTGGACCGTTACTTGTTGTTGTCAGATCCCGGGGCTGGGTTGACTTAGCGGCAAACACATTGTGTGGAGATTCGGTATGTTTAGCAGCGCTATTCTCAGACCCTGGTGCCAGGTTTGCGGCGGACTTTTTCAGTGCGGCCAGCGCAATTGCGGTTGCTCCACGTGAGGTTTTGATTCTTCCGTCCGAGCTGTTATCCGGTAGGGCGGCACGAACCGCTTCGCTTTGGTTTTTGATTCCGTCGTGTCGTCGGGTAAAAATGTTACTACGATTAAGGGCAGCATGCGGTGCTGTCCGTGTTCGTTGCTTTATGTTAGTTCTTGTTTCTAAAGGAGTTTTTGCACTTCCAGCGGCCTTTGTAGCTGGTTTAAGATTAAGTTCAAGTGGATCAGAATATGTGTCATCGTCGTCAGCCGATTTTCTGGCATCGGGGTCCAGCCAGTTGAATATTACTTCTGTATCTTCCGGCCGTTCGGTAGTTCTGAGGGCGATAAGCCAGTCGACAATTTCCAAAAAGCTGCCGGAGTAGTAACCGACACCCGCTTCTACTGCCGGGACGATCGGATCGGGTGTACCGCGATCAATAGCATCCATGCGGGTTGAAGACGGAACCGGGGCTGCGCAGGTTATGCATTCGTAGAGTACCGAGCCCAGGGCGTAGAAGTCTGTCCATGGGCCAATTCGGCCCCGGGCCGTGGATAACTCCGGGGCACGATAATCCGATGGCACTGACTTATCTGCGGGCGGATAATGGAACCGGTCCGTATTGAACCCGCAGATTGCCAGTTGTTCGTTGTCAGAGACAAAAATATTTTCAGGTGCAATCTCCAGATGGAACAACCCTGCTTTATGTGCTGCCTCTAGATAAGTCAGTGCCGAGTACAGCATTGCCTTTAGGGCGTCCTCCGGCAATGGCTTGCCGGTTTTGAGCAAATCTCTCACCGAAGCCAGTGGTCTGAATTTGATCGCGTAATAGGCGCTGTCATTGTCTTCTGAGTAGTGGACAACACGGCCTGCATGATCAATCTGGCTGAGTACTCTGCCGAGTAGCAGAAAATCCTTCAGCCCCTGTTCATAGTCTTCATTGAGTGAAGCGTCCCAAAGGAGTAGCGCCAGGCCATCTTGGTCCCGAACAGCGAGTTGCTTCGGAAAGAACTCCTGAATAATGGCGGATCCGCTGTTGGAGGAGTAGGTGTAGCCACTGTCGGTCGAGGCAAGCAGACGGTTAATCTGAAAATTCCCTAATCGGGCGCCAGGGGGAAGTGGAGCCGGTGAGAGAGAGTCATCCCTATCGGAAGCATCGGACTCCCGTTGTCGTGCCGGTGGGCGTGGCTTGAACGTCACGTGGCGATACGGTCGACAGCGGATTTCAGAGAGAAGGATGACACTAGACAACGGGTTCGTTGTCCATTATTAGGCCAAAGGCGCAAATCTACTGCGCTAGCCAATTGCTTGTTGCTTTTTCTCAAGCGGTGACCGATCTCAACAAACCCCGTTATTGTTATGGCGAAAGGCATCTACCGACTTCGACCGAGAGTAGTCCTGACACCGTGAACTGCAACTGCCGCTTGGCCGTGTATGATACCGATATATTCACCGCTTGAGAATACTGGTAAGTGGTTTTCTTATGGTTTGTGCAGTCAGCTCTCACTTACAGATCCACGTACAGTCCGATGGGTCTGTGAATTGATGGAACCGGGTATGCCAAACAGCGCTCAGACTCGTATGGCGCACATTCAGCCGCCCATAATCCCGCTAATCAGCGAATTAATTGATCAGAACCCCGGTACGATTTCACTGGGGCAGGGGGTGGTCCACTTTGGGCCACCGCCTGATGTACTCAACACAGTGAAGGGCTTCTGGAAGGATCCTGCTAACCATCAGTATGGACCGATCGAAGGGAATGAGCGTCTTCGACAGCAAATTAGAGACAAACTTCGACTGGAAAATAGATTGCAAACGGATGATCTGGCGATTGTTGTCACGGCCGGTAGCAATATGGCCTTTTTTAATGCCATCCTTGGGATAACGAAACCTGGTGATGAGATCATCATTCCAAGCCCGTTCTATTTTAATCAGGAGATGGCCGTTCTCACGGCAGGTTGCCGACCCGTCACTGTGCCAGTTGATCAATCCTATTTGCCTGATCCGGGGCTGATAGAAGATGCGATCAGTCCCCGGACACGCGCTATCGTTACCATATCACCGAACAATCCAACGGGTGTGGTGTATCCGGATACCTTGCTTGATGAGTTGAACGAGATATGCAGTCGACATGGGATTTATCACATCAGTGACGAAGCCTATGAGTACTTTGTATATGGCTCGAGTCAACATTACTCACCAGGGTCGCGCACACAGAGTGGCGGGCACACTATTAGTTTGTATTCGTTGAGCAAGGCTTATGGCTTTGCCGGTTGGCGTATCGGGTATATGGCTTTCCCGACACAACTGCTCGAATCCCTCAAGAAGATTCAGGATACCAATGTCATCTGCCCGGCTATTATCAGTCAGCATGCCGCACTTGCGGCGCTCATGTCCGGTAGGAGTTATTGTCAGCCTTATGTCGAAGAGATGGCTGCAGTGCGGTTGTCAGTTCTGAAGGCACTGTCAGTTCTGGGTGACCAAATTCGAGTGGTTGAGCCAACAGGTGCATTTTATGTGTTCATTGAAGTGCCAAACACTACACTGAGCGACATGATGCTGACCCAGCGATTGATCGAGGACTACCAGGTGGCAGTTGTCCCGGGTCGGGCCTTTGGTATCTCGGATCGCTGTAGCCTACGGGTCTCTTACGGTGCATTGCGCACCAAGGATGTGCTCAACGGTATGGGCAGGCTTGTCGACGGACTCGGTCAGTTAATTTGACCTGTTGAGAGCCCAGTCGGTTTACAGGCAACCACCAAGTGGTATACGCTTTCCCAGCGAAGGAGAGGTGGCCGAGCGGTTGAAGGCGCACGCCTGGAAAGTGTGTATACGTTAATAGCGTATCGAGGGTTCGAATCCCTCCCTCTCCGCCAAACCTAACGGGGCCTTAGTATTTTGGTTTTCGTGCGTGGCATTTGCTCTTACGCACGTTGCAGATCTTATAAAAGATGCACCATACGCGGCTAAAAAGGTAAATGTAATATGCTGTTGGGACATTAAAGCCTCACCCTGACGCAACAATACTATGTATTACGGCATAATTGGACGGACAGATGTTGTGATGTGTCTGAAAAAAAGAGAATTTTAATGCACACCTTCATGCATCTCAAAAAGGTCTGTGCGCTAGCAATCGGTTGCTCTTTGTATTTTCCCATGTGACAGCGAATGTAGGGTAACCTGCTCCCTAAATTAACGGGGTAACTGGTTGCAGTATCCTACTTTTTGACACCCTCGAAACCCTGCCCAGTAATCTGTCTTAGAGCTATTGGATTCGCTGCCCCGGAACAATATGGTGTTCAATATTCAAAAAATAAGTATTAGAGTACTTAGACAATGAAAATCCATGAATATCAAGCCAAAGATATTCTTCGGCAGTATGGTGTGGCGCTCCCAAAAGGTTGTGTATGTTTTAGTGTTGAGGAAGCCGTTTCCATCGCGGAGCAACTTGGCGGAAGCCAATGGGTTGTCAAAGCTCAGATCCACGCCGGTGGTCGTGGTAAAGGGGGTGGGGTTAGATTGGCTGACACTATTGCCGAGGTTCGCGACCATGCAGGTGCAATCTTGGGTATGACTTTGGTAACTCATCAGACCGGGCCAGAGGGCACCAAGGTGAAACGTTTATTGGTTGAAGAGGGGGTATCAATCAAGAATGAAATGTACGTCGGCTTGGTGGTCGATCGTGTTTCGCAAAAGGTTGTATTCATGGCCAGTTCCGAAGGCGGAACGGAAATAGAAAGAGTGGCTGCAAAGGCACCCGAAAAAATTTACAAGGTTGTGGCGGAGCCAAGTACTGGCCTGACGATGGACGAGGCCAAATTCCTCGCTGGCGCTATTGGTATCCCAGATACGTTGCATGCAGAAAGTGGAAAAATTTTCCAGGCACTGTATCAGGCCTTTTGGGACAAGGACGCATCCCTAGCCGAGATCAATCCTTTAATTCTAACTGAGGATTCTCGAATCATGGCTTTGGACGTCAAGATCAATTTTGACGACAACGCTATGTACCGTCATCCAGATCTGCAGGAATTACGTGACCTGGATGAGGAGGATGAGGATGAGGTCACAGCCTCCAAGTTTGGTCTTAACTATATTTCTCTGGATGGGACTATTGGCTGCCTGGTAAATGGTGCCGGCTTGGCAATGGCCACCATGGATATTATTAAGTTGTACGGTGCATCGCCGGCAAATTTCCTCGATGTAGGTGGTGGCGCTACAGCCGAACAGGTTACCGAGGCATTCAAGATTATGCTCAAGAATGAATGCCTTAAAGCCATTCTAGTGAATATATTCGGCGGTATCATGCGTTGCGATGTAATTGCTGAGGGCTTGGTGAATGCGGCTAAGGAAGTGAGCCTATCGGTGCCGCTGGTGGTTCGTCTGGAAGGTACCAACGTGGAAAGAGGTAGAGAAATTCTAAACCATTCAGGCATTGCAGTGATTAACGCCACTACAATGGCTGATGCTGCTGAGAAAGTGGCAGCAGCAGGTGTATAAAAGTATGTCCATACTTATAAATAGAGATTCGCGAGTTGTTACCCAAGGTATTACCGGGAAAACCGGCATGTTTCATACGCATCATTCCATCGCGTATGCCAAAGGCAAGGATTGTTATGTTGCCGGCGTTACACCAGGCAAAGGCGGGCAGGAAGTAGAGGGAGTGCCTGTCTACAATACTGTTGCCGAGGCGAAGCAGGCTACCCGTTGCAATGTTGCGGTTATCTACGTGCCTCCGCCATTTGCCACTACTGCTATAGACGAAGCTGTTGATGCGGAAATGGAAGTCGTGATCTGTATTACCGAAGGGATTCCAGTCAAAGATATGATTCGCACCGGCGATCGGATGCGTGGATCCAATACGATCCTGGTAGGTCCCAACTGCCCCGGTGTTATTACTCCTGAAGAGCTGAAGATCGGCATCATGCCAGGTTATATACACAGAAAAGGGCGAATCGGTGTGGTTTCCCGGTCGGGGACGCTGACCTATGAAGTTGTGGACCAGTTAAGCAAACTGGGCATGGGACAATCGACTTGTGTAGGCATTGGTGGGGATCCTGTAAATGGTTTAAAACATATAGATGTCATGAAGATGTTCAACGACGATTGCGATACGGATGGTGTTGTCATGTGCGGTGAGATTGGTGGTTCCGATGAGGAGATTTGCGCTGAATGGATAGCTGAAAATATGACAAAACCGGTGGTCGGGTTCATTGCTGGGGTTACTGCGCCTCCTGGCAAGCGCATGGGTCACGCCGGCGCTATTATTGCCGGTGGCAAGGGCAATGCATACGAGAAAATCGCAGCACTTGAGGCAGCTGGGGTCAGTGTGACGCGCAATCCATCGGAGATGGGGAAATTGATGTTCGACATGCTATCGTGTTGAAATCTCAGATCCTGTCAGGGTAGCGATTGCGAATACTGGCAAATACGCCGTTGTCAATGTTTGGGTTGATCCCAATGAATATGCACCGGGCACTAAAGCCCAAACCATGTACAAGTAACAGTTCATTTGCAACTTCGATAACCTTAAATAGGTAGAGAGAATCAATGTCACAACCGCTCGATGGTATAAGAATTCTGGATTTCACACATGTCCAGTCTGGCCCGACTTGTACCCAGTTGCTCGCATGGATGGGTGCCGATGTGATAAAGGTGGAGCGTCCGGGTGTTGGTGATGCCACGCGAAACCAACTCGTGGATGTGGAAGGAGCTGACAGCCTTTATTTCACCATGCTCAATCACAACAAACGTTCCTTGACCCTCAATTCCAAAAATGAATCAGGCAAGGAAATACTCGAACGGTTAGTGAAAAAATGTGATGTGTTGGTAGAAAATTTTGCTCCAGGTGCACTTGATCGGATGGGTTTTGGCTGGGAACGTATCCAGGAACTTAACTCTCGCATGATTATGGCGTCGGTTAAGGGTTTCGGGCCAGGGCCTTACGAGGACTGCAAGGTTTACGAAAATGTTGCTCAGTGTGCTGGCGGATCCGCATCTACCACGGGTTTTCACGATGGTTTACCAATGGTCACCGGTGCGCAGATCGGCGATTCCGGCACCGGCCTAAATCTTGGTTTCGGTATCCTGGCGGCATTGCTGCATCGAGAAAAAACGGGCCGCGGGCAACGTGTGCTCGCCGCGATGCAGGATGGTGTTCTCAACTTATGCCGGGTCAAACTTCGTGACCAACAACGATTGCAGCATGGGCCATTGAAAGAGTACTCCCAATATGGTGAACAGATTGAATTCGGTGAAGCGGCGCCCAGAGCCGGAAACGATTCAGGCGGTGGGCAGCCAGGCCGTATCCTAAAGTGCAAGGGATGGGAGACGGATCCAAATGCCTATACCTACTTTATAACTCAGGCTGCCGTCTGGGCAAATATTTGCGATGTTGTCGGCAAGCTGGACTGGAAGGAACACCCGGACTATTCAACGCCGCTAGCGCGTCTGTCACGCCTGAATGAGGTCTTTTCTGCGATTGAGGATTGGACCATGACCAAGACTAAATACGAAGTCATGGAAATATGTAATCCACTGAATATCCCGGTTGGACCAATCCTTTCAATGAAGGAGCTCGCCGAAGAGCCATCATTGCGTGCAACTGGCACTATCGTCGAATGTGATCACCCCGAGCGTGGGCCCTACCTATCGGTCGGATGCCCGGTAAAGCTTTCGGACAACGATGTCACAGTAACACGTTCGCCCCTGTTTGGTGAGCATACCGATGAGGTGTTGTCGGAAGTTTTGGGGTACAGCGATGAGGAAATTGCATCTTTCAAGGAAGCTGGGGCTGTTTAGATGAAGGTATGTGTGGTGGGTGCAGGTGCGATCGGTGGCTACATGGCAGTGCGGATAGCAGCTGCCGGGCATGAGGTCTCCGTTGTTGCACGTGGCCCCCATCTAGCGGCCATAAAAGCCCATGGGATGAAGCTGATAGAAGGGGATCAGGAGACAATCTCTGCAGACCTGATAGCAACGGATAAGATCAACGAACTGAGTTCCCAGGATCTGGTTTTGATGGCGCTTAAGGCCCACCAGATTGAATCGATCGTGGCTGACCTGACGTCTGTAATGGGCACGGAAACCATTATGGTGACCCTCCAGAATGGGATTCCATGGTGGTACTTTCAGAACTTTTCGGGGCCCTACGCGGGCAGGCCTGTTCGAGCTGTAGATCCACGCGGAAAACTATTCGATGGAATAGATCCTGACTGCCTGATAGGTTGTATCGCCTATCCTGCGGCTACTATCGTCGAGCCGGGGGTTATACGACATATAGAAGGCAATCGATTTCCGGTTGGAGAACTGGGTGGCCAGGAAAGTGAACGTGTGCGCCGGGTATCGGCCCTGTTGGAAGAGGCTGGCTTTAAGTCTCGGATCCTCGATGATATCCGCTCTGAAATCTGGTTGAAGTTGTGGGGTAACCTGACCTTTAATCCTATCAGCGCACTGACTCATTCCACACTTGAAGATATCTGTCGATTTCCACTGACGCGGGAATTGTCAGCGAATATGATGACTGAAGCGCAGGCTATCGGTGAACGACTCGGAGCCCACTTCCGAGTACCAATGGAAAAAAGAATCGCCGGCGCAGAGGCTGTAGGCCCGCATAAAACATCAATGCTTCAGGATGTCGAACAAGGTAAGCCCCTGGAAATAGAGGGCATGCTCGGAGCGGTGATCGAATTGGCGGCGTTAACCAAGATCGAGGTGCCGACTCTCAAGGCACTTTATGCCTGCGTCAGCTTGCTGGACCAGACCGTACAAACCGGTCGCGTGAAGATCAAAGGAATCCAGCACAGGTAATAGACTATCGTTGGAATTCCAATGACAGTCAGAATCCGGAGCTGACAACCAACACTGGCATCTAACAAAGAAAGTTCACCGGAAACCGGCTTAAGGTTTCTCGCCTCGACCAAGTCTGATATTGACATCCTCAATGACGTCCGGCATCTGTTCCCAGGTATCAATCACGTAGTGCGCACCTGCTTTTTGAAGTAAGTCCCGCGTGTGTGTTAAACGTCGCATGATTTCGTCTTCCGACAAGCTGTCGGCTTCTTCGAGCGTATCCATATCCATGTAGTTGCTATAGCGTGCAATACCCACACCCCAGCATCCCGCTTCCAGGGCTTCTCCAACTCCCGATACCGTGTCATCGACTTTGATTACGGATTGGATCGGGTGAACATCCATGATGTCTAGATTACGGTAGACCATGAAAGGTTTTGGACGAGCACCGTTGATAACTTCATCGCCAGCAACAGAAGCGTCAGGTGTATAGCCCTGTTTGCGGGCATCCTCTTCGAGGATGTCTACCATGCTGCGCACGAATCCCGTAGAACTGCCGATCTTAATGCCTTGTTTCTGCAGTGATTGAGTCGTTTCGGCAACCAGCGGCAGAAGCGTTGTGTAATTGCGAAGGCAGTCTAGTTGCATGGGTACAAAATCTTCAAACATCCGGTCTACATCCTGCTGAGTAGGATACTGTCCGTGAATGCCATGCCATCGTTCCCGAATTTCTGGAATCTCAGTCATTGCTTTGATATGAAGATCTTTACGCAGCCCCATTGGTCCACGAGCCTCGGACATCGCGACTTCGACACCGTGTTTTTGAAATACTTGGACAAACACAACAGCCGGGGCGAGCACATACGCATCAGCTGTGGTGCCGCTCCAGTCAAGAATCAGACCTTTCACCTGACCTGTGTAGTTGCGGTTATAGACGAAGTCTTGTCGGATGGTCATCGAAACCCCTTGAGAGTCGTAGTTAATCAGTGAATTTGACGTGGTTCCTGGACAATCTACATCGGCAGATGAGCTGCGGAATTGTATCTTATCTGACGGCTGCTTTCTGGGCAGGAGGTCTGCATTGATGAATCCGTTCAGACAGTCGTGTGGTTGAGTGCAGCGTCGAAAATATCATAGTTACGTAATGTGGTGCTAGCCACCAAAAGAGGTGCCGGACAGTTCAGAATAAACGGTACCCGCTGTTCGGACAGTCCCCCATGTGAGCGTAAAGGCTCGGAGAGCGCTGATAGGTCATGATACTGTTGAGAATGTCCTAAAACCCACTCAGTGCTAGAAATCACTACGATATGACCTACTCGGTCTGGGGGCAGGGCAAATTTTTCACACGCTATCGGGGCTTCAAGTACCAGTTCGATCCCTTTTTGGGCTGACAATTTGTGGCACACGGGCTGTACATCGGCAGGATCGGCTAGGTAGATCGTGGCGAATCCACCCAGTGCGCCATGATGGACAACGTACGGATCGGTGATTGGCAGGATGATTCGGAATCTCTCAGAAGGTAATAGTTTCTCGATGAGCGGTTTCAAATAGACAATATTCGGTTGTCCGGCTGAATCGTGTTTGGCTTTCATACCGTGATCGGCGGTCACGGCAATGACGGCATCATGTGCTTGCATTTCCAGAAGATGACGATCGATCATGCCGTAGAACGCATCTGCGGCCGGGGTTCCGGGTCCGTGTTTGTGCTGGATGTAGTCGCTGGTCGACAGGTAGAGTATGTCAGGTGACCAGGTATCCAAAAGTGTCAGACCGGCGGAAAATACATACTCAGACAGTGCGCCGCTGTAGACATCCGGTGGTGGCAGGCCAGTCAGTTGGCCGGCATCGTCTATACCGTTTTCACTCCGTGTTGTCAGCTGACATTTTTCGGCGGAAAAACAGATTGCACTACCCTGTTCAAAATCGAGTTCATGACCGAGCATCCGCCTGAGTTTATCTTTAGCTGTGATGATGGCGATTCTTGCTCCTTGATCCTGGAATGCTTTGAATATCGTACCCACACGTAGAAATACGGGATCATTCATCATCACTTCAGCATCGGACCCGAGGTCGTAGAAAAAGTTGCCTGATATGCCATGAACGACCGGTGCTGTTCCAGTTACAATCGAAATGTTGTTGGGGTTTGTAAAACTGGGAATCGTGGCATCAGCGGTTCGAAACAACCCACGGTTTTTGATCGAAGCCAGATAGGGCATCTGACCGTTCTCAATGGCACGGTCGATATAACCACCCCCATCCGATAGCGGGTAGCCGGGTTCGCTGCCGTCCAGGCAGATCACAACGACAGGTCTGTCGGGCCAGCGGTACTTCCGATTATTGCAGGTCACATAACGCATAGAGATATTAGGACGTACAACAGATCAGGGACCACAGTTGCTGACATTCATGACCCCGAGTGTGTCTCGAATAGCGTCAAGCAGTCCGAGGACCTGGTCTTCGAAAATGTGGCCGATGCAGCCGATCCGGAACGAATCGCTTACTGTCAGTTTGCCCGGATAGATAATGTAGCCACGTTTGCGAAGCCCTTCATAAAATCCATCGAACTGGAAATTAGGGTCGGCAGGTGTCAGGAACGTTACAATTATTGGTGCTTGAAGAGCATCCGGGAGCAGTGTTTTGAAACCCAGCGTGCGCATGCCCGAGACCAGCGTTTCGCAATTGCGTCGATAACGGCGGCCTCGACCCGCAACACCACCTTCAGCATCGAATTCCGTCAGCGCCTGCCCCAGGGCCAGTATCGTGTGGGTTGGCGGTGTGAAGCGCCACTGGCCATTGCGTTCCATGGCTTTCCACTGACTGTAAAGGTCCAGCACCAGCGTGTCGGAATTGCCACTGGATTTCTTGAGAGTTTCGCTATCGCAGATACAAAACCCCATCCCAGGAGATCCTTCCAGGCATTTGTTGCTGGATGCAACGACCGCGTTAAATGGAGTATTGGATGTATCAAGTGGTAGAACACCGAATGAACTCATCGCATCGATCAGCAGAGACCGACGATGCTCGGCCGTAACCTTTGCAACGGTTTCAATAGGATTCAAGATGCCTGACGTGGTTTCGCAGTGGACTACGGCAACATGGGTAATACCCGGATCCGCAGCAAGTTGCCGACCAAGTTCGTCGGTATCTACAGGCAGATCTTCGGTTGTTTCGAGTATTGTGTACGCTCGTTCATGTATTGAACAGATTTCCACCATACGTTTACCGTATGCACCATTGACAAGTAATAACACTTTTCCAGATCGCGGTATGAACGTAATCAGCATTGCTTCTACCACAAAAGTTCCGCTCCCCTGAACCGGCACGCAGACATGCGTTTTGTGGCCGTTGACAATCTGCGTCAAGCGTCTGCAAATCCGGTTATTGATGTCAATAAAGTGGCTGTCACGGGAGCCATAGTCGTGCAGCATCGCCTGTTTTACTGTAGGTGATGTTGTGAGCGGCCCGGGTGTGAGAAGCCAAGGATCACCATCAGGTGAAGTCGCGACTGCTGGGTGTTCTTGATCGTTTTTCATGGGCTACAAGTCAGATGTCTGGGTCATTTCAAGGAGCGTTATTGCACACGTAACCAATCTATTCTACACAGAGGACCGTTGAACAGAGATGATGCAGAGAAAGCGGTGATGCGGTGTCGGATGAAAATTTGAAACAGCAAAGGAAAGTGCGCTATCGTTGAGAGAATTGGCGGAGAAATAGAGTGGTTGTAGAAGGGCAGTTTCTTTCGGTCTGTTAGCTATTCATATTATTGGCGGCAGTATTGCCTTGATGTCAACCGCTGGCACTTTCCCACTACATGAGTAAGACGGACGACAAAGATATCAGACGTTGTGCCCGTTCTTGTTCGCAGCCACACGGGAGACAGGACGTGACTTTATACTCACAAGGCACGTTACAAGACAATACCCTATGAGTCTGAGATATGAAAATAGACGTCGCTTGACCGCCAATGACCTGGATGTGCTGGTGGTGGGTGGTGGTATCAACGGCGCCTCAGCGGCAGCTGCGCTTGCTGCACGGGGCGTCGGCACGGCGCTAGCCGAGGCTCGAGATTTTGCCGGTTTCACCAGTCAGAACTCGTCGAATCTGGTCTGGGGTGGGTTCAAGTATCTCGAGTCGCTTGAAGGTGGGTTGGTTCACCGTCTGTGCAGTGGTCGTAACCGGCTGATGCGAGCCTATCCGTCCTCGGTAAAGGAGAGTCGCTTTCTGGCCACATTGACAAAAAGCGGTGGCCCGTCGCGGGGTGTGCTGTGGCTGGGTGCCTGGATTTATTGGTGCTTGGGTGGGGGTTTCACTCAGGGGCCTAGGCTGATGTCTAGCGCCCAGATTCGAGATGCTGAACCCGTCGTTAGAAACGCAGGTTCACTCGGGGGCGTTGAATACTCCGACGCGGTCGTGACTACTGGTGATGCCCGCTTTGTGTTCAACCTGATCCGAGGTGCCATGGACAACGGGTGTATCGCCGTGAACTATCTCGAAGTGACCGACATCAAACGTCAGTCAGGTCACTGGCTGGTTTATCTTAGGGACAACCACGACGGGGGTGAGTTTCAGGCCCGGGCAAGGGTTTTAGTCAACGCCGCGGGCCCCTTTGCCGATCAGTTCTCGCAGATGGCCGGGGTAAGTACCCGTCACCACCACGTGTTATCCAAGGGCATACATCTGGTGGTCGACAGACTTACAGATTCCGGCCGAATTCTGGCGTTTATGGCTGATGACAGGAGGCCCTTTTTCGTTGTGCCAATGGGCGGTCGATCCTGTATCGGGACCACTGATACCCAGGTTACCGATCCACATAGTCAAATCACAGACGAGGATCGGAACTTTGTTCTTGACAATGCCAACCGATGCCTCGATCTGCCGCGGTTACTCACGCCCAGGGATGTGATTGCTGAGCGTTGTGGTGTGCGCCCCCTTGCAGTGACCAAAGGTCATGATACCCACGGAGATTTTCTGAAACTATCGCGTCAGCATATTGTTGAAACCACTGCTGAGCGTTCCGTAGTGACCATATTGGGCGGAAAACTGACAGACTGTATCCGGGTCGGCGAAGAGGTGCGGGATGCCGTGTTGGGGTTGGGTGTTTTGGACCCCCAGCGCCTGCGGTCGTGGTACGGTGAGCCAGACAGCGATGTCAAAAGTCGCTACTTCTCTCGCCTATCCGAGCTCGGTGATCGGAACGCCCAGATCACTGCCGCACAACGGGATAGATTCTGGACCTGGTACGGTGGTCGCACTCTGGAACTGGTGGACCAGGTGAATGATGATCCGGCCAGTGCGGCGAGAGTTTTCCCGAATTCAGACATCATCTGGGCAGAACTGGACCTCATGCAACGCACTGAAATGATCGTATCAATCGATGATTTTCTTCGTCGGCGTACCCTGCTTGCGCAGACCACTGACGCCAGGGATTTGGCCGTGGCTGTTGAAAATGCGGAGCTTGATCGGCTGTTTCTGAGTTAATTCAATCAGAGCCAGATACAGCTCTTGTATTTACCTTTTGGCCCAGTTATTGGCTTATGGGTTTATGGAGCTGCGGGTCAGAACACCGGCTGCTTTCACTTTACCTTTGCGCAACTGTTTGAGTTTCACGACCAGATAGTTCAATTTTGGAGACAGCCAGTAGTACAGCTGTCGGCTGGACTTCCGATCTATAAAGTAGCGCAGGCTTTGTACGGGCTGTCCTTGGATAATAACCGTTTCGGCTTGCTCCAGTACAAATTGATACGGACGAAGCTGGTCACCCTCGTGTACTGTGTAAAGTGGCTCGGTCACACCCCGTTGAAGGTCAATTCGGGCCATAAGTTCGAACGAGAGTGGATCCAATACGTTGGGTGTCAGTGGCATGGTCAGCTCGGTACCGCGATAGTGGATGTGGCTTGTGCCGGATGACCAGTCGAATTCAATCCGAATGGCGCGATTACTATCTTTGGTACCATCGTCTACAGTATAGAGATTGGGCCGTATTCGACCTGAATGCAGCTGAAAATATGATTGCTCGACCACTGTACCGATGCCTGTGAGCGACCCCAGTCCCTTGAGTCGAGTCGATGCGATCAAGTGATAGTGTTGGCCAGAACGGGTCAGTTCAACTTTTCGTTCAATGTTAAGGCCGGAGCGGGTGATTGCGTAATCAGCTGAAAACGGTTCAATACCGTTGCTACTGCCTGCTTGCGCCGGCAGCAGAAAGAAAATCAGCAGCCAAAGGGGCGCGCGTTTGGGACATAAGCAGCGCGCGCTACCCTTTATAGGGTGCAGTCGATACCGGAAAATGCCGTAGGTCCGAAGCACAATCAGCCGGTATATTGTCGGGTGATCCATATGGCGGACAAGGCCGGGCGCTCATTGTGTTCAATTTCGACAGTAATATCGTGGTGCAATGTCCATTCACCGGCTGTTCGTTCTTCAGCAAGTTCAAGCGTGAAGTGCGCACGCACGCGGGCATCAGAGCGTACAGGAGTGATGAATCGGATCCGGTCAAATCCGTAATTGATGCTCATTCGTACGTCCTTGATGACGGGCAGCGTAGATTCGGCCATCTGTGTGAGCTGTGACAGCGTCAGGAAACCATGTGCAATTGTCCCGCCAAAAGGTGTTTCAGCACCTGCTCGTTCCGGATCAGTGTGTATGAACTGATGATCGTTCGTAATATCGGCGAACTGATTGACCATCAATTGTGATAGCTGTACCCAGGGGGATATACCGAACTTTGTCCCCTGCATGCTTTGCAGTTGGTCTACGGCAATTGTAGTCAGTTTTGTCATGAAATCTCCCTGCAAATGGGGATACGCCCTGAACTATCGGCCCGATGGAGTGACGTCGGGTCGTTGCAGGGCACACGTCTGGCGTAAAATAGGACTTGTTGTCCAGATGTAGTCCGACATTCTATCCCGGCCCGCTGGAAACATGTGGGCTGTGTGTTCGGTACGGAAAAACCAATCTTACGCAAAAGTGATGATTCAACTGCTTTACCAGGGTCAGTGGCTGCTTTTCTGTGTCATTCTGGTGGCCCTTCTTCTTTCTCTATCGTTTCACGAGTTTGGGCATGCCTGGGCCGCAAAGCGATTTGGTGACGACACTGCCCAGCGGGCCGGCCGTCTTACACTCAACCCGATATCTCACATCGATCCGATGGGCTTGATGATGGTGGTGTTTGTTGGATTTGGCTACGCGAAACCGGTACCGACTGATCCGCGGTATTTTACATCCCGTTATGCCGAGATGCTGGTCGCTGCCGCTGGTCCGGCAATGAATCTGCTGTTGGCGGTGATTACCGTAAATGTCTTTGTCCAGGGTCTACAATTTGGCTGGTACAGTCCATACGATACGTTACCGCAGTCCATGCTGTTTGTTGCCCGGATTAACCTATTGTTAATGGTATTCAACCTGCTGCCAATCGGTGCGTTGGACGGACACTATATTTTGCCTTATTTTCTACCGCGACAACTGTCGCAGCGGTATCGTTATTACAATGACCGATACGGGAATTTTGTATTGTTGGGATTGATAGCGCTGTCGTTTTTGGGTATCCCAGTTTTGCAGACCGTATGGCACATCAGCGATGTTCTCCTACCACTCATTGTGTTTGGATGAGCAGTTGCCAAACATGGCGCGATGGCGCATTTGATCATGGCTGATCAGAACAGATCATCGTCAGCAGCATCAAAACGGATTCTGGAAAGGGCTTATGCCCTTAAGACTCCAGACGAAGCGAAAGCGCTCTATGGCGATTGGGCCGTGTCATACGATCAGCATTTGGAGCAAGGGTTGAATTACATTGCGCCTGCTTGCATAGCGCAGATCCTGGTTAACGTGCTGGCTGATCGTACTGCCTCGATCCTAGATATAGGCTGTGGCACTGGACTCGTGGGAGCATATCTGGTCGGTCATGGATATTCGGCGATTGATGGACTGGATTTTTCTGCTGCAATGCTCAACCAAGCCAGAAGTAAGCAGATTTACCAGAAGCTGTTACCCGGTGACTTGAATACCGTGCTTGACATCCCGGATCAGACCTATGATGCAGGTATTTCCTGCGGGACGTTCACCCACGGCCATGTTAAAGCAGATGCTTTGGATGAGATTCTCAGAGTGCTGAAGCCCGGTGCCTGCTTTGCATGCACAATTCATCGGGAGGTCTGGCAATCAGCAGGGTTTGGCAGCAAATTTACCCAACTCACGGCGTCAGGGGTTGCAGAACTGGAAAGCATGAACGAACAGCCTTTTTACGAGAATGCTCCTGATGACGGCCGTTTCTGTGTTATCAGACGGCTATAACCAGGTTACTCATGATTGTGCTTGGGGCTTGATGCGAGTGCTAGAATGACCGTAGCGGACTGTTTGGTTTAGCGGCTAAGGACCGTTTTCTGGCGGCGGCAGTCGGTCTCCCTGGTGGCGATAAATTGTGAACCCGGTCAGGTCCGGAAGGAAGCAGCCGCAGCAATTCATTCGGGTGCCGGGGTCGGGCTGGCTGGCGCTGCCTCCAGTTACCATTCAGTCGGTATTGAACATATGCGGCAAGACCCTGTTTCAGCGAGCATAGGAACTGTATGAGCTACCAGGCATTGGCAAGACGCTGGCGTCCCCGGCACTTCAAAGATGTCGTCGGTCAGGAGCATGTTGTATCAGTGCTTACCAGTGCCTTGGACAATGAACGGGTTCACCATGCATTTTTGTTCTCGGGCACCCGCGGTGTCGGAAAAACCACTTTGGCAAGATTACTGGCCAAAGCACTGAACTGCGAACAGGGTGTCGGTTCACAGCCGTGTGGATCTTGTTCCGCCTGTCAGGGCGTGGATGAAGGAAGATTTATTGACCTGCTTGAGATCGATGCTGCGTCCAGAACTCGAGTTGATGACACGCGGGAGATTCTCGATAACGTCCAATACACCCCAACCCAGGGTCGTTGCAAGGTTTATCTGATTGACGAAGTCCATATGCTCTCAGGCCATAGTTTTAATGCTTTGTTAAAAACACTGGAGGAACCACCTGACCATGTTAAGTTTCTCCTGGCTACTACAGACCCACAAAAGCTGCCAGCCACGATCATTTCCCGTTGCCTCCAGTTCAACCTGCGTGCTCTACCGCCTGACCAGATAGCTGCACAGCTGAACAAGATTCTGACAGCTGAAGAAATAGAGCACGACAACGAATCGCTGGATATTATTGCGCGTGCCGCTTCGGGCAGTATGCGGGATGCGCTGAGTTTGCTTGATCAGGGCATTGCCTTTGGCAGCGGCCATGTGAGTGCCGATTCGATGCGGGACATGCTGGGAATGATCGAGACAAGACACGTAGATCATATACTCAGGGGTCTTGCCGCACATGATGGTGCCAGTGTCCTGGCTGTGGCAGACGATATGGCTGAGCGGGCGTTGGACTATATGTCTGCCCTTGATGATCTGCTTCTCGCCCTCCAGGATGTTGCTGTCTATCAAGTGTCTCCCCAAGGCTATGCGGCCAAGGGTGAAGTTTCGGCTTTCACCACTGAATTGGGTGACCTGATGAGTTCTGAGGACGTTCAGCTCTATTATCAGATTGCGTTGCTGGCAAAGCGTGATCTGCATTTGGCACCTGACCCTGGGTCTGGATTTCAGATGGCACTTCTTAGAATGCTGACCTTCATCCCTGATCTGGCAGAAGACTCCGCTCCTTCCACGGGCCTCCCAGAGCGCCCACAGAAAAAAAGCCCTAGCAAAACCAAGGCTGTCAGACAAAAACCTGCCCGAGTGCGCAATGATGTGCGTGGGGAGGTCGTTGCAGAATCACCTAAGCGAGTCCCAGCCGAGCCCAGCAACACACCTGACGCAGATCCGGCGGATCCGGAAATTTGGACTGACCTGGTCGCGACTGCCGATCTCACTGGAATCACCCGTGAGCTGGCTATGAATTTGGCACCACAGCGATTTGTCCGAGGTGTGCTTGAGGTGTCTCTGGTGGAGTCGCTCGGGCACTTGGCTAATGAAGCTCGAATAGAAACTCTGGAGAAGTCGCTTTCGGCCCAACGAAAAGGCGTTCTGAAACTAAAGATTGTGGAGCCGATGGAAGATACGGTTTCCTCGCCAACACCGGTGCAAACTGAGAAACGCCAGGCGGATGAGGCCAAGCAGGCGGCCTATCAGTCTATGCTCGAAGACCCGGCTGTACAGGAGATGATGAAACGGTTTGATGCAACAGTTGTGCCTGAGTCAGTCAGGCCTGCCAAAACAGAAGAGGTTGGAAAATGAAGGGACCGCTGGGAAACATTATGAAGCAGGCGCAAGCCATGCAGGAGAACTTCAAGCAAGCACAGGAAGAGTTGGCCCAGATCGAAGTCACTGGGACGTCTGGCGGCGGGTTGGTAGAAGTGGTCATGACATGCCGGCACGATGTCCGGCGCATCAAGATTGATGATAGCTTGGTCAGTGATGACAAAGAAGTGCTGGAAGATCTGATCGCAGCTGCAGTAAATGACGCGGTACGGCGTGTCGAGCAGGCGAGCCAGGAGAAAATGAGCGGGTTGACCTCGGGACTCAATATACCGGGACTGAACATTCCCGGCGGGCTATGAAAGAAGGCCACACAATTGAGCAGCTGAAGCGTGCGCTTCGACGCCTTCCAGGTGTGGGACCCAAGACGGCTCAGCGAATGGCTTTTTATCTTCTCGAACGAGATCGGGATGGTGCCAGTCAGCTTGCTGAGGCACTCACCGAAGCAGTGGCCACCATCAAGCACTGTGCGCGATGTAACAATTTCAGTGAAGAGGAATTGTGTGCAATATGCGCATCTGGGAAACGCGATGAGAGTCTGTTGTGCGTTGTTGAGACCCCGGCCGACCTGGCTACCATCGAGCAGGCCGGCGCCTTCTCCGGCTATTACCTGGTTCTGATGGGGCACCTTTCACCCCTGGATGGTATCGGCCCAGACGATCTTGCGGTCCAACACCTACTGAAAGTGCTGTCGGACTATCCAGTACAAGAGGTCATTCTGGCGACTAACCTGACAGTTGAAGGGGAGGCGACAGCTGATTATCTGTCGGATCTTATTGCGTTATCCGAAGTTCAGATCAGTCGTCTCGCCCGTGGCGTCCCAGTAGGCGGTGAACTTGAATATATGGATTCCAACACGCTTAATCAGGCATTCTCCGATCGACGTACTGCTCGGGTTGAGTTAGCCTGAGTCAAGAACTGTACAAGCCTATTTTCCAGCCAATAGCGTGACAAGCCGGGAAAGTGTCCCTCAACAAAGCCTGTGTGGCCACCTTTGTCACTGAGTTCCAATTGGACACCGGGACCGAGTTCGTGCTCCTCAGGTAATAGATCCTGCGTCATGAACGGATCATCTTTGGCCTGAAGGATCAACGTTGGTGTGGTGATCCGTGGCAGGTGTTGTCGGCAGCTGTCAGTAGAGTAGTAGTGTTCAGCATCACGGAAACCGTGGAGGGGTGCAGTACCCAGGTTGTCGAATTCGCGAAAAGTTCGGGTTTTAAGTAGAGCAGGTATATCCAGACCGGTATCGTGCTGATCAGCTTTCCTGATAGCGGTTTTCTTCATCGACCCTATGAGCCAGTGTTGATAGATCTTGGAGAAGCCTTTTTCTAGTCGGGATGCACACTGTGACAGCTCGAAGGGAACCGAAACCGCAGCAGCTGCTGCTAAGGGGATTTCCGGGTCTTTCTGCCCAAGCAGTTTCAGGAGCATGTTTGCGCCCAGAGAGTAACCTACTGCAAACAAGGGCATGTCCGGATTGTGTAGATGAAGCCAACGTATCACGTAATCTAGGTCGCCGGTTTCACCGGCGTGATAGGTTCTGGGGAGTCGGTTATTTTCTCCGCTGCAACCCCGAAAGTTCATCACACAAGGGCGAAACTCATGCTGGTTGAGGGCTGAGCATAACCCGCGTATATAGTGCGACTGGGAAGACCCTTCCAGGCCGTGAAGCACCAGAACTATCGGTCGGTCATGATTAACAGAGTCTGACCAATCCAGATCAAGAAAGTCCCCGTCTGTGAGTTCCAGACGTTGACGGTGATAATTTACTTTGAGCCGGTGGCGGGCAAAAATAGGCCACAGCGTCTGCTGGTGTGGGTTTCGGCACCACCAGGCTGGCTTAAATGCAGAACAGACCTTCCCACGCCTACCTAAATCTATTGAGCTGGCCACCATGGCACCACCCGCAAGATCAGGTTCCGGGTCGACTGAAGGTGAGTGGTTTACCGTAGACGCCGGGTCGGATTCTGCCGGACTCAAAGACCACCTGTCCGCCTACAATGGTATAGACAGGCCACCCCGTAAGTTCCAGGCCAGTGTATGGGCTCCATCCTGCACGGCTGAACACTTCTTCGTCTCTTACCGGATGGCACCGATCCATATCGACCAGGGTAAGGTCAGCATCAAAGCCCTCACCAATCCAGCCTTTATTCGGAATACCGTATGTCATGGCGGGTCCAATACTCATCCAGTTCTGTACCTGCTGTAGTGTGCATTTCCCAGCCTTGAACTGAGTCAGCATTAGCGGAAGGGAGGTTTCCACACCCGGCATCCCGGCCGGAGAGTCGGGATAGGGTAGAGATTTTTCCTCAAGTGTGTGCGGCGCATGGTCTGTGGCAATGATATCGATAATGCCGTCTTTCAAACCGCACCAGAGAGAATCTGCGTTTTGGGGGCTACGAATCGGTGGGTTCATCTGAGCCCGGGCACCGAGTCGAGCGTAATCATCAGTATTCAGAAACAGGTGATTGGGAATTACTTCACAACTCACCTGGGCCGACTTGTGCTGACGAAGGTATTCGACCTCGATTGCAGTCGACAGGTGGAGAACATGGAGGCGTCGGCCATATTTCTTGGATAGTCCCAGCGCCCGTTGGGTGGCGATGAGAGCGGTCTGGGGATCACGAATCTCAGAGTGGAGCTGATGGGTTACCGAGTTGCTGGGGTCAGATAGGATAGCGGCTGTGCGTTGATTGATACGTTCTTCATCTTCGGCGTGCACCGCGATGAGGCGCTCGCCTGAGGAGAATATGCGGTCAAGAGATTTATCATCATCGACCAGCAGGTCACCCGTGCTTGACCCCATAAAAATCTTGATCCCACAAGCAGGGTGCGTGGTATTCAGGGATCGCAGATTGTCTCGAGTAGCACCGATAAAAAAACCGTAATTGGCAACGCAGGTTTCCGCAGCCCGGTTCAGTTTCCAATCCAGCTGTGCCTGATCTATTGTGGCGGGCTTACAGTTCGGCATCTCCAGGAAGCTGGTGACACCTCCTCTGACGGCTGCACGCGAACCTGACCCCAGGTCTTCCTTGTGGGTGGCTCCTGGCTCCCGGAAGTGGACCTGTGGATCGATGACACCGGGAAGCAGCAGATTACCGTGCGCATCAATGGTTTCTTCGGCTTCGCCGCTAATTGTCTGGTCGATCCGCTCGATCCTGCCGTTTTTGCAGGCAAGATCAGCGTCAACGATAGATCCGTCTGGTTGTGCGACCCGGGCGTTTTTGATGACGAGGTCGAACATTTTTCCTATGTGCTAACCGAGTAGTATGCTGTCTCGCTATATTGTACGTTCCAGAGGCTTCTAGGCGATAGTGCTGCGCGGTTGATTCTGCAGCTGACCGGAAACAAAGTCGTAATGTTAAGCGAGTTGTTTTTCCCGGATTTCATCAAGGGTTTTACAGTCGATGCACTGGTTGGCCGTAGGGCGGGCTTCTAGGCGCTTAATACCAATAGATACCCCACAGCTATCACAGTAACCGTAGTCGCCACTGTCGATCATTCCGATTGACTCTTCGATTTTCTTGACCAGTTTTCGCTCACGGTCACGGGTTCTCAGTTCGAATGAACGATCGGTCTCCTGTGTTGCACGATCATTGGGATCGGGCAGGTTAATTGATTCATCCTGCATGGACACCACTGTCTTTTCGGTATCGTCGATCAGTTCTTGCCGCCAGGCATTTAAGATCGCCTTGAAGTGGTCCTGCTGGTCGTCGTTCATGTATTGCTCCCGCTTCTTGGCCCGATAAGGCTTGATGCCATGGATCAGTTCTGCGAGTTTTGTTTTTGCTGTGGCCATCTAGAAAATCGCTCTAATGAGATTAAATTCTAAGCCCGGAGCTTAATGCGCCGTTCTCTGGAAAGCGGGCCGTTATACCAGAGTGATCCCTGGTGTGCAACCATTTTTGATCGGGACCTACCGTAGCAAATATCGACTGAATTGTGCCCATATCAGGTTGTGTCCACGGTTTCACACCGGGAAACCAACGTGGTGTCGTCTCTCGCTCTATTTACCTGGAAACAGAAAAGTTCTGGCTGCGAAACGGGCAAGTTCAGATATAATGTATATGCCAGTTTGGACCAGATAATTCTAACAGTGAATTCTTGCGATGGCTGTGGCGTTGGTCACCAGCCGCGAGCAATTGCATGTGGTGAGTCCCGAAAGAAATCAGATGCCCGTAAAACAGATGAGCTGAGTTGATGCAGCTTAAGAAACTCAACCTTTCTGGATTTAAGTCTTTTGTAGACGCTACATCTATTACTATTCCGGCCGACTTTACTGGGATAGTTGGCCCGAACGGCTGTGGCAAGTCTAATGTCATCGATGCGGTTCGCTGGGTTATGGGTGAGGCATCCGCCCGCAACCTCCGCGGTGAGAGCATGTCAGATGTTATTTTTAACGGCTCCGGTTCGCGGAAGCCTGTGGGCAAGGCTTCAGTAGAATTGCTATTTGACAATAGTGAAGGTACAGCGCCCGATGCATATGCTGCGTTTGCTGAAATATCTGTCAGACGCACCTTGTCCCGTGATGGTACTTCTGAATATCTGATAAATCGTGCCCGCTGCCGCCGAAGGGACATAACGGATCTATTCCGCGGTACCGGTTTGGGTGCCCGTTCCTATTCCATCATTGAACAAGGTATGGTTTCAAGGATTGTAGAGGCCCGCCCAGAGGAACTACGCAGCTTCGTTGAGGAAGCAGCCGGCATCACCCGCTACAAAGACCGGCGCCGAGAAACTGAAACGCGCATTCGGCACACACGGGAAAATCTCGACAGGATCGAAGATATTAGAAGTGAACTCGCGAGTCAGCTCCGCAGACTGCAGCGCCAGTCCCAGGCCGCCCGGCGTTATCAGAAGCTCCGGGATGAAGAGTGGGTTGTCAACGGTCAGTTACTTGCCGTGCGTTATGTGGTGATGAAACAGAGGAGTGAAGAGCAAGACAGAAGTACGGCCCAGGCAAGAAATCAGGTGGAAGCTGAACTGGCCCAGCAGAGATCGCTTGAGAGCAAAGTGGAAGAGATGCGTACACAACAGTCAGATGCCCAGAAACTGGTGAATGACATTCAGGCAGGGTTCTATACGGTGGGTGCTGAGGTCGCCTCGGTTGAACAGAAGATAGAGCATACCCGGGAAACCGAGCAGCAGCAGCGATCTGAGTTAGGTCGTTTGACAGCTGATTTGGAATCGATCAGCACACAGTTGGAGCAGGATTCACTGGAACATCAAAAGCTGGAAGATCTGATGTCTCGCAGTGAAGCGCTGCGTGCCAGTAGGGAATCAGCGCTTCAATCTGCTCAGCAGCAACTTCAGAATACAGAGCAGCTATTCGAGGATTGGCAGGAGCGTTGGCACGACTTTACCCAACAAGCGGCTGAACCTGCCAGGAACCAGGAAGTGCAGCGAACACGGATAGAACAGTTCGAATCAGTAGATCAAAAAACACAGGAGAGACTGGCTCGTCTAGATGAGGAAGATTTAAAACTCCTTGAGGAAGAGGAGCAGCTTGATGTGGAGGGAACGAGGACGGTTTCTCAGCAACATGACCAGCAAGTTGAGGATAGGCGGGCTGATTTTCAGAAACTCGCGCAAAGCATAGAGGATGGCCGTCGGGCTGCAGAGAGCCTGGCCCAGCGTGTTGACGAAGGGCGGAAGAGCATGCACGCAACGAACAGTCGTCTTGAGAGCTTGATTGATTTGCAGGAGTCGGCCCTGAAGCATGACGATCGCTATCAGGAGTGGCTGATTCGCCGGGGTCTTTCGCACGCACCCAGGCTTGCAGAAGAGGTCAAAGTCGCCGATGGATGGGAGGCAGCAGCTGATGCGTTATTAGGGAACCGACTTGCCGGTCTGGGTGTTGGCAGTATAGAAAATACCATTGCCGATGAAACTGCGCTGCCAGCCAGCAATTTGTTTTTTATTGAGTCTGGTCCAATTTTCAAAATTGGCGATGATTCTAAAACCCTGTCGAGCAAGGTACGCAGTTCACGCTATGACCTGCAGTCGGTGTTGGCAGGGGCCTATATTGCTGAAACACTGCCGGAAGCGATGCAAAGGCGAACTACTCTAAAACCGCACGAATGTGTAGTTACGCGTTGTGGGACCGTGGTAGGGAAAAACTGGGTTCGAGCACCACGCAGGCCAGATAACGAGACAGGCTTGCTGTCCAGGGAGGACGAAATAGACGGGCTGCGCGCAGAAGTTTCCCGTCTCGTACCCGCTACGCAGGCGCTGGAAGATGAACTTCTCACCGTCCGTGAACGGTTTCGCTTTTTAGAACAGCAACAGCAGACCGAGCAACAAGAAGTGCACGGTTTACGCCTTACGCGGGATGAACACCGCCAGTCTCTGGCAGATAAGGAAGCACGGTTTGCTCAGATTGAAACCAGACGACATCAGCTTGCCAGCGAAATGGAAGAACTTATCTCCGAGCTTGGTAAAACTGGAGAGGGGCTCGATGATGCCCGTCGGAATCTTGCTTTGGCGGAAAATGAGACAGGTTCGGTTGATAGTGATCGGGAAGCCCTGCTGAAGGAGAAGCAGCAGGTATCAGATGTACTGATTCAGGCGAGGCGTGCGGTACAGGATAATCGGGACCAATTGCATCGGGCCGAGCTAGACCTTCAAGGTGTTAGGGCATCACTTGAATCGATTCAGGCAGGTCGGGTACGGCTGACAACGCAGCATCAACAGACTGCATTCCGCCATCAGGAACTAGAGCACACGTTACGTGTTGGTGTCGAGCCAGAACAGGTTTTGAGACAGCGACTGGACGAATTGCTCGATAGTAGGATCGAAGTCGAAACCAGGTTGACCGCTGCCAGAAATGATTGCGCCCAATTTGACGAGGCCCTCCGAGATACACAGGCACTGGTGTCGGAATGTGAACAAAGGGTTGCCGTAGCCAGGGATGCATTGCAAGAACACCAATTAAAAGCTCAGGAACTCGATGTGCGGATGGATACGTTGCGCGAGCAGATCGAAGCGAGCAAATATGTCCTTGACAAATTGCTGGCCGAATTACCCGATGACGCCGAAGAATTTCTCTGGGCGGAGAAATCCCAGCAGCTGGGCGAAAAAATAGCCAAGATAGGGCCTGTAAATCT
>Ga0207988_1000164_pt1 | contig 38624 bp, 35 predicted proteins | sample ETNtaG_11_FD_185773 | JGI IMG/M metagenome (GOLD analysis project Ga0207988, IMG submission 185773) | Marine microbial and viral communities from oxygen minimum zone, Eastern Pacific Ocean - ETNP201310SV74 (SPAdes) (version 2) | ecosystem: Environmental > Aquatic > Marine > Oceanic ...
CGTTTCATGTAGGTTCTCCTGGTTAAACTATATTGGAAAATCCTACTTTTGAGCACCACTCTTTTTCGGGGGGATTACCACTCACTGCCGCCAACTCAGGCGAGAACTGGTAAGCGACGAGGGTGGATAGATACCTGGTAATATGGTTCGACCAGAATTTAAACAGCAAATGTGGAGGCTTTAAATGCCAGACCAAATGGTCGAAGCAAATGGAGTTGTCATAAGGACTGAGTTATTTGGTGACTCACAGGGTGTTCCACTTCTCCTCATTATGGGTGCCACAGCTCCCGGAGTATATTGGCCTGAGCGTTTTATTGAGAAACTTGTTGATCGTGGTTGCTTTGTTGTTCGATACGACAACCGAGATACGGGTAAGACGACCTGTGTGGACTATACCGATCATCCGTATACCTTAGATGATATGGCCAGAGATGCGGTGGCTGTGATGGATGCGTATGGGATGGATCAGGCTCATGTTGCGGGGGCTTCCATGGGCGGGATGATTCTCCAGACTTTAATGCTACAGCATGAATCTCGTCTAAAGTCCGCGACTATTATCATGTCTTCTCCATTGTCCGCGGGTGCCACTGAAGAAGGGTTAAGTGCGGCTGATTTACCCGGTCCTGATCCAGCCTGGATGGAGAAATCGATGAGTCTTTTGACCTCTCCCCCAGCATCACGAGAGGAAATGATCGACCGTAAAATTGAGCAGTTCCGCATGCTCTCAGGTAGCGCGGAAGAATTCGATGCGGTCGCTCAAAGAGAAATCGCGACGGTTGAGGTTGACCAGGCAACTGATCTATCCGCTGCGATGAACCACACGTTGGCCATCAATAACTCGTCGCCCTCTGATCGAAGACCGATGCTTAGCGAGACTCATACACCAACTCTGGTTGTTCACGGTACGGAAGACCCGATTCTGCCGTATCCTCATGGAGTCAGTCTCGCTGAGGTCATTCCCGGGTCAGAGTTGATGGCTCTAGATAAGGCGGGGCACGAGATGCCGCGATGTTTTGAGGATGAGCTGATTGATCGAATGATCAAGCTGCAAAATCGGGAAAGTTAACTCGTAAATAAAAACAAGGAAAGGAAGCGTTATGTCTGGTTATCAAGTGGCAACGCAATTATTGAGGCTTGTGAGAAGGGCTTGGGATGAGGCTAACTGATGTGCGCTGTTTTTTGCGACTTTTCATGCGACGCACAGCGGTGAGGGAGGCCCGATTCCGCCGACAAATAAGTCAACCAATACGGATTACCTGTACGCCGTAAAAGTTAATCAAGATGACTTAATGGAGTCTATGACTAAGGTCTGGAATGCTCCGTGGGCTCACCGAAAGTTAGGATGGATGTAAACTAAAAGGTAATTAAATTAGGCTTTGCTTCGATCCCCAGGATCGCGTGCCTTTAAGGGAGAAAGAATATGGATTCACTGTGTGAAAGGACGGCAACGGAACTAGCCGAGTTGATTCGCGAAGGGCAAGTCTCGAGCAAAGAGGTGGTCGAGGCCCACCTTAATCGAATGGAGGAAGTTAACCCGTATGTTAACGCGGTTACGTTGACGCTTGGTGAGTCAGCACTTGAACAGGCGGCCCTTGCAGATAACGCTTCTCAGAACGACAGACAGCGACTTTTTCATGGGGTTCCTTTCACGGTTAAAGAGAACATCGATTTGCTGGGTACGCCCACCACTCAGGGTTTGCCAGCAATGGCCGAGGCGATGCCAGGCCAGAACGCGCCAATTGTTGATCGGATGATTGCGGCTGGTGCAATTCCCATTGGAAGGACCAACCTGCCTGAGATGGGAGCGCGTCTCGACACGGACAATCCATTGCGAGGGAGAACTTTAAACCCCTGGAATCGAGATTTAACACCGGGAGGGTCGAGTGGTGGAGAGGCTGCGGCGCTCGCGACGGGAATGACACCCTTTGGACTGGGAAATGACATCGGCGGATCGTTACGTAATCCCGCATACTGTTGTGGGATTGCGGCCTTGAAACCATCCATAGGCCGAGTGCCTTGTGTATTTTCGATGGAGCCGGTTGATATGGGCGTGGCTGGTACATTTCTTACCGATGGACCGATGGCGCGATCCGTTAATGATTTAAGGGTTGGGCTTTCCGTTCTGGCAGGCCGACATATAGACGATCCACAATCAGTCGATGTTCCACTGGAGGGAATCATTCCGAAATCTCCCAAAGCGGCCCTGGTGACGGAAATGGCCGGCTACCAAATCCCTCCGGCGATCAAGAGTGAAATCGAGAGGGCGGGAGAAGTCCTGGCGAACAGAGGATGGTCGGTAGACGTGGTGGACGCACCAGAACTTGACCGTGTGTACGAGATTTGGGGGAAAATATTGATGCACGGTTCAAACCTGGAAGACATGGGCGATGTCGTAAAACCGGAGACAATGGCGTCCCTGAAACGAATGCAAGCGGTATTCAATCTTCAGTCTTTGACTCTTGACGAGGCGATGACTGAACGCAGGCGTTTGAGAAGACTGTGGTCTGCCTTCTTAACGGAATACACTGTCGCAATCGGCCCTACCTGGGCGACCTTGCCGTGGCCGATTGATACCGATCTCGACCCAGATAAAGGCATCGGCGTGTTAAAGGATAGTTGGCCGTTTATTGTGCCAGGCAACGCTTTGGGGATCCCCTCGGTAGCTCTACCGACAGGCGTTTCCGATGGTTTGCCGACCGGGATTCAAGTCTATTCCGAGCTCTATCGAGAGGATTTGTGTTTGTGGGCAGCAGAAATTATAGAGTCTGAATCTCAGTGTCCGACACCCATCGAACCGGTTCGTTGATATTTGATCTCCCCTCCCAGGATGGTTAAGTCTGTGTGACATCAGCCCATACAGGACTCGCCTATGGGTAAGCCTTTTATATGAAGCACCAGCTAACAGGAACGGCTCAGGTAATCTCGTCTGAGAGACGATAAGTTTGCGCGTATTTCAGGTCGATCCGGATATTGTAAACCCTGGTCGGGGAGGCAGAATTGCCAGGGAGGTTCATGACGATATCATGGCGGTTGGGGGCTTACCTAATAACTACAAGAACTGGGACAATGGTTACTACAAGACAAGCAGGGGCAAAAATACACCTTCATAGAACATGTGAAGAAAAATAACCGAATTGTTATCCGCGATCGACGAAATCGCGGTTCTTCACCCCATCAAAAACCAACACCTTCAAAAGCGAAACCCCCATCAGCGCCATAATCAGCGAAAACGGCAACGCCGCTACAAACATCGATGCCCTTAACGCCTCCATGCCACCGGCAAGCAGTAACATCGCAATCACCAGCGTCAATGCGACTCCCCAGATAATGATATGAAAACGCCCCTTCTGACTTTCATCGCCGCCCGAGTTGATGGTGTTAATGACAAGTACCGCTGAGTCCGCCGTCGTTACCAAATAAGTTAACAGCAGGACAACAACCATGGCGATCATCAGAGTGAGTGCTGGTCCAGAGAGGATAATCTTGAGTGTTGCAAACAACTGGGATTCCTGGGAGGTGCCAATAATGGAGCCCATGGCAGCACCGTTTAATTCGAACTCTATCGCAGTACCGCCTACAAAGGTAAACCAGATAAAGCAGAGCAGAGATGGCACAATGAGTGATCCCATTACATATTCTCTTATCGAGCGTCCCCGGGAAATACGCGCCAGAAACAGACCAACGAACGGTGCGAAGGCGATCCACCAGGCCCAGTAGAATACGCTCCAGGAGAGGGACTGCCACTGATACAGGGATTCTGCAGGTTCACCCTGCGCTGGCGCCCAGTATGTGAAAATCAGGCTGGGCAGGTTGACGATATAGTCCGTGAGTCCAAACAGGAGTGAATGAGCCGCTGCTGCAGTTGCCCCAAAAATCAGAAAGAAGGTCAGCAAGGCAAAAGATAAAACCATGTTGAGGTTTGACAGCCATTTAATCCCCTTGCCTACGCCAGACATCGCCGACAGCGTTGAAGCCAGCATGATAATAATGAGGGCAGAAATCATGCCAGCGTTTGACGGCGTACCCTCATCGGTGATCAACCAGTTTATACCGCTTACCTCATAGACACCGGCTGCAAACTGACTCACACCAAAACCAATGGTGACCGCTACACCGAGTACGGTTGCAATGACTGCCGTGATGTCAACAAAATGTCCAAGGCCACCTTTAAGATAACGACCAAACAAAGGGGTGAGGGAAGATCGTGTCGTCAGTGGCAGATCGTATTTGAAACTGAAGAAAGCCATCGCCATGCCACTCAGGCTGTAGCAGCCCCAGGCACCCAGACCCCAGTGAAGAAACGACCACTTGAAAGCATTGATCACGTTTCCCTCAGATTCGGGCTGGGAAAATCCTCTGATCGTATCCGGGTTGTTGACAAAATGACTGATGGGTTCTGCCGTGGCAAAGGTCAACATGCCGATGCCAATACCTGCGCCGAACATCATCGAAACCCAGGAAAATCGGGAGAATTCTGGAATGTCATCTGCTTTTCCCAACTTAACCGTTCCTGTTTTTGGGTAAACAGCCAGAACGATGCAGACCAGCAGATAAAAGGCGGCGACATAGATGTACCAGGCGCCAAAACTGGCAAACGACCGGATTTTAATATTCTCCAGAATTGCTCCGGCATCGGTCGAGAAGACTGCAGCCCAGATCACCAGGGTCGCAACAATCAGCTTGGATGAAATCGTGACAATCTTGTTGAAACCGTCATAAAAGCCACTGGTAGATCTGACAATTTCAAGTTCCGTCATCGACATACCATTTAGCCTATCGGTTCTAATTTGGGAGATTATAGGCTAACTGAGATTTTATTTTTCCAGTGGCCAGGATGATTATCGAGGCGGTGGCCTCAGACGACGGCCCAGTCAGGCCAGCGCTGCGACAATAGATAACACCGTTGAAAAAGAGGTGGCTGCATTGATGAGTGATTCCATTCTAGAATACTGCACAACGACAGAACATACGAGGTTAACAGGACCAAATGGCCGACATCCGAATATTCTCATACCTGCCGAACCCACGGGTATTCAAGTCAACCGTCACGGCGCGTCTGAATGGTGTTTCGATTGAGCTGGTGGGTGCAAAACCTGCAGAACTCGCTGACTGGTTATGGGACTTCGATGCCAGACCGCTGACCGATGAAGATCGATCAGACAAGGCTCAGATAAAAACAGCAAAAACCGGATTCAGCGGTCAGTTACATAAGACTAACGCCTTTCTTAAGGCTCACCCCTATGGAACGGTGCCCGCCGCCTTCAGCAGCGATGGCAGCACCGGAATATTTGAATCAAACAGCATCATGCGAGCGGTCGCCCGGCTTGGCGTGGATGACTCGAAACTCTATGGCACCAATGCCGTAGAAGCATCCCGCATCGACAGCTTTCTCGACACCGCGCTTTTGTTCGCCAGGGATTCACAGATTTACCTTCTTGCAATTGGCGACAGAAGCATCACTGAAACAGTCCAAGAAGAAATGCTGGCCGCTTCCCGTAAATATCTTGAGGGGATTGAGCAGGCACTTAAGACCAGTAGATTTATCGCAGGCGGTGACCTCACAATCGCAGATATCTGTTTCGTCTGCGAGCTCTCCTTATTCTCAAGGGAAAGGGCTGCCTTCAGGGTTCTTGAGAAGATCAGCTGCCAGCCTCTCTGGCCGGTTCTTGAAGCTGAGTACACAAATTGCTTCCAGCATTTCGCGACACTCATCGAAAACCCGGCCGTTAAGCAGGATCTTGGGCCCTACCTTGATCAGGTTGAAGAGGACGTTCAGGCACGTTTGCAGGATTAGCAACGAATCGGAACAACCTAAATAACCACCAGCCGACAACCTAGGTTGTTTCAGCCACCTTAATCAACAGCTTGCCAAAGTTCTCACCGGTAAACAGCATCCTGAATGCACTCGGTGCATTTTCAAGACCTTCGACCACGGTTTCACGATATTTGAGCTTCCCCTCCTTGATCCACTGTCCCAGAACACGGCTGGATTCTTCGAACTCTTCCAGCCATTCTGTAACGACAAAGAATCGATTGAAGGGAGGATGTTCAATTTCTGCGAATACCATTTCCGGTGTTCTGAAATCATCTGCACTGGTTGCATTGTAGGCGGATATGAAGCCACAAATGGGGACACGGGCACCCTCATTCAGAAGAGGGGCTACTGCTTCAAGTACCGGGCCACCGACATTTTCAAAGTAGATGTCGACACCATCGGGACAGGCATCGCTTAAGTGTTTCGCGAAGTCAGGCGCCTTGTAGTCGATGCATTCATCAAACCCAAACTCGTCCCTGACGCAGTCACACTTTGTCTTGCCGCCGGCGATACCGATAGCTCTGCAGCCCATGATCTTGGCAATCTGCCCAACGACCCCGCCGACCGCACCCGACGCTGCTGAGACAACGATGGTTTCGCCTGGCTGAGGATTACCCACCCGAAGCAAACCAAAGTAGGCAGTCTGCCCGGGCATACCGGTCACGCCGATCGCAGTTGATATTGGCGCCAGGTCCGGGTCGACCTTGAACAATCTGTGATCTGATGGTTTGGCAATGGCATATGACTGCCATCCATACATGCCACTGACAATAGTGCCAACGGGAAAGTCAGCAACATTGGATTCGATCACCTCACTGACCACGCCGGCAGTAATCACATCACCGATCTGGAGCGGTGCAGCATAGGATTCACGATCACTCATGCGCCCTCTCATGTATGGGTCAAGGGAGAGCCAGAGCGTTTTCAGCAGCATTTCACCATCACCCGGCGGAGTAACGGGTTCCGTCAGAATTTCAAAATCATCGTCGGTGGGCATACCGACAGGTCGCGTTTTCAGGGTGACTTTGGTGTTTTTCAGATTGCTTGTGTCTGCCATTTCGAACCTTGTTGCTGTGAGCCGATTGATTGAGATGAACTATAACGATTTTTACGCGCCGGAGACCATAGTTATTTCTCGCGTAACCAGACCGCTATTCGCGGGTATGCGTACAGGACGATTCCGTGTACAGTGATCCAGATATGAGCGATTCAGATTATGGCGATTTTGAGTACATAAGCGATGCTCGTGTCGATGCGGCAAGGGATTCTCCTCTTGTTGAGGGTGCCGAACAGGATCGCCTGCATTCACTTAGATTATTCAGTGTTGCCGCACGAACCTGGCCTTACATCCGACCGGAAATCAAGCACCTGGCTGCTCTCTCGATTATCTACATTGTCCTTGCGCTGACGGGGTACATCTTTCTCGGTCTGATCACTGACATCTACTATAACCACCTGATTGGTACCGACCCACTCTCTGAGAGACTGGGTCAAATCTTGAGTCTCGAGGCAACTCAATTTCGTGATGTTGCACAACTCTCGCCAGAGTCCCGGGTTGCGGTCAGAACAGCGCTCTTTAAATTTATCATTGTCGTCGTATGCATCCTCGCCCCGGCCACCTTTGCGGTGGGATTCTATTACATGTGGGTCAGGCAGCGAATCAATCAGAATCTGCGGGTCAGAATGATGAGCCAGGTGCAAAACCTGTCACTTCGATTTCATGCCTCTACTCAAACTGGTGATGCAATTTATCGGGTGTATCAAGACAGCGCGATGGTAACAAACATCATCCAATTGTTACTTGATGCGGCAAGAGACCTGTTTCAGTACATGCTTGCCATCATCATGCTGTATCTTTTTGCACCAAACCTGGTGGGTATGCTTATCTGTGTCACCATCTCTGTGGGCTTAATGTGCCGTTTAATGAGTTCACCCATGCGTATGGGATTCAGATGGGCCAGGGAGACCAACAGCCGATTGACATCACGCATTCAGACTTCAGTGGCAAGTGCTAAAGTGGTCAAAGCCAACGTTATTGAAAAGGAAGAGTTCGAACGCTTTAAGTCGGAGCAGCAAAGAGCATTTTCTGCCGCCCACGATGCCAGATCGCGATGGTCACGTTTCGGGATCTACAACTTCACACTGTTTGCGGTTGGCCTCCTGACCGGTGAATCTTATATGGCGTTGCTTTCGTTTCTCGGCGTACCTACCTACTCTACCGCGACGATATTCTCGATCTCCATCGGTTTTACGCTGTGGAATCTCGGCGCGTTTCGTTTCGCGATCGGGCGCTTCGGGGATTCCGGCATCGAAAACCTGATCCTGCGCTGGGGCAGATTTCAGGAGATGTCCGTCGGGCTTGATCGGGCATTCGAGGTGCTGGATCTCGAGCCGGAGGTTGCTGATGCTGAAGATGCAATTGAACTTAAAGACATCGACCCTCGGGTTGTTTTTGAAAATGTAAGTTTCAGCTATCAGCCAGATCAACCTACGCTTCAAGATATCAACCTGACGGCAATGCCAGGGGCAGTCACTGCCATCGTGGGACCAACCGGTTCAGGAAAAAGTACCCTGATGATGCTTTTACTGCGACTTTTTGATCCTGATGAGGGCATTGTCCGCGTCGGCGGCAGGAACATTCAGGAATTCACCGTCAACAGTCTTCGAGCAAATGTCGCCATTGCACTTCAGGAGAACATCCTCTTCAGCACATCGATTAAAGAGAATATTCGATACGCAGTATCTGATGCCACAGATGAAGAGGTCTATGAGGCAGCAAGGATCACAGATGCTGAAGGATTTATCCTCGATCAAAAATTCGGATACAACACAGAACTAGGTGAGCGTGGCGCGAGATTAAGTACCGGTCAGCGGCAACGCCTTTCTATTGCACGGGCAGTGTTGAAAAATACACCCATTCTTATCCTGGACGAGCCAACCGCAGCGCTCGATGCCGTAACAGAAAGCAGGGTGATGCATAACCTGAGTCAATGGGGCAGCAATCGGGTGATCTTTTTAATTACACATCGGCTTTCAACGATCCGTCAGGCTGATCAGATCATCTATGTCAGGAATGGCAGAATCACTGAGGTTGGATCTCATGAAGCACTGCTGAAGAAGGAAGGAGGAGGTTACAGACGATTCGTTGAACTGGAAGAATCACTGATGACCGCCAATATTGAATAGCAGCGAGCAACCCGGACTTACCCCACTAACCTACCTGTCCACCTCGGAAGCACTTGAGGTCGTCAGGCGGTCCCTCAGATACGCATGGGACCTCCGTTATAGATATCTTGTCAAAGTGCTGATCGTGGTTGCCTCAATCTTCCCGCCACTGATTCTGGTCTGGCCATTCAAAATCATCGTCGACAGTGTTGTCCTGGGGAATCCGATCAGCGAAGGTATGACGGAATATCCTTTTTATATCCAGCCACTGGTCAACTATCTCGTTGATAAATCCCCGCTGACGATCATGCTCACGCTTGTGGTGTTTGGCTTCTTTACGATTGTTTTACTCGGCATCTTCGGTGAGACAGGCACGACCGGGTCACAACGTGATGTTGCCGACTCAGATCTGGCTGAAGGAACTGATATCGCCACCAGAACCGAGAACGAGGCCAACAGGGCCAGAACCAACCTTGGCGGCATACTGGGTTACTTTGAATTCCTCTGGACGATTCGAATCACGCACCTCATCAATTTCAAGTTGAGGTCAGTGGTATACAGGAAACTCCAGTGCCTGCCCATGTCGACGCTTGAGGACGAGCGGATAGGTGATGCTGTCTATCGCGTCATGTACGACACACCAGCCATTACCGACCTCTGTGAGAAAAGCATCGTTGTACCGATACAGACGGTGTTTCAGTTGTACATCGTACTTCTGATGCTGGACACATCCTTTCCTGAAGCGCCTGAACTCTTCTGGATTGGCACAACCGGACTGCCGCTATTCTTTATTGTCTTTCTGATTTACACGAGGAGATTGAGACGCCAATGGGAGTTAAGTCGTGACCTTGGCGCCACGACTACCGCTTCCATGGAAGAGAGCCTTGAAAATATTCTGGCGGTACAGAGTCTTGGCGGGCAACAGAAAGAACTGGATCGATTCAGTCAATCGAGCAAGGAGTCGTTTAAAGGTTATCTTATCGGTTACGGCATAACACTGCTGGTGACCCTGACCGGCATCTTTCTTTTTGGCGGGGTTGTCGCGTACGCCATGGTGGTCATGACCGACCTTGTCATCAATGAAACCATCACTCCTGGTGATATCGTAGTGCTCTATGTCTTCTATTCTCGTATCTTTACCGCTTCAAGAAGCCTCGGTGGGTTGTGGCTTGATCTGCAGGCACCCATCGCTGGAATGCGGCGTGTTTTCCTCCTGCTTGATCTCCCCGTGGAAAATCCTCTTGACGAGGGTCAGGACGAAACCACCGAAGACCTGGAAATCAGACAGGGTATCGAGTTTAAAGATGTCTGTTTCAGTTATCCCGATGGTACGAGAGTGCTCAACAATATCAACCTGACCGCGAAGCTGGGTGAGATGGTTGCGCTTGTCGGTGCAACCGGCGCAGGCAAGACCTCGTTGTCTTACCTGATTCCCAGGTTTCACAAACCGGAGTCAGGTGAGATTCTCATAGATGGTAAAGACATCAACCGGTATTCACTCAAATCACTGCGTTCCCAGATGGCGTTTGTTTTTCAGGAGACCACTCTCTCAGAGGGCACCATTGAAGAAAACATCAAAAGCTCTAATCCCAATGCGACTGACGAGGACATGAGGTTAGCTGCAACGACTGCCGGTGCCAATGATTTCATCGAGGCACAGCCGGATGGCTACCAGACACATATTGGAACCAAGGGCAGTAAGCTCTCTGTCGGGCAGAAGCAGCGAATATCGATCGCAAGAGGATTGATACGTGATGTACCGATTCTGATTCTGGATGAGCCAACCTCAGCTCTGGATCCGGAAACTGAAAACGAGCTGGTTCGAACCTTACATAAGGCGAGTAAAAGCAAACTTGTGATCATCGTCGCTCACCGCCTCTCAACCATTCGCGCGGCTGATCAGATTCTCTTTATGGAAGATGGCGAAATTACTGAACGCGGGTCTCATGATGAGCTTATTGGTATTGAAGACGGGGCATATCGCGAATTTGTTGCACTGCAAAGCCGGGTCATTCAGCAGGAATGAGGAGCACTATCCCTCACCTATCTCGCACGACCCTCCCGCCATGCCTTAATCAGATCATCATAGGGTACGGTCTGACCCCGGGGTTTTTCATCGTTCAACCTGGGTTTCGGTGAACCAGGCTGCCCCAGCCAATAGGTTGCATCTGTTTCCTCGTTGAGCTTCGGTCCGCACTCACCCAGCACTCCGTGACGTTCCAGTCGCTCAAGCACCTTGTCCTGCTCGTTGGCCAGACTGTCCATCGCCAACTGTGGAGTCACTTCACCACTCACCGTGTTGGCAACATTTGCCCACCATAACTGCGCCAGCTTTGGATAGTCAGGAACATTGCTCCCGGTTGGTGTCCAGGCTGTCCGTACAGGGCTTCGATAAAACTCAACCAGACCACCCAGTTTAGGTGCGATTTCTGTCATGGCGCCAGAATTCAGATCAGACTCTCGAATAGGCGTCAGGCCAACCAGGGTCTTCTTTAACGAGACAGTTTTTGCTGTAACAAATTGAACATACAGCCAGGCTGCCTTTCTTAGATCGAGCGGTGTGCTCTTTATGAATGTGCTCTTTATGAATGTGCTCTTTATGAATGTCCAGGAGCCCTAAGTACAATGGACCTGTTCGCTGCTAAGAGCAGCTCAGAAATCAGGAGCCTATTAGGTAGATACAAGGCAACAGATAATTTGTTTGAAAAGCACTATAGAAAATCACTCTCGGATAACATAATTTCGAGTCTTATCGATTCATCCTCGATATCCAGTCGCAGATGTTGAATGTTTTCTTCAAGCTGTTCCTTTTCCTTCCTGAGATCTTTGGCACGCCCCAACAGAAAGGCTCTTTCATCACGCGTGGGTTCATCACTTATGACCCTCTCTTCTCGCCGAGAATCGTCCAGAATCGACACCACCTCTTCATATCTTCTTTCCAGACCGGCCAGTTTACTTTGCAAATTAGCAAGATGTCGTTCCCCATCACCGATCCTCTTCCCGTCTTTGTAACCTGCCCGGAATCCTTCTTCCAGATTCCGGGGACACACGCCACCATAAACTGCGCCGCTGCGTCCATGCAGAAAACCACGGGTTGGCTGGCAGAACATTTTCAGCCCCTCGGTCCGACCCCGCTGGTATCTTTCAAGATTCGGTACCACACTGTATCGGGCACAGGCTTCTCGATGACGCCCGATATCTCCTGCAGGGAGACCATTGCTGCCGTCTTCATAACCCACAGCCTCCCAGTTCGCCATCAGACATTCATCCTCCGACATGGACTGGCAACCGCTGATTAACACGCTGATCACTAACATGATGAAAGTGAATCTGTTCATGCCGGATACTCCTTCACTAGGTTATGTCTTGCGGCGACAGTTTACATAATTACTGATTGATGGGGTTAGCTTGGATAGCCTTTACTTAGGTGCTGTTGTATCGTTCCGATCCCGGGTTGCTCTTTTCGCTTACTTATCCCATCGATTATTAGACCCAAAGAACCCTTTGGTTGTACGATGCCGAATCTATAGCCATTGGAAATCACCAATGCTTGACGCAACGATTGAAATCCCGCTCTGGTTCGCGGTCGTATTGGCGACAGGTTGTATCTACGCGATCATGATGAGCATTCTGCTCCCGGGTGTCAGGTGGTTCTTCAGGCGACGGCTTAACCTGGCAGTGGAAAGGTTGAATGAACGTCTGCAGATTCAAATACGACCTTTTCAACGCTCTAAACGCCAGGTGCTAATTGGTCGATTGATCTATGACACCAGGATTATTGAAGAAATTGAGATGCTGGCTTCAAAGAAGGGCATCTCCCGCGAACAACTCCAGGCCCGGGTCTACAATTATGCGCGAGAAATCGTCCCTGCGTTCAATGCGCTAATCTACTTTCGGGTTGGCTACTGGATCGCAAGGAAGATTTCTCGTCTGATTTATCGCGTCAAGGTAAGTGCTGCCGACAATGACAAGCTGGATGCGGTGGACTCTGAGGCAACTGTCGTGTTCGTGATGAACCATCGCAGTAACATGGACTATCTGCTGGTAACCTACCTTGCCGCCAATCAGGTCAGTCTGTCTTACGCCGTTGGCGAATGGGCGAGAGTCTTTCCGCTTCAGACTTTGATAAAAGCACTTGGCGGTTTCTTTGTGCGTCGCGACTCAAATGATCCGTTGTACAGAAAAGTACTTGAACGATATGTCCACATGTCTACGCAGGAAGGCGTCTGCCAGGCAGTCTATCTCGAGGGTAAGATCAGTCAGGATGGGAACCTTGCCCCACCCAAGCTCGGGTTTCTCGACTATATGCTAAGGGACTGGGACGCAAAGTCAGACAGGGACATTGTCTTTGTACCCATCGGCATCAACTATGATCATGTGCTCGAAGACATGAATATGATCTCTGCAGCTAATCCCTCTGGCGACAGAAAGAGCAAATGGCAACACGCCATGGACGTTCTCAGCTTTCTTAAAATAAACCTCTTCGCATCACCCGAGGACAAGATGAGGCGATATGGCTATGCCAGCGTCAACTTCGGCATACCCATGTCGGCAAGAGACTTCACTAACAGGAATAATATCGATTTCAGACAGCTAGACAAACCAGACCGGTTTACTTACGTCGCAGAACTGGCCGATGAACTACTGACCGCGATAAAGCACGTCATGCCTGTTTTGCCGATACCATTGATCACAGCGGTATTTGAAGAGAATCCTCAAAAGAGTCTTCGTTCAATCGACATCATCGAGAAAGTAAACCAGCTGATTGAAAACATTATCGCGAGTGGATCCGCTATGAATCAGGATGAGAAACCCAAACAGAGCACGATCTCTCAGGGTCTGGCCCTTTTGTCTGATCGTGGAATTCTTGTTGAGGAAAAGGATCGTTTCCACCTTAACGAGCAGGCATTGGAATTGATTCGGTACTATTCGAATTCCATTCGTCACTTTTATCCTCGGTAACAAACTTTTATCCTCGGTAAAAAATAGTATTTACTTACAGGGATTCAAATTTGGTAACGTTAATGTGGAGGCAGAGACCCTCACAGTGTCTGGCACACTCTTTTCGTAATTGAAACGTCTGCTGTCGGATTACAATCTCAGATCCCTCACAGGCCATGGGGCCACATACTGATCTCCGTTACTGCTGTAATCACCTATCGATGTAATATGCCAATCCTGTACTGCTTCTGGATATTTGTCGTCTGATACCAGACCTGTACTGCCCTCTGCACTGACGACAACAGAAAAATCCGGGAATCCAAAGACGAATCGGATTCTCGTCAGCTCAGCTTGTTAACTACCTCTGTTAATACGTCCCATTTATGAACAAATTGCGCTAATGGGCTGAATATCGGCGGGTGCTGCCAGCGTTGCCATCAGCGGTCCAAACAGGGCACGGACTTCATCGGATGTTGCATGAGACTGCCGGGCTGCGGTGTCTTTGTATCTTTCGAGCATATAGTACTTGCTGCCTGCCCCCTTGTAGGGTGCGTACATGATTACACCCGATTCAACTTGCATAACCTTATCGGCTAGTTTTGTAATAGCAGCCTCGAATGCCGCTTCACTATCAGGCTTAACATCGAAAGTGGCAACATAACCAACTTCCTCACTGCTACATTCTGCCTGTGAGATCAATGGTACTAAACTGATGATGGCTGCAATGATCATCACCAGGAAGGGACGACTCTTGAATTTTGACTGGCTGCTCTTCAACATTTCTCACTCCTGAGGTTTTTATTTTGTGGTGTTATCTGGTTCGGAATTGTCCTTCAAACAAGCTCGTATCATCCACATTCATCGATAAGAGCATCTCTGATACTGACACCGGTATCCGGAAAGTCAGTAAAGAAACCATCAATACCCAGCTTTAGAAACAGTGTCAACTCTTCTTCACCATTGCTGAACAGTTTCTGCGGGTATGCATCTTCTCGAAAAGTCCATGCATGGACAAACAAATCCAGACTCTTCGCTCTGCTCACAAAGTCACTACTCTTGCCCTGCTGGTTCACTATAAGCCACTTTATAGCGCCAACACCATCAGCATATTGACTCAATTCAGCAAGTGGAATATTGGATTGATAGTTACCGCCTTTGTCAACCTGATCTTCCACTGCGCTAACCAGCTGAACCAGGGGCACCTTTACCCTGCCTTTCAGAGACTTCAGGATTCCAGGTTCGAACGACTGGATAAACACTTTCGCCTCTGGTTCATTCAGTCCGTTCTCATCGAGTATAGAAACAAGCATGTCATCCACATCAAATCCAAGATCTTGAAAGTGACCCGGCAGCTTGGTTTCAGGATAAAGGCCTATAGGCCTGCCCAGTCTTTCTGATTCTTGCCTGACCAGGTCAATAACCTGCTGGAATGTGGGTATCGGGTATCTGCCATCGTGTGCTTTTGATCTTCCTCTAAACGTCTGGCGAGTTCTCAGTGAGGCAATTTCAGCAACTGTGAAATCCTCCGAAAACCAGTCACTCCGATCACCGAGTTTACGTTTCCTATTTCTGAATTCAGGTTTATCGACAACATCTGTTGTCTGACTCAGGTAATGCTCATGCCGCACGATGAATTCGCCATCTTTTGTCACAACAAGATCCGGTTCAACATAATCAGCACCCATCTCGATGGCCAGTTTGAAAGCAGCCAGAGTATGCTCCGGCAGATGGCCACTGGCACCACGGTGCGCAATAACGATGGATTTATGCTGCTGGCAGTCAGCGTAAGTGACTGTACTTATGAAATACAGCCCGAGGAATTTCGCCAGAACTTTTGTGCGCTTCATTAATCACCTAAATAATGCTGTGGCGGACCCTGGCAGAAACCCATTCACTGACAACCACTGTCAACAATATTGCGATCAGGATCACGGATACCTGCTGCCAGGCGACGATGTTGATCGAAGCCTGTAACTGCAAACCAATACCACCAGCACCGACCAGTCCAAGTATGGTGGATTCACGAATATTGATGTCCCACCTGAATACAGAGACACCTGCAAAGGTTGGCAGAATCTGGGGCCATATGCCATAGGTCATTACCTGAGTCGCGCTGGCACCTGTCGCGGCGATGGCTTCCACCTGTGTTTCGTCTATCTCCTCGATGGCCTCGTAGAGCAATTTGGCTACAAATCCAATGGATCTGAATGAAATCGCGATGATCCCAGCCAACACACCTGGACCGATTATCGTCACCAGCAACAGTCCCCAGATTAAGGAGTTTATGGAACGGGATGAGACAATTATCAACAGCGCGACAGGCCGGACAAATCTGATAGAAGGCGTCGTGTTACGCGCTGCAAGAAATGCAATCGGCGTGGCCAGGGCAACTGCTAACAGAGTGCCCAGTGTGGCGATGTTCAGCGTATCCCAAAGTGGAATCCATAGTTCACGCAGATAATTCCATTTTGGTGGCACCATTCTCGAACCCAGGTCTGCTGCCACTCTCGGCGCATCCTGCACGAAGAACCACTCCGTGGCGAAAGAGATTCGCTCAAGACAGAACAGAAATAGAGCGATTGCCAGCAAATAACAGAACCACACCATAAGATCACGTTGCCGGGTTCGTCTTCGCCAGATCAATTCATCAGACATCACTGGACCTTCTCTCGCACAATACTTGATGTGTATTCGGCTATCATCACGATGGCAATAATGATCAGAAGTATGGCTGCTGCTGTTTCAAATTCGTATCGGTCAAAGGCCGTGTTAAGCGTTGCACCAATACCACCTCCTCCTACAATGCCAATCACTGCAGATTCCCGAAAATTTATGTCAAGGCGATACAACGAAAGACCGATAATGCGAGGCATTACCTGAGGCTGAATTCCATAATTGATCCACTGCAACCAGCCAGCACCAGTCGACTTGATAGCTTCTGCCTGAACGGGGTCCATTGCTTCAATATCTTCAGCCAACAGCTTTGCGAAAAATCCAATAGTTGCAACAGACAAGGTCACCAGACCCGCGAAAGGTCCGAAGCCGAACATTGCGACGAAAAAGATCGCAAGAATGATCTCCTGAAAACTTCGAGAGATGCCAATAAAGGCACGACATAGCAGATACACAGGAGCGGGTGAAATATTTCCGGCCGCTCCCAGCGCAACAGGTATCGACAGCAAGACCCCGATGACGGTTGCTGCGAGTGTCATGGTCAGGCTCTCTTCCAGCCCTAGCAGAATATCTCGTGATTGTGAGGTGAAATCAGGGCTGGTGAATGCCGCAAGAAACCAACCTCCCCGCTGCATGCCCTCGGCGAGTCTGCTCCAGTTAACATCAAGGCTGCCAACAGCAATGCTGAGATACACTGCCATCATCAGACCCAGCGTCCATCGGAGCATGGAAGATTCTATAAAGGACGGGGGTCGCCAATCAGCGGCGTTGAAGGGCGTGATCGGCTCAGACATCAGCTCAATCCCCTCATATGCTCATCGGAACTTTCGCTGATGGAACCTCCTCTGATGGAACCTGCACTGTCGTCAGCGCCGGTTTGTCTCAGGGTGGCCCAGTCTTCCTTTCCATAAATATGCGTCAACGTGTCGTCATCCAGTTCGTCAGATTTGCCATCAAATACAATCTCACCGTTTTTGAGACCAATAATTCTGTCCACAAATACCTGGGCCAATGCCACATCGTGAATATTGACCAGTGCGGTCAGATCTCTTTCCTGACAAATCTCAGACAAGAGACGCATAATCTGCCTTGAGGTTCTAGGATCAAGACTGGCCGTCGGTTCATCGACCAGCAAAAGTCTGGGGCGCTGCAGCATCGCCCTGGCGATTCCTACTCTTTGCCTCTGTCCCCCTGACAGTTCGTCCGCACGTTTGTATAAATGCTCCTGCAGATCCACACGACCTAATATCTCATATGCCTCATTGACGATCTCGGTAGGGAAGCGGCGAAAGAAGCTGTGCAGAAACCCAACATACCCTAACTGCCCCGACAGAACATTTTCCATTACCGTGAGACGTTCGATCAGTGCATATTCCTGAAATATCATCGCCATCTGACGTCTTGCCAGGCGGAGCGCTCGACCCTTTAAGCTCGTTATATTCAACTCATCCAGCACAACGGTTCCGGTAGTCGGTTCGACAAGACGGTTGATACAACGAATCAGTGTGCTCTTCCCCGCACCAGACGGACCTATTAATGCAACAATCTGACCTGCAGGAACCTCAAGGGAAATCTCTTTCAGTGCCTCATCACCCTTGTCGTATTGTTTGCTGAGGTTTTCAAGTTTTAACATAAACGACAGACCACACTAGCGGCAACCATATGAAACCTGATTAGCAGCATCAATGTCTCTGATCACCTGCCAGTGTTCCTTGTAGGTAATTGGGATAAATTGCGATTCACCTGACTTCCTGAATTCCGCCAGGAGTTTTGTGTTTTGCCAGTCAAATGAAACGAACGCTTCGCGAACCTTTGAGGCAATCACCGGATCAAGATTGTGAACAGCACCAAATGCAGTAGTAGGAAAACTCTGAGACTGATAAATCACATTGACATCATTTCGCTTGATCACCCCTCGTGCCAGCATGCGACTCTTGACCGAATTTGCCATCGCACCAGCGTCATAATCTTTGTTCACCACACCCAGCAAGGTATTGTCATGTTTCCCTGAAAATACTGAGTCATAATCTTTACCCGCGACCAATCCAAATTCCGAGGAGAGAATGGCAATGGGCGCTTTGAATCCTGAATTGGAGGTTGGAGACGAGAATGCAATGGTGCGCCCCTTCAGGTCAGCGACCGACTGAATCCCGCTGCCCGGGTATGTGACTATTTCCATCTCGTAACCATAGCTGCCATCAGCACTCGCCATGATAGTGAAAGGGACAAATCCTGAACAGTTGACAGCCAGTGGTGTCGAGCCTGTATTAAACCCGGCCACATGGAGCCGACCTGATCGCATCGCTTCAATTTGCGCCGCATTGGATTGAACAGGGAAAAAAACGACCCTTAGACCGGTTATTCCTGACAGGTGATCAAGAAATTCTGACCAGACATCACGGTACACTGCAGGATCTTCCACAGGTGTATAGGCAAATATGAGAACCCTGGGATTAAGCGATCTTTCACCCTCAGATGACGCGTCAGCCACCATGTCCCCGTTTCGATCACAGAAGCGTGGATCAAGATCACCGCGAGAACAATCTTCAGCAAACGTCTGAAATGAAACGGTGAATATTAGAAGAAAAAAAAACCGATACATCCACAATTACTCAATCAATCTTCCTTCCTTATCTCTCAGTTCCGGTCCATTTACCCGGACCCGGCCGTCCCCAAACTTAGCATCTCTCTCGCGCAAGGTCTCTTTCAATCCCTTCTCCTGAAACGACTTCATATATCCCGCCGCACCTTTGGTGTTATGACCGCGCACATCATTTTCAGCCGCCATTCTTTGCAGAGTTCGCGCACCCATCAGTTCGAGTGCAGTGTTGATAATTCTCTTGTTTGCAGACAGCAGATCCGGATCTATCATCTGCAGGCGATCTGCCAGTTGCTCAACTTCCTGTTCTAGGTATTCCATGGGTACCGATTTTAGTACCAGCCCGATCTGCTGGGCTTCAGGTCCATTGATGGTATCGCCTGTTAACGTTAACCGTTTCGCCCATTGCGGTCCGATATTGTATAGCCACATATTGTTAGGCAATGCGCCCAGATCACGTGCAGGCGGAAAACCAAACTTGGTATCGTCAGAGCAGATCACCATGTCACACAGCAGGGCGACGTCAGTACCACCTGCCAGACAGTACCCATGCACCTGGGCAATCACAGGTTTGTGCATATCAAAGATCGCCATACGATATCGCTGGGCTCGTTCCAGTTGCCAGGCGTCATCGTCAATTGACCTCCCTCCCCGGTAGCTATTTTCACTTGACTGAATGCGAGAGACGGGTACCCGACCTCCACTACCGGTCAGATCATATCCCGCCGAGAAAGCCCTGCCCTCACCACGAAGAATCACGCAATGCACGTCGTTATTGTTGTCGGCCTCCCAAAGTGCTTCGTTCATTTCCGATTGAAGTTCCAGACTCAGCGCATTCAACTTCTCGGGTCTGTTCAGGGTAATCCTTGCCCGGCCGTTCTCGACTTCATAAACGATGTTCTCAAAATCTGCCACTTGTATGCTCCTGATTGTTTTCGCTTACGCGGATCATAACAGTGAGTATCACCGCAGGTCGTGTTTTAATGTCATGAAAAATCATCGCAAGGAAAACCTCGTGTCGGATCTCGAACTCAGCTTTGATCACATCCATCTCGTCAGCCAGGATCCAGGCGCTGCAGCAAAGTGGTATGTCGACGTTCTCGGGGCAAGTCTCAGAGCAGAATACGAGTTGCGGGATGCGCCACAAATTAATCTGAACCTTGGCGGTATCAACATCCTTATTCGCGGCCAGCGCCCAGGCGAGAATCCGGTTTCGACTCGCGGAATGAAAGAGTATGAAGGCTATTCCAGTCACAACGAATGGGGAACCGATCACTTCGGGTTCAGTTTTAAGGGTGATTTGCGTGCTTACTGTGAGAAGATTCGTGAGAAAGGCGCGACATTTCTGGTCGAACCCTGGGATTTCACTCCCGGCAATCCCATCTGCTACGTGTCAGCGCCGGATGGTGTCAGCATTGAAATTGTTCAGGGCAAATAGTTAACGATGCTGGCGCAGTGCTGCATCCTTTTTAGCTTAGCGGTCAGTTTTAGAGTCTACTCAAGTTTACGACTTTTCGTTGTTTCCTCCTGCTGCCTGGCCGTCTTCCATCGAGAATTCTATTGATGGCTTGTACATGGGCACTTTCGGCGGAGACGGGATGGCCTGCTTCGACCTGGATTCCGGTCAGAAATCGCGGTCACAATCGCGGTCACAATCGCGGTCACAATAAGGAATTCACAGCAGCCGGAAAATTGTTACTATGGCAGTCATTCAACATCAGAAGAGTGAGAACATGTCCGATTTAATCGAAACTTTTGAAGACGGCGTCTGTACGCTGACCATGAATCGACCGGAAGCGCGGAATGCCATGAGCGGTCCGATGATGTCTGCGCTGAATGAAGCAGTAACCCGCGTCGCAGATGATACTAACGTTCGTGCCATGGTCCTGACCGGTGCCGGTGGCGCTTTTTGTGCCGGTGGCGACGTTAAAGGATTCGCAGCAGATGTCAATGTTGAGGGTCAGAATGAGAAACCGGCGATTACCGTAGACGAGCGCATCGAAGGCTTGAGAGCCTCGATGAATTTGAGCCGACAACTGCATGAGATGCCAAAGCCAACATTGGCTGTGATCCCTGGACCTGCTGCCGGGGCCGGATTGTCTCTGGCACTGGCCTGTGATCTGAGGTTCGCACTGGACACAGCAAAGATTACAACCGCCTTCTCCAAAATCGGAGCTTCCGGTGATTACGGCGGATCCTTCTTCATGCCCCACCTGGTCGGCGCGGCGAAAGCACGAGAACTCTACTTCACTGCGGACGTGATTTCAGGACAAGAGGCCTTTGAAATGGGTCTGGTGAGTAAGGTCGCGAGCGCAGACACTTTTGAAGCTGAAGCAAAAGCCTATGCTGTCTATCTTGCAGGACTACCCACCACTGCCATCGGCTTTATCAAGAAGAACCTGAATGCGGCGCAGGACGCGGCGCTGAGTAACGTTTTTGATCTTGAGGCTCGCCATATGATGCTCTCTTTCCAGACCGATGATCACAAGGCTGCCGTGAAAGCTTTCGTCAACAAGGAGCCACCTGTATTTAACGGGCGTTAAACCAGGCGCCATCGACGGACACCGCTGGCCAGACTCAATGCATTATTCAGAACAGCGGGCCATTTCACCAGTTCGCGCTGCAGCCCCGGCTGACAGCCGATTGATTGAGATGCGGCAATTACTGCCTAAAACCTAGCGCAGCCCAAAGTCAAAAGTACCGCCATCGGCATACTGACGAAGTATTCGCCTGCCAGTGGTCATAACGTGCACTTCATCGGCCCCGTCATAGATGCGAGCAAACCGGGCATGCCGATACATTCGCTCCAACGGTGTGTCCTCGGTAACACCCAGGGCCCCATGAACCTGAATCGCCCGATCGATAGCGTTGTGCAGCATGCTTGCGCCGTAAACCTTGATTAACCCAATCTCAATTCGCGCCTCATCACCCTGATCAATCTTTTGAGCAGCATGCAATGTCAGTAACCGGGATGCCTGGATCTCTGCGGCTGTATCGAAAATAAATTTCTGAATCTGCTGGTGTTCTCCCAATGTTTTACCAAAGGCGACTCGGCCATTGGCCCTCTGACACATAAGATCAAATGCTCGTTGTGCCTGACCCAGCCAGCGCATGCAGTGGAAAATTCTGCCGGGACCCAGTCGATCCTGGGCAATCTTGAATCCCTGACCTCGAGGTCCTAACAGATTGTTTTTAGGGATGCGTACGTTGTCATAGACAACTTCATAATGACCATCATAGGCACCCATTACTTTGACATCTCTGATGATGTTGTAACCCTCTGTATCTGTCGGTACGACGATCATGGAGAAAGCGGAATGATCAGGTGCATCTGGTTCCGTGCGGACCATTGCAGTTGTATAAGCTGCAGTTCCGGCACCTGATGTAAACCACTTCCGACCATTGATAACCCAGTCATCACCATCGAGTACCGCTGAAGTCTGCAGTTTTGTTGGATCGGAACCGGCAACTTCAGGTTCTGTCATACCAAAACTTGGAAATACTTCGCCATCCACCAGTGGTTTTAAGTACTTTTCTCGCCATTCGTCGCTGGCATAGCGATGCAGCATGATCGAGTCTTGCAGGGAGTGGGTGCCCAGAGCAACGGTTGCGGCTTCAGATCTGCCCACAACCTCGTTGATAAAGACATAATCCATGAAAGGTAAACCACCGCCACCAATCTCCTTGGGATGGCCAAGCGCCCACAATCCCTGGTCCTTGGCTTTTTGCATTAAATCACTAAGCGTCTCACCGCGCCGTTCGTCCACCTTGTTTTCAAGCAGAATGTCTTCTACCGGGTAGACTTCGTTCTCGATGAAATCGAGGACTTGCTTGCGCAGTGGTTCGATATGGGCAGGTATGGATAGATTTAGCATGATGGGGACTCGCAGCTTGAGGGAGGTCTAGCATAACGAATGCACCGGATACAAAAAAGTGCTGATGTCACAACTGCACCGGGCGGGACAACCGGGCCAGATAAGTAAGAGTGAAGGTTTACGAACAAATCCCAGCAGTCCATATAAGCCAAGTGCCGGTGCCAGCCTGGAATTTGTTTCCAGATACAAACATTTAGATTGAAGCTCCCTGGCACGTTTTATGGTCGCGCAGGCCAGTAGCTTTCCAACACCCTTTCTCCGGGGCATTTCTGTCTACACCCCTTTTGACAAGTTCTCCCACTCCCTCAACTCGGTTGAATTGACCGAAAACCATGACCTCTTTTCATAAGGCTGCTGACCAGCATAGAATGTACGCTATAGCAATTCATCGGAGACAGTTTGAACTCGTCCGGTTTTATCAGACAGGATTTTCCGCTCTTGCGAATCCCATTTTTTATATACCAGTGGGTTGTCGTCGTGCCCTTTCTGGGACTATCAACCTTTGTTATCGGCGGCACGATTATCATATTGTCGTTTTTAGGTGCACCTGATTTCGCATCGAGAGTCCTTGCAAAAACCTGGGCGAAACTCAATGCACTCGTCTCGATGATGAAGGTAACTGTAAAAGATCGAGATCAGATCGATCCGGGTCAGTCGTATGTCATCGTCGCGAATCATCAGAGTCTGGTAGATATTTATGTGTTGTATGGATTCTCGGGACTGAACACCAAATGGGTGATGAAACAGGAACTGCGATCCATACCAGTCTTCGGACTGGCAGCGGAGTCAATGGGACATATTCTGATTGATCGAAAAAACACAGTAGCTGCTGTTGCTTCAATAGAAAATGCAAGAGAGAAGATCAGCAATGGCACAAGTGTGGTGTTCTTTGCAGAAGGAACGAGATCGCGAACGGGAGAACTGAAAAGTTTCAAGATTGGCGCCTTCCGACTTGCGCAGGAACTGGGCTTACCTGTTCTCCCCGTTGCGATACACGGTGCTCGAGATATTCTGGCACCGGATTCACTGCACCTGTCGCCTGGCAGAGTCATGCTGGAATTCTGTAAACCTATCTCAACTGAAGGAATAGGCATTGATGGCATCGGCGAACTGTCTCAACAAGCCAGGAGTGCAATACAGTCCGCACTCTCAAGCTAGCTACTTTTTCTTCTTCTTGCGTCGTTTCTTTTTCTGCTTCTTTTTCTCAGCTTCGCTTCCAAGCCGGGCTTCCCGAAAGGCATCTCTGAAGTCAGCAGCACTCTTGTCTCGTCTTCGATGAACATGAGGTTCTTTGGCATCGTCAAAGCTGATTACTTTTTTATCGGTCATTTGCCTTCCTGTTCCTCATCTTAATTTCTGGTTCATGGCTGATCGGGAAATACCCCTGGCACATCGTATATTTCATTACCACTGTGGTACAAGTCTCAGCCTCTATCAGACACGACAACTCAGGCATTGAGCTTTATGATATCTCGACTCTGCCAATATAGGAAAAGCTCGTGAGTGAAATATTCAGATCTGATGCGAATCGCTGTTTTGTCTGCGGACCTGGCAATCCCATTGGACTAAAGCTCGTATTCAGACTCGACGGCGATATCTGCCGATCGGAATTCACACCTTCAGACATCCACTGTGGTTACGATAACGTCACGCACGGGGGTATCATTTTCAGCGTGCTGGATGATGTTATGGCGAACTGGATATACCTAAAGGGTATTAAAGCATTCACCGCAAAATGTGATATTCGGTACAAGGATTCACTACCGACAGGAACAACTGTACAACTTGAGGGTCAATGCATAAAACAAAAACGTCGCCTGATCGTCATGAGAGGCAAAATGACAAGAACCGACAATGATCAACTAGTCGCCGAAACAGAGGCCAGCTTTATGATTTCCCGGGGCACGTAGGTCGGGACGCGTAGCTGGGCCGCGCACGTCAAACCACACAGATCAAATCAGCGCCCTACCTGGCGCACAATCTCGTCAGCCAGCAATCCCACTGATACCGCATATTTGTTCGCGCAGTTGTATGCAAGGATCTTGCTGAAATTTGGCCCAACCAGATATGCACTGCTTTCACCTGCATCCGGTATGACCATCGCATATTCATCAGCCTCAGCCAGCCTCTCGGTTTGCACGCCAAGTTTCTTCCATTCAGCGATAGACAACACCCGGGTGTGATGTCGATAAGCCCGGCATCCTTTGCGGACTTTTTGAGGGCGCAGGTTATCGAACTCGATTTCATCCGTTAACTTAACCGCACCTCCCCACTTTTGCTCTCGCTTCCAGCCATGCTGCTTCAGGTAGTAGGCAATGGAGGCCCAGACATCATTCCGATTACTCCAGATGTTTTTCTTGCTATCTCCATCATAGTCCTGGGCATAGCTTAAAAAGCTGGATGGCATGAACTGGTTCTGCCCCATAGCACCTGCCCAGCCCCCGACAAACTCTTCGGCGGGAACATGTCCTTCATCAAGGATCTGGAGTGCGTTGAACAATTCACGGGTAAAAAAGCCGGATCGTCTCGGATCATGGCCCAGTGTTGCTAACGAGCGAACTATGGAGTACTTACCCTGGTACTGACCAAAATTTGATTCCAGAGCCCAGAACGCAATCAGATACTGTGCATCAACACTGTAAGCCCCGGCAATTTCTTCAAGTTTGTTCCGGTTCTCCTGGAAGTGCTTTCGCGCCGTATCGATTCGATACCGTGTTACTCGCGCAGTCAGATACTCTTCGAACGTCTGTACAAACTCAGGCTGTGCGCGATCAAATTTCAAGACTCTCGGATCAGGTGTCAACCCATCAAGCACCTTAAGTGTCGAAGTCTGAATACCTTTCTCGGTCGCCTGTTGCCGAATACCCTCTAACCACTCTTCGAAAGAAACATTATCAGCAAAACTAAACAACGACATACTCGCCATAAACAACATAAAAAGCAGACGAATCAAAACAGGACCTCACCACAAATCAGCTACCACACATCATACCAAAGTTACTCTCTCAACCCATGATATAGTCACAGAGAACGCCAACTACCCAGGTGTCTGCAAAACAATGAACTATCGAGCTTTCGGGGCCACAGGCCTTTCTATCTCCGAACTGGTACTCGGGGGTGGTGCGGTTGGTGGTCTTCTGATTGACAAAGATGACGACACCCGGCTGGCAACCGTCAAGTGTGCTCTGTCAGCCGGGATTAACTGGATCGATACTGCGCCTTCCTATGGTCAGGGCAGATCGGAGGAAGCATTGGGATGGATATTAAAAGAAGTTGATCAAAAACCCTACATCTCAACCAAGATCAATGTCGATACCCGCGACATGTTTGATGTCGCCGGTCAGATTGAACGCAGTCTGACAGAGAGTCTGCAGCGTCTCGATTCAGATAAGGTAACTCTGCTGCAGCTGCACAATCGCATTGGTCAGCAAACCGAGGGACGCACTATCGGTCTTGGCGATGTGCTTAAACCCTACGGTGTACTCGACGCAATGGAGGCCCTGCGGGATGCCGGGCTCACCGATCACATTGGTATTACAGCGCTCGGTGATGTCACTGCACTGACCAAAGTAATCAAAAGTAATCGTATTGCTTCTGCACAGGTTTACTACAACCTGCTCAATCCATCAGCAGGAAGATCCATGCCCGCGAACTGGCCTCATTATAATTTCACCGGCATCATCGACACTTGCATTGAGCATCAGGTTGCACCGATGAATATTCGGGTGTTCTCTGCCGGTATCATTGCCACCGACGAACGCCACGGCAGAGAACAGCCGCTTACACCCGGCGATACGGTCGAGAGTGAAACTCACAAGGCACAGGCAATGTTTCAGTCCATCAATGAAGACTACGGCACCCGGGCGCAGACCGCGCTCAGATTCGCTCTGGCCCAGAATCGCCTGTCCTGTGTTGTTATCGGACTCGCGGAACCTGAATATCTGGACGAAGCACTCGCTGCAGCTGAATTAGGCCCCTTACCCCAAGACGGCTTGAACGCAGTAAACGACGTATATTCAAGCTATGTTGTCTGAATGTCTGACATTCAGTCAGTGTGATCTGACCTGCGTGAGTCCATTCAAGGACACCAGTCGGGATTGTTACTGCCAGTATTTCCAGTTCAATCACTGCGCACTGAAGGCAAAGAAAAATGTCCTCAAATTCTGATGTGATTATCATCGGTGCCGGTATTGCCGGAACCTCACTGGCGGCGCAGTTAGCCGTGCACTGCAGGGTTATTCTGCTTGAGATGGAATCTCAACCCGGCTACCACGCTACAGGCAGATCAGCCGCTGTCTTCGCACCAGCCTACGGTAACCAGATAGTCAGGGATATTACCGGCTTCAGTGAATCTTTCTACAGATCTCCCCCCACTGGGTTCAGCAACGTCCCCTTACTGCGACAGAGAGATACTGTATTTATCGCACGGCACCACCAATCTGATTCCCTCAGGTCTTTGCTAGCTGACCACAGACATCTATCGCATCTCAGTACATCGCAGCTTGCCAGAAGAATCCCGATCTTTGACGCAAACCAGACATGCACCGGCGCACTCGATTCAACCGGTGGTGATCTGGATGTCGATGCCATCATGCAGGGTTTCTTAAAACTGATTCGTTCCAACAAAGGTCAGGTGATAACCGGCGCCAGAGTCACTGCATTAACCAGAGATTCGAGTATATGGAAAGTAACCACCAACAATGGTGAATTCGAAGCGGATGTTGTCGTCAACGCCGCTGGCGCCTGGGCTGATGTTATTGCCAAAACTGCTGGATTGACAGGATTGGGCATCTCGCCCCTGCGCCGCACCGCCCTGCTCGTAGATCCACCTGCAGATCACGACATTTCCGGATGGCCAGTAGTCGTTGATGTTGACGAGCAGTTTTACTTTAAGCCGGAAGCGGGGCAGATATTGATATCCCCGGCAGATGAAACGCCATCAAACCCCTGTGACGCCCAGCCAGAAGAGCTGGATCTGGCGTTGGCGGTTGATCGTGTTCAACAGGTGATCCAACTCGACGTCAGGAAGATAAACCATCGCTGGGCGGGTCTGCGCAGCTTCGCGCCGGACAAAACATTCGTCACCGGTTTTGACCCCAGAATAAAGGGGTTCTTCTGGCTGGCCGGACAGGGTGGCTATGGGGTCCAGACAGCGCCTGGGCTATCAGATATTGCCTGTTACCTGATCACAGGACAGCAGAATCTCATCACTGATGCAGAGGCCAGTCTCCATATAGAAGACATTGCTCCAGATCGTTTCTTGTAGCGTTTTCTCAGTACCTGATCATGAAATCACTGAATTGCTCATCACCTGAGTATTCGACCACCGCAACGTCTGCCACTTTCGCCGCAATCGGCCCCCGGCGACTCCAATCCAGTAATTCATCAACTGAACTCTGATCACCAAATACCAGATATTCCACTCTCCCATCAGCAAGATTCCTGACGTAACCAGTCAGTCCTAACCGTTCCGCCTGTTTCTCCAGAGATCCACGATAGAACACGCCCTGAACACGACCGGAAACAAAAGCATGGAGACTGACATTACTCATGGTTTTTCTCAGTGATAGGTCGGCTGGATTTTCGCATGATACTCGATATGAAATCGCTTGACTTATCCCATACACGCAATATGATGTGCGCGTTAAATGGGAGCTGTGAAATGAATCACAACTTATTACGACAAGAAATGATGATGCCTATGGTTGTTACTGTGGGCTGACTTTCTATTGTTTCCCGGAAGGTAAGTCACACCTTCCGGGCGTTCTGAGCGAAATTCCAAAACCCCAGGAAGGTATGACTTCCCGGGGTTTTTTTATGGAGCGAAGAACATGAATACTGAAATTAACGAACCACCAATATCTACTGCCGTTGCGACGAAGTCTTTCCTGACAACGCCAATCTATTATGCAAGCGGGTCCCCTCATCTAGGACATGCCTACACCACGTTTCTGGCAAGCTGCTACAAACGATACCGGCAGCTAAGGGGTGACGAGGTCTTGCTGGCAACCGGCAGCGACGAACATGGTCAGAAAATTGAACGCACTGCGAAGCGGAATGAAGTCGCTACGCAACGATTTGTGGACAAAATAAGTCATGAATTCAGACAACTCTGGTCTGATCTGGATATTCAGGTCGATCTATTTGAGAGAACCACAGCGTCAGCGCACATACAGAGCGTTCTCAATTTCTGGTACAGGCTGACAGCATCCGGAGATATCTATCCCGGTGAGTACAGCGGACTTTACTGTGTTGAATGCGAGCAATATTTCACAAAAGGTAAAACCTGTCCCATCCACAAGAAACCCCTGGAACAGTTCTCAGAAACCTGCTGGTTTTTCCGCCTGAGTCGCTATCAGGATAAACTGATTGATCATATCGAATCCCATCCCGAATTCATTCTGCCTGTCCAGCGCCGAAATGAGGTTTTGTCTTTCCTGAAGGGAGAAGCGTTACGAGACCTTTCCGTTTCTCGCAGTTCAACGAAATGGGGAATTCCCGTACCTGATGATCCAGAGCTTGTCCTGTACGTATGGATCGATGCGCTTGTGGCCTATGTGTCCGCGTTGGAGTCCGCGACGAGTGAATTTGAATCCTGGTGGGAAAACGCCGTTCACTTCATCGGCAAGGATATTCTGATTTTTCACGCGGTCTACTGGCCTGCACTCCTTTTATCGGCACGGCTTCCATTACCCAGATCGCTGATCGTCAACGGCTGGTTAACGATTGAAGGCGAGAAGATATCGAAATCAAATCCTAAAACGATCATCAGCCCACTTGACCTGACGGATAAATACAGTCCCGATGGTCTTAAGTACTATTTTCTCAGGACCGTCGGTCTCGGGTCGGACGTCGATTATAATTCTTCACACCTGCATCAGACACTGAATACAGATCTGGCGAACAATCTGGGAAACCTTGTCAGCAGGGTTGTGAGCCTGATCAGCAAAAATCACGGTGGTTGCCTTTCAAGGCCCAAAAGCGGAGTCAACTTCAACGAGACTCTACTTGTCACAGTTAACGAAGCAACCAAAGAAACGGAGGATGCGTTCTCTAATTTCAACTTTGCCAGGGGTGCGGAAGCATTCATCAACTGCGCATCGGCGATTAACGGCTACCTTCAGCAGCAGCAACCTTGGAAAATTACTGAACTGGATCTACAAGCTCGAATACTCTGGGTCTGCTGCCTTGCGATCAGGGATGTGTCGATACTGGCGACGCCTTTTGTCCCGGAACTGGCCCAGAGAATCAGATTGGCATTGGGAGTGAATGGCACACCAAGGTGGGATGAGCTTGGGTCGGAAGTTGAGTGTTTTGAGGTTCAGAGGGGGGTTGTTGTTTTTTCGAGGTTAGATTGATTGTGAACAATTGTTATCCCCGCGGAAGTAATGTCATCCTCACGAAAGTGGGGACCTAATGCCAGATTACTCACGCACCTCCACCGCAATATCCAAACTCACAGGTAACTCACAACCCCCACAGAGTTCAAACAATCGGCGATATCCCTCTTCAGCTTCTTCTCGTTTATCATGATTAAAAACGCCAGGTCGGCAACTGAACAGGTCGTCATCACCGGCATCCAGAGTGAAGTTGGTAGTGGCCTGGTTTCTGGTGCATGTTCTCGTGAATAAGCCAGAACATCCTTATCCATTGATTCAGGTGAATTCACCGTCGATTCCCGGCGCAGCTGGTCTGATCTTCTGGTGCTTCATGGCGTGCCAGCCTGGGCTCGGGAACACCTGCAGTACTCGGTTCGCTCTCAAGCTTTTTTGAATTTCCTGGTGGCTGCAACCGGCAAACACGACTAACAGGCAAACATACTTAAGGAAACGACCGAATGAGAGAAAATCAAGCCAGTTGGGGAAATTCCGAGTGGAGAAATCCGGTTGGGATCGGACCCCTGTATCAGTAGTACTTCACTCGACAACCTCGCCATCCAGCAGGTAGAAGCAAGCAGGTACAACCGGGCAGGAAGAAAGGCAGAAATCGTTTTTATTCCAGAGCAGAATTTGTTGCAATAGCTTCCTTTCAAACCCAATACTTACTATGTCGAAGAGCGTTACCTGGGATATCGAGAAGCCCTGGCTAAACAGCGGTTTCGCCAATGCTGTGAATTCATTCGAGAAGGCCTTCAACAACCACGAAGACAGAGTTTCTCTGGGCAGACAGAGCCAGGTATTTCGCTACTCAACTGGTTCGGAAACCTATTACATCAAACAGTACTTTCAGGCACTGGGGTTCGGTGCCTGGTTTGGTTTATCCCGTTGCCAGGTGGAAGTTAGGAACCTGAAGTGGTTCGCCGCTATTGGTATCAACTGCGCCCCACTGGTTGCCCATGGCATTGAAAAAAAGTGGTTCCGAATCCAACGGGGCGTGTTGGTGACTGCAAATGTCAAGAACAGTAAAGACCTGCAGGAGATTGCTGAACAGGAGTCGCTTTTTTCAAATCGGCGCTGGCGTCAGAAGATCATCTGTCAGCTGGCTGACATGACCAAACAACTTCACAAGCGTAATTTCTGCCACAATGATTTCCAATGGCGAAATATCCTTGTCACCCTGGATGAAGACTCACCTGAAATATTCTTGATTGACTGCCCGTTTGGTCGCAGGTTCAGATGGCCGGTTCTGACCTATCGGAAAATAAAAGATCTTGGCAGCCTTGACGAACAGGCGAAAAAACATCTGAGCAAGACGGACAGATTACGATTCTACAAACACTATCGGGGTATCAATCGTCTGACAGACACGGATAAGAAATCCATACGGACCATGCTTGAAAGGTATCCGGGCTGAGGCTTTTCTGTCTGTTGGTTCTTATCTAACAAGAATCGTAGCCGCGCATGGCAGATTGGGCTGGATGCGGACATAAATGCAACAAATCCGTACTGCTATGGAGCCAGCACTACTACCTTTTAGTCACTAAATTTCTCGATACGAGATAGTATTTTTAGTAATCTGAATAAGTGCCCGATCAAGGCTTACGATAGTAACCGACTTCAAAAACACCAGGACGGAATATTTGGTGAGTTGTACAATTCTTGGCATATCTGCCTACTACCATGACAGTGCAGCGGCACTCATCCGCGACGGCGAGATCGTCGCTGCGGCACAAGAAGAACGATTTACCCGGAAAAAACACGACGCTTCCTTTCCCGCTGAGGCAATCAGCTATTGCCTGGCGGACGCTGGTACGACAATCCCGCAACTCGACTACATTGTGTTTTACGACAAACCGCTGCTTAAATTTGAGCGTCTTCTGGAAACCTATCTGGCCTACGCACCTATTGGATTTAGATCGTTCGTTGCCTCTATTCCGATCTGGCTAAAAGAAAAACTCTACTTAAAAGCGACGTTGAAACGTGCCCTGGCAGAATTAGGTGACACAACGGTAAATGAACTGCCACAGCTGATGTTCACAGAACATCATCAATCCCATGCGGCATCGGCTTTTTTCCCAAGTCCGTTTCAGGAAGCATCCGTCTTGTGTCTTGACGGTGTGGGCGAATGGGCAACCAGCAGCGTTTGGCTGGGAAAAGAGAACAAGCTGTTACCCCAATGGGAAATCGACTTCCCGCATTCTCTGGGTCTTCTATATTCAGCGTTCACCTACTACACGGGTTTTAAGGTCAATTCAGGTGAATACAAGTTGATGGGTCTGGCACCCTATGGGGAACCAAAGTACGTTGATCTCATTCTCGACAACCTGGTCGATCTGAAGGAAGACGGCAGCTTTCGATTGAATATGCGGTATTTTAACTATGCGACTGGTCTGACCATGACCAATCAGAAATTCTCCGAACTCTTTGGCGCACCTCCAAGGACTGCTGAATCAGATCTGAGTCAGCATGAAATGGATATCGCCCGTTCCATTCAGGTCGTCACAGAGGAAATCGTCCTCCGCCTGGCAAATACGATTCACCGTGAACTGAAGGTCGATTACCTGTGTCTGGCAGGCGGCGTTGCGCTCAATTGTGTTTCTAATGGTCGTCTCTTAAAAGAAGGGCCCTTTAAAGACATCTGGATTCAGCCAGCCTCCGGAGATGCGGGTGGCGCTGTTGGTTCTGCATTGGCCATATGGTACGAATACCTTGATAAACCTCGCCTTGCTCAGCCAAGCGATGCGATGCACGGAAGTTATCTCGGTCCGCGACCTGCCGATCAATCTATTGTTGACTACCTCGATTCAATTGGCGCCACATATCGATCGTTAGACGATGATGAACTGATCAGAGAGGCTGCACAGATGATCGCTGACGAAAATGTCGTTGGCTGGTTTCAGGGACGCATGGAATTCGGACCCAGGGCCCTGGGTGGGCGGTCAATTATCGGTGATCCCAGAAGTACCAAGATGCAGTCGATCATGAATCTGAAGATTAAGTACCGGGAATCTTTCCGACCATTCGCACCGGCGGTTAAAGCTGACAAGGTCTCTGACTGGTTTAATATCGAATCAAAAAGCCCATATATGCTGATGGTCGCCAATGTCGCTGCCGATAAATGTCTGTCGATGACCGAGGAGCAGAAACAACTGTTTGGCATTGAAAAACTCAATATTCCTCGCTCGGAAATTCCTGCAGTCACTCATGTTGACTATTCTGCCCGAATTCAGACTGTCCACGAGGAAACAAATCCACGTTTTTATCAACTCCTGGATGCCTTTGAATCACTCACGGGTTGTCCGGTTCTGGTAAACACATCTTTCAACGTGCGCGGTGAGCCAATTGTTTGCACACCAGAGGACGCCTATCGTTGTTTTATGCGAACAGAAATGGACTACCTCGTGATGGAAAACGTGATCTGTGCGAAATCAGATCAGCCAGAGTGGCAGGAAAACGCCGATTGGCAAACCGAGTTTGAGTTGGATTAGTCATGAAGAAGGATACGACAACAGAGGATGTTGTTATTGATCGCAAGCAACTTCGCACCTTTGGCTTAATGTTCGGCGGCATCGTCGCGGCCATTTTTGGCCTCGGTCTGCCACTGCTGCTGGGGCGACCCATTCCTTATTGGCCCTGGTTTGTCGCTGGCGTAATGATTGGCGGTGCGCTGATCTACCCGCCTATATTGATATGGGTCTACAAACCCTGGCTTAAATTTGGCATGATCGCGGGCTGGATCAATACACGCATCATCCTGTTTCTGCTATTTTATGTCGTCATCACGCCGACGGCGTTGATGATGCGAATTTTTGGTGCAGACCCCTTAAGAAAGCGGCTCGAACCGGATGTCGACAGTTATCGAATCGTCAACGAACCACAGGCCAACGACCATATGGAGAAACCTTACTAATGTGGGATCTACTCAAAGACCTGGCCGGATTTATGAAGAAGCGCAAGAAGTACTGGCTGGCTCCTATCATCCTGGTCATGGTGGCACTCGGTTTGTTGATCGTTCTGGGAGAAGGATCGGCTGTCGCGCCGTTCATCTACACGCTCTTTTAGAGATCGCTTTTTTGCTGAAGATAGTCACTGATTAACCTTGCAATCAGTTCATTGCCTTTCGGTGTCCAGTGCTGATCATAGGTATAGTAGGTTTGTACACCTGCCCCGGTTTGCTGCTGTAGCAGATTGGTTGTACTCAGGAACTCAATACCCTCTCCTTCACAGAAATCCCTCACGACTTCTTCCTGACTATTCAGACGGTCCAACAGTTCCTGCTTCAAGACATCAGGGGCAGGCAGTGATTTCTCTCGGTACGTCATGAAGTTGTGTAATTGTTGTGCGGGGATATCCTTCTCTGCTATTGGAAGTACTACATGTGGTTTACTCGGTGCGTAGACAATCAGCAAGCGGATATCATTCTGCTTAGCTACCTGCTTCATTTTCCTGAAAATATCTGCCGCGAAATCCCATTCTGATGACCGCTGAAACTCGTCATAAGTGTTGTAGAGATAACTCACCCGTTTTGGTTTAAAGCTGTAATGTATTTCACGGCTATTTGATTTTATCCCAACCGGCATCCAACCCAATCTGGTTTCATAGTCGGGAACCGGGGCATCGGAATTTATCAACTCCAGAACCTGGTTTGAAAAACGACGTAGTCCTGCTGTCACAGGTGAATTCTTCGTCATCACAGAGATCTCTTCCTCCAGGCTGACTTCCTTCTTCTCTTCTACATCCCGTTGAGTGCTCTTGAAGTCATTACCTTCATAAATCATGAAGATCACCGTTTCAGGTTTGAATTGCAGACCGAGCTGCACAAAGTTGTTGAGGTAAACTTGTGGGTCAGATCCTGAGACACCCAGGTTATAGACGGTCTGATCCATCATCTCTGATAACAGCACAGGCCAGGCCTGATGGTCTGATACCTGCGATCCAGCCACATAGGAATCACCAGCAACGACAATCTTGTATGACTCAAGGGCACTTGCGTTACGGTAGCCGTACTGGTCTGTTGTGAGTTCAATCTCAACTGGCGCATGTCCTGGTGGCGCTGACGGGTAAGATCGATGAGTTGGCGGTTGATCGTTCCAGGTCAGCTGATACTTCTGATTGGGTGGCCTGTGACGCACGATTCCTTCAAGGTCTATGCCATCAGCCGTTTCCTGCACCTGCTGTTCTACATAACGCGGTGCCAGCAACCACTGACTACCGAGAATCACCGCGAAGATCGAGATCAATGTTGATGATGTTACCGCAAGAACTTTAAAGAACATGAAACGATCAAATTTCATGTCTGAAAGCAGTAGATAGACCAGAGTCCAGAGTATGACCGAACCCAGGAAAAGCTGCCCGAACCGTTGCCGTGAATACAGACCGAACAATATCTCTTCCTGCTCTGCTATCAATTCAAGCAGGTCACTTGAGAGTGTCCATATCGCCAGGCTGACAAGGAACACAATCAGCGCGATTGCGCGCCGAACTAGTAAGTTCTGGGACATTGACTGAACCTGGTGATGCTGATCTCTGAAGCGCCCCATTAAATTAAATCATCTTACATAACTGTTGAGAACCTGGCCCATACAGGGCTGACAAGCTGGCTGGATCTACCAATGAGATCCTGACCTGCCGTTCGCCTAGCCTGCACGTCGTAACAAAATATACCCAACCCCAACACACAAAACTATCGGTATCAGAATCGCAATAATCGGAGCAAAACCAAATACCATACTGGCCGGGGACAGCAGGTCATGGATAAACTTGAAAATCAGGCCGATGATCAATCCAGCCACAACCCGCATACCCATCGTCGCTTCACGCAGAGGTCCAAAGACGAACGAAATGGCGACGAACACGAGTGCAATGGTTGCCACGGGTTGCAAAACCTTTCGCCAAAAACCCAGTTTGAACTTGCCACTGTTGAGACCCTGGGTCTGCATATAGTTAATCTTGGCACTTAACTCACCGATGGACATTCTGTCCGGCTTAACCAGAATTTCAGTACTCAGCAATTCCGGTGATAGTTCAGTATCCCAACGCATACTCGAGAGATGCTCAGTGCGCGTAAAATCACCTTCTAATTCTGTAATGGCAACCGATTCGAGGAGCCAGTATTTTTCGCCTTCCCTTACGTCGTGATAAACACCTCTTTCTGCAAACAGACTGCGGGTCAATCTGTTCTCGTCGTCGTAGGCATACTGGCTTATCCGCTCCAGAACACCGCTTTGATTCACATTGTCAAAGTGCATGTACACATCACCTTCCCTGTACCAGAATCCAAATTCAGATGTGACCTTGTTCTCTATTGACATTGCTCGTTCGCGGTTGATTCGAGCCGTCTGCTCAACGTCCGGTAGAACATATTCGCCAACATAGAGACCACTAAATACCAGAACCAGCGTCGGTTTCATTGCGCTCCAGGTTATCGCCCAGGTTGATACACCCGAGGCACGCATTACGACGAGTTCGCTGTTGCTTGCCAGAATACCCAATCCGACAAGACATCCAATCAATGCCGCATAGGGGATAACGTCACAAAACAATCTGGGAAGGCTGAACAGGACAAACAGAAATACGTTACTCATCGTATAATTGTTGCGGATAGCCTCTATCTCATTCAGCAGTGTGAAGATGCTGAGGATTCCTAACAAGCCAATCACAGTGAGGGCCATCGTCATCGCAATTGTAGATGCAACGTAATAATCAATTCGCTTCAAGGGAAGTAATTCTCTGGTGTAAATAAGTCTCTGAACCATTCCAGTTTATATAGACAAAGAACAACTGCCAGATAAAGGCCATGCACCCACCACAATCCTGCTTCGAGAGGAATCTGCCCCTTCTCAAGTGCAGATCTGGCTGCTGACAGAGAAACCACGTAGAGAAAACAGAGAATCATGCCAGGTAGCAAACGAGTGAATCTACCTTGACGGGGATTGACTTTACTCAACGGGATTGCCATCACCGCAATAATCGGCACCATCAATATCAAAGCCAGTCGCCAATGCAACTCCGACAGATTTCTGGGTGTAAGGTCCTCTATCAGATCCAGGGTGGGGATGGCTGTTCGGCGACGCCGACGCAGCTCTGCTTCTTCCTTTTCGATAAACTGACCGTATTCCTCGTACTCAATCACCTGAAAATCCTTATCACCAGGTTTCCCCTCGTAACGGGTTCCATCGGTCAAGACCAGAAATCGACTGCCATTGGCATCCACGATCGTTGCGCCGCTCTCCGCTTTGACCGTGGCGACATCCTTGGCTCCCTGCAAATCAGATTCCTTGTACTCGTTGATGAATATACCATCTAGTCTTTCAGCATCTACTTCCTCAGCGTAGGTTACCCGTTTTCCGGAATGTAGCGTCTGGAAACGCCCTGCTGCCAGCAGATCGAATTCGGTTAAATTTCTTTGATCAGTAAATAATGCTTCAGCCTGCTCCTCACCAGACGGCTTTAACCACAGTGACAACGCCGCTGTGAAGAACATAACAACAAGTGCCAGCATAAGCGTAATCATCAGCAAACGAGCCGGACTCATGCCGAAGGATTCCAACACAATCATCTCGCTGTCGGCATAAAATCGACCATAGGCCAGCATAATGGCAAGGAAAAAACTGATCGGAATAATGAGTTCAAGAAATCCCGGCAAACGATAAACCATAATCAGTAACAGGATATCTTTTGTCAGCGTACCTTCGGCAGCCTGGTTCAGATAGCCACTAAACCGCCAACCCATAGAGATCACCAGCACGATACTGGCTATGGCCAGCATCGTAATGAAAACCTCTTTCGCGAAATATCGATAAAGAATCAAACCAAATTCAACAGATCTTAGCTGACCGGGCTGTTTATAAGCGTTATATTATCCACCTCACTTGTCTCAATGTCTTTAGGAGTTTGCATGCAAATCGGAATCAAAGCTGGTAACCCGGTAAAATCTCGCAGCCAATGTGTTGTGATTGGCCTATACGAAAACAGCCTTCTTAGCCCAACGGCAAAACTACTGGACAGGGCAAGTAAGGGATATATCAGAAAGGTCATCAACCGTGGTGATCTCACCGGTAAGATTGGACAAACCATAACGCTGCACGATGTTCGCGGCATCAATGCCGCCAGGGTCATGCTGGTTGGGCTGGGTAACCCCGAGTCTGCTGACGCATCGAAGTACATTCAGATAGTCA
>Ga0207988_1000169_pt1 | contig 38472 bp, 31 predicted proteins | sample ETNtaG_11_FD_185773 | JGI IMG/M metagenome (GOLD analysis project Ga0207988, IMG submission 185773) | Marine microbial and viral communities from oxygen minimum zone, Eastern Pacific Ocean - ETNP201310SV74 (SPAdes) (version 2) | ecosystem: Environmental > Aquatic > Marine > Oceanic ...
TTCTCAATACTGAATGCCATCTCTGCGAAAGCATTTGAGGCGGAATCGCCCAGAGCTTCAGCAGATGCGGTGGACATTGCTGTACCTGCAGCGTAGTTAGTTGTCGTTAAGGCCTTTAGTACATCTGAGCCAACGTGTGTGCCTGTACCAGCAAATTTGGTGTCGGCTTCGTTAAACAATGCCTCTGTACCGGACTGTGAAGTATAACGAGCTTTCATCGCAAAGATAAGTCCTGTAGGACCTGTCATTGGCTGAACACCGCATACATCATAGGCGATAAGTGAAGGCATGGCACGGCGAACTAGCGAAATTAGGATTGGATCCCAATTTGCAACTGCCGAACCTGTTGCGTTTGTAGGAGCAGTTTCTCTAAGAAAATCTGTATCTTCTTGTAGAGCTCGCTCTTGGTTTTCTAGGATTACAGTTGTGACTGCCCGACGATAAGCATCTTTAATCTCGGGGAGGTCAGGATGCTGTAATACTGGCTGCCATTTTTCCTGTAAGTGTTCCGTTTGAAACATTATAGTTTTCTCCCTATTTTTTAATGGTTCACGTTACCAGCACGTTTTTCATTGCGGGCAATTGCGGACATATATCGTGACATAGTATCGGACATATCTGAATCTTCCGTACTCTCGACTGTTGCCGCTGTTTCTTCATTACTTGCTACAGCTTTTGGAAAATATCCTTCCTTGATTTGGTCGACTTTCTTGCGAAAATCTTCCTCATTTTCGTAATCAATATTTTCTACTAAACTTGCAAACTTTTCCACTTCTGTATCAGCAAGATCAGAAGCAACATCGAGAAGAATCTCATTTCTCTTTAAGTTATTATTCTCTTGAACAAGCTTAACATTACTTTCCATAACATCGTTTAACTTACCTTCAAGCTCGTTAGCATTTTCAGCTGCGGCATCAAGCATATCAAACTGATCATCAGGGATAGCAATATTATGCTCTTCAAAAAGAGCTTTGAGACCTGAAATGAAATTTTCTGTAATTTCTGTTTTGAGCGCATGCTCAACAGCAACTTCATTATTATTCATCCATTCTTCTACAACATAGTTGAGGTAACCATCAACTTTTTCTGATAGTTCCTCCTGTACATCTCCAATAGTTGAATTAAACCTTTCAGCATAAGAAGCATCAATCGCTTCAAGCTCTTCACGGATCTTAGCCTTAACAGCAGCTTCAAAAATTGTAGCAGCCTTTAGTTTAAATTCATCTGAAAAATCATCCTCACCTTCTGTCAATGCAGCAACATCGTCACTGAAATCCATATTAGCAATTCGATCTTCAATTGTTACTTCGTTAGAAGCTTCTTCCTGATCTGCCTCGGATACAACCTGAGAATCTTCCGATTCTTCGTGTTCTACTTCTTCACGGGCACCAGCCTTCATTTCACCACTACCGTCACCCATAGGTTTCGGAGAGGCATTAGAAGGCTTACCTTTGCGAGGTAGGTCTTTTGATTGAGAAGCTTTTTTCGAAGCCTCTTTACCAGGATCGGAAGGAGCATCTGGAGAAACAACAGCAGGACCCATGTCTTGCACTTCACCAGGTAACCTTTCAGGCTTCATGGCTTTAGCAGCATGTTTCGTGGGTTCATCTGCCGCTACTTCAGCTATTTGCTCATCACCCGTAAGTTCTTCAGCAGCAATAGCTTCTAGTTCAGCATTTTTATCTGTCATGGTTAGATAACTCCCTGTTTGTTTATAATACAATGATTATTTATAATTTTTAAAGCTTTGACATAAAATCTGCAAATAACCTTATTTGTTTTTCTTCTAGATTTTTTGTTTTCTTCTCTAATTCTTTACGGTATTCTGCAATTCGTACTTCCTTTACAATACCATTATCCCAAATCCATTCTTTACCTTCCATAACACCTTCTACGAAAGCATTAGGCGCAGATGGATCTGCAACAATATCAGCCGCAGTTGCTAAATAAAAATCATCTTTAACAACTTGCATACCGTCTCGTCTAGGCTCTAATGAACCCATACCTCTTGACGAAACACCAAGTTTGGCACCCTCATCAATAAGATTTTTTACAATCTTACCATAAGGTGTATCCATAATTTTTGCTTCGCCAATAAAATTTTTACCATCAGGATATAACCTTGTAATCATATGCGATACTCTTTCAAGGTTCACCGTAGGCCCATCAGGATGTCCTAACTCTCCAAAAGCACGTTTCTGATTAACATATTCCTTATTATATCTACCAACTTCTTTTTCTAAAATAGAATGAGGATACATTCGATTGTTACGATTCTTTATATCAGATTGCATAAACACGCCCCTGATATTATAATTTTTAGAACCATCAGCAGATGCTTCCGTAACATATTCCACACTTTCAACGTGTTCGGATATTAGTTTCATTTTTCTTCCTCAGTCTCCTCAGGATTTCCTGTAATTCCCGTATCAATAGGTTCATGTGTAACTTCGGCACTCATATCTGCAAATGCAGTACTAGCTAATCGCACTTTAGCATCATCTAAACTAGCTTGAATTTTTGCCGTCATTGCATCATTAAAATCACCAGAAGCTTTGGCTAAATCGCCTTGTGTTAATGCGTCTACCATGCCCTCTATACTTCCTTTGCTCATAATTTTTCCCTTTTATCTATTTATGTAAAATTAGATCCTGAATCATTTTCATCTTCATCTTCATCTTCAAAATCTGCGGGGTCTTGACCAAACTGTCCAACTGGTTCACCAAACCCACCTTCAGGTCCACCTAAATCTGTTCCAGCATCTGTCGCAATAGTACCATCTGCTTTTTCAGATTTAATTTGTTTATCTATTTGTGCTACATCTTCATCAGTTTGTTTCAGAACATTCTTCCTGACCCATTCAACTGAAAAATAGGTACCAATATATTCTGTAATAACATTAAGTTGATCAACACGTTCCTTTAACAACTCAGCGTCCTTTAATTCATAAAAATGGTTATCATCATTAAAATCATAAATGATAAACTCTCTGACTTTATCCCAATCTTCTGGCGTAATAATGCCTTTCAGAATCAATTGTGTTTTTAATACATCTTGGAATAAACCACAGAACCTCTTTCGTGTTTTTTGAATGAATTTACTAAACTTAATTTCATCTCTAGTAATTTCAGCAGACCGGCCCATATTAAAGCCTGTATCTGAAATTAATCGTGATGACGGAATGTTTAATGAGCGATATAACTTCTCTCTAAAGTAATTGATATCTTCTATTTCACCTAAATTTTGACCACCGCCAAGTGTTGTAATTTCTGTACCTCTACCACCTTCTCTACGTGGCAACCAGAAATCCTCCAACATCGACATTTGATTACGGTCATCTTTAATCTCACCTGAAGAAGCATCATACACTACCTTATTACGATAGCGATTCATAATATCTTTAAGATAAGCTTCTGCCTTAGGCTTAGGGAGATTACCTACATCAATATAAAAGATTCTACGTTCTGGAGCTCGACTGATTCTGTAAATAACCAGAGAGTCTTCCATCATACGGAGTTGGTTTGTAGGTTTAATTGCCTTATGTAGATGGCCATAAACCTGTTTTGTTGTGGGGTTAAATATACCAGAAGTACAATATGTAATAGCGTCCGGAGAAATCTGAATTCCCTGTGAGTTAACACCTCCTTTAAGATTTCCAGGTATACCTTGAAAAGCAGGATAAACTCCAGCTTCATTATAGATATAAAATTCTTGAACTTTTTTAACTAAATCAACACCTTCTTTAGAAACTCCGTCCCTTCCTTTCCCTTTCTCTACTACACGAACCTTCTTGATAAATTTAGGATCAATATAACGAATTTCTGTAATACCTTTCCGTGGAGAGGTATCTTCAATCATTTTATGATAGAAAACTCTTCCGTCGATATACCATCTTCGGAATATATTGTGTCCATTATTTTTCCAGTCCAACAAACGTAGAATTTCGTTAAACTCCTCTATAAGCTTTTTCTTAATTGCGGTTGATAATTTAGTATTATCTAAATTCAACTTAACAGAAACATCTGTTTCGTCCGCAGTTATAGCTTCATTGACTATATCATCAATTGCTTGATCACATTCGGGAGCTTCAGCAGTTACACGATATTTTTTAATTAAATCCCAATCGTTCTTTGCTGCCTTATCTATGTTTATGTATTGGCTGAAAAAACCAGCACCGCCAGAAATATCTAGGGTGCCTTCTTCGTCGGAAGGGGCGACAAAGGACTTAGCCTTCGTCGCCTCTTTCTTCCGTTTTATTTCGTATCCAAAAAAATCTGCCATAATAATATTTATACAGCTTCAGCTAGTGATTTTTTATTTTACTGTGTAATAACTTATTAGGTGCTACCAATACCTGTACCGCCCGGTCCTGTAGTCATATAATTAAATCGGAACGTTACTCCGTATTCCTCCACAGTATCATTTGAATCGAAAGCGAGCTCAATAGCATCAACTGTAGTGGGCCACAAATTGTAAAGCTTTGCGGTCCATACTACTGAACCTTCACGATTCATTTGCCTTACATCTGCTGTGCCATAATAACCAGCACCCATAGCAGTAGTAGAAGATCCAACGTCAGCAATAGCATGACTCCAACGTTCTAAACCAGAACGAACAGACCAACCAGCATCATTGAGTATGGTTACTGTCCAAGCATCATATGTGCGATCACCAGCAAGAAAAATCTGACGACCACGATATGGTACAGTTACTTCACCAATCGTCATCGCAGGCATTTGAGCCGCTTTACACAAGAATGAAAATGGTTCTGGAGATACACCTAGACCAGAAACAGACACTTCAAACTGATTAGGACGAGCACCACCACCAGCGAGTCTATTTACAAACGCATTTAAATTAGCCATTTGTCATATCCTCCTAAACTCGACCAACAACTTCATCGAAATCAACACCTGTTCGGGTTGCGATGAATGTTAGTGTTACAAAGTTGATTGAACGTGCAGGTTTAATATAAATGTCAGCCCGGAATTCATTGTTATCAATTACCTGTGGGGTATTGTTTGTTGAATCACAAACAGTTAGAAAATCAAAAATACCACGGCGTGCCTGTATATCTCTTAGATAGGGGTCTACCATAGCTCTGAAATTATCCCGTGTAAACTGATCATTGAACTCAAAGAGTACTGTACGAGCAGCAATCTTACAAGCTTCTTCTACCGTTAAGAATAACCTACGAACGTTAATGCGACTAAAAGCACTATTTTTAGATAGTCCAGTTTTATCGCCGAACAGGAGAGTACCTTCACCGGGGAACGTAACAACAGGGTTGATACGAGCACGATAAAGTCTATCACGTTCTGTTTGAGTTGGATTGAAAGCAAGAGCAATCGAACCGCGGATTTGACCACGTGTTAGTCCTGCAGGTGACCACCATGGATCTTCAACCGCATCAGTGTGAGCACACAGTCCGGCAATATGGCCGCAAAGAGGCACCCAACGATAAACGTCATTATACTTATCAAACTGCTTCGTATAACCACTATCGAATACCGTATAGGATGAACTTGACAGAGCATCAAAATATCCTTTGACGTTCTGTGATTGTGTATAAGTTTTAGCGATATTAACAACATCACTCCGATCAGGAGAGATGAAACCAACACAGTCCTTACGTTTCTCAACGAGGTCTGTAATGTAAACGCCTTGTGTTATTGCACCGGTATTACCTACTGAAGCAGGACCAGCAATTACTAAATTAACATCTTCTGTATCAGCATCTTCAAACGCCTTATAAGCGATTTGGCGATTTCCTTCAGTAGGACTAGTTGTATCACCAGCACCACTTACACCTTCAGTTCGCTCAAAATCATTTGTTGCATCATCAAATGTTACACCTGAAGCAGGCTGACCCCAGTTTGAACCGCCGGCGGGGTGATCCAGCCAGTAAATATATTCAGACTGATCAGCTAAAACATTCAGATAATAATTTTTTGAACCATCGTCTGTTAGTGCATCAGAAGCTTTTGATACCGATTCCCATTTCTCTAATATTTCTCCAGGTACACCAGAAATCTTACCATCTTTATCACTAATGATAATGTGCATTTCATCTTTTGAACCAGAACGATCAGATACATATGTTGATGTTCCAGGTTTGGTAGAGAACTGATCAGCATATTCCCATCTCCGATCAATGTCTGTATCATCAGCTATAGCGCCAGATAATCCTGTAGCACCGCTAGCTGGATATCGTTTAATTGTTACATCATGTGTAGCTATACTAACTACCTGATAATGTTGTCCATTAGCTTCCTGTAAATAGATAATATCATTAACATTTAATTTTGTTCCATCATCTACTGTAACTACAGTATCGCCTGCATCAGCTGATGCATCATTAATCTTTACAACTGCAGCTTCTTCAAAACCTTCTGCATCGTTGCAAAATGCCACTCTTAGGCTATTACCCCAAGAGCCAGCTGTTCTTGCTGCCCACATACCGTTTACGAGAGGTGCTGACCCATTAGCGTAAGGACCGTTTACTGTACCATCACCGTCCATATAATGGGTTTTATTTTTGATAAGAAGGCCAGGACCCTTTTCAGTAGCATTCAAGGCGCCTGTAACCAAAATTCTTACCACCTTTAATGTATTACTATAAAGTAAGAAGGAAGCTGCCGTAAACCAATATTCAAAGTTTGTGGTGTTTGGCTTACCAAATATATCTACTAATTCACTTTCAGTAGAAACTGTGATAACTTGCTCAATCGGGCCTTTAACAGCCGGAATAGCAACAGCACCAATACTAGTTGGCTCACTTCTTACGGAAGTTGTAGCATCCTTTTCTTTTACAGCAACACCAGGTGAAACTAGATCGACCATTTTTCCATTTCTCCTTGGTTGAGTTTAAATAATATAATTGTTTTCAATTCTTTCATAGTTATTTATTATTTTCGTGTTTTTCAAAACAGCAATTTATACACACTTGTGTATAAATATACATAAATAGTTTAAACTAGGTTTACACAAGTGTATACAAAACAGAGAAGAATAGATTTAATTCAAACCTTTGAAGGTTTAGAATGTGAAATATGTGGCCATCCTGAGGTGCAGAATTTGGTATGGTATCCTCACCACAAAAAGATAAGACATAACCTCCTTCGTTTTGGTAAAAGGTCTGAAGAATTTGAAGATGCTAAAAAACTAATAGAACAATCTATACCTGTCTGCTTACACTGCCGAGAAGATAGATATTATGCCCTACTTGTTGGTGAAGATAAAGACCCTAGATGGCCTATGATTATAATTATAGATTAATGTGTTTCTACATCAAATACATTTGGCATATCAGTAGGTCTCCAATAATCACCATCTTCATCAACAAACGCAGCGTCTAAATCTAAAATTCCATCATCAATAAATCCAAACGGAGCCATATCAGCTTCTATATTTTCCTTTTGACTTTCAAATAACCTCTTACGGATATCCTCATCTGTCATTTCTTTAAAGTATTGTTGATCTGTTAACCAAGCAAAGAATACTAGACACATCACCAAATCATCTGATGCACCTTCTTCAGCCTCAAAAGATTGTCCTTTTTGTATGAAATTAGACAACTCTACTATAACATCAAAATCATGTATCTCTAACTTATCACCTTCTATCAACTGTTTAAGATTAGAACAACCTATACGTTTGAGTGATTTAGTTGTTCTTATACCTAAATCGGTTGCAGAATCTCCAAAGCCACCACCAACAACTTGACCTAAACGTCCTCTCAATTGAGTCATTATAATATTTTCATAGGCCATATCATAATGTAAAGCGTCTGCAACTTGACCACCTATATCATTTATCTCCACCAATAGATGTGCATTATTATAATTACGAGCAACCTTATGTATAATCTCAGGAAATATAAGAGGTTTAATTTCATTACTACGATATTTAGCAACTAATTTGTATGGTAGAGTTGTAATATCAAGTACCACAAATGCGGAATAATCTTTTGATCCGCCCCTTGCAACATCTACAGACACACAATAATCGTGTTCCTTTTCGGGCCTCTCAAATATATCTAACCCTGCATTTTTCTCTATAGGTTCCCAATAAGGCATTTCTTGTAATTTAAGAACCGATATGAGAGTATCAATTGAACCCAAGAATGAACACTCAAACTCCTGTTGAAACTGTCGTTCCGATGTATTTGCTATCGTAGATTCTTTCCACTTTTCATCTCGGCCTGGTACTTCTGACCAGTGTACCTCTATAGGTATGAACTCACTTTTTTCATTTACAGCATCCATCCACATTCTATAGTACATATTCATCCCATGTGGTGTAGACACAATCATCACTTTAGATGATTTACCTGATGTGATTGTAGGATATACAGAAGCAAAAAACTGTTCTGCTATATGTGATGGGATAAAAGCAAACTCATCAAGGAAGATGATGTTGAATGTCATACCACGAATAGCAGATGCCGACGTTGACGCCGCTATAATTCTAGAACCATTCTCCAGTTCAAGTGAACCTTTGTTCCAGTTCAGAACTCCCATCTGCATCCATGATGGTAGATTCTCATATGCAAGTTGGAATCTAGCCAACAAATCCCTAGCTGTTGAAGCTTTATTAGCTAGAATAGCTACATTTGTTGATTCATTAAAGATAGCAAAGTGTATCAAATAACCAATGATAGTAGTAGACTTACCAGACTGTCTAGGTAGTTTACATATCGTAAAACGATTATTATGGAACGTACCTATAATTTCTTTTTGAAATGGATATAATTTAAATGGAATAAGACCTTCGTCCAAACTGATAATCTTTACATATTCTTCTATGAAATAGATTGGATCTTTAGAACACCTAATAAACTCAGCTAATTCCTTTTCTCCATATTCGGATTGAGTTAATGCTGATTTAAGATTAGGATTTCCTTTATAAATTTCAACCATCAGATTTATCTTTTAGGAGAGCTTGAAGTTCTTTAGTTGAACCAACAAATAAGGCATTAGTAACACTTTTCGGACCTGTATCTGGAACCTCTTTTAATCTTTGCATCTTCTCTTGTAAGTCTGCTAGTCTTTCTGTCACTTCCGATACAGTCTTAATCAATTGACCTGCAACTTCATAGGTCCTAGGGTGCTCTTGTTCTTTTGCTAAGTCTAAGATACCTGTAATAGCATCCTGACCACGTTCAATAAGGTTATAAAAATTTTCTCTACTATATCTATAGTCTACGTCAGTATCCACTTCCCGCTCAGTGGCAGTCATTACAGCCGTCGCTGGCCGTGCAGCCAGGGGCTTAGGATCTAATACCTCTCTTTTTATGTTTTTTGCTACTCCAAGAGCGTCACTAATCGCATCATCTACATTATTCATAATCAAGTCCATTCACTTATAGTTTCATTAAATCCAAAATCATCCGCATCTGGTGACGATGGCGGCCTAGTTGCTTCAACGACAATTCGGTGGTGTCGTGAAGGTGTTTCTGCTGGCAAATCTGGATATATATCCACTTGCGCTTTTGTAATCTGTTCTTGTGTACTAACTGGACCATAAACATACGTTTTAGCACTAAAACTCAAAGTATAAATTATAGCCCTACGTTCTGTAAAATCACCAGCATAAGTATCTTCATAATTAATATCATTTAAAATTATTGGAACATCTCTAACGATAGACATTTCAGGAATTTCTTTGATAGTTACAGTATATTCTGGCTGAAAGTATGGTAGTATCTGTTCAACAATTTGAATACCATCATCACTATTCTTAGCCATAACAAACAATTCAAAGTTTACATTATAAGGAACAGGAGTATACTGAGTAGTCATAGACTTTAGTTTTTTAACAGTATCTTCTTTAACCCTTTTATGTTTAATAATTCTATTTAATTTTCTCGCAGGATCATATGTAAATCCTTGAATCTCAAATCCTATACGAGGAAGAGTAATAGCTATAGATTGTGTCCCAGCTGGGTCTTGTTCTAATCTAGTGATAAATTTTTGTTTCGGGCCATACGCTAAAGGCACTTTCAAAGATTGTGTCTTTGTTCCTGATTTACTTTTTCTAAATATACTTATGTTGTTAAATAATGAACCAAAAGCTATAATAGTTTTTCTAAACGATTCATTATAAAAATGTTCTCCGAGCATTACATACCCTCCGTAGGTTCACCAAAAGGATTCTTCTCACTAAAATCAATTATTCCGTCTATAGATTCGGTCCCTATAGCTTCATCTTCAAAGAAATCATTATCCGCTTGTGGCATTTGTTCTTCAATGTTAAAGTTCTCTAATATTATATAGTATTCATCACCTTCATCATCTTCATAAAGGATAGAATCAACACCAACCTCATCTTCACAGATTATATTATCACTATCTGTTTCATCTATTATCAATCCGGTAGTAGTTAAATCTGTTCCTGCTTCCAAGCGAATTGCCTCATTATATGTAAAGGGACTTTCACCAATAAGATTCCAATTTCTAGGATCAAGGGTATGTTCTTCTTCAATATTATCAATTTCAGGAATTCCAGTATTAATTTCTTGACTTGAATATTCATAAGTTCTACAATATAATTTATATACAGGAAGATTATCTATCTGATAAAATGGATCATCATGGTCTACAAAACTTATTATAAATAATTTTTTTACTGTTGGATGCCATATTAAATCTCCTTCATTAGGTCGACCAGTTCCCAGTATATCAGATAGATACTCTGTATCTGTTAGAGCTGTTGATGATCCTGTGCCTGAAGCTGCAATTAAAATATCTTCCCAACGCCTACGAGATACTACAAAGGTTGTTTCATCTCTAACTTCTAAACCGAACCTTGTAATAATTTCCTTTTCACCCTGATATCCTTCTGGAGTTTCCATCCACATTTCCATAGGATAAGCATTTTCATATTTACTGAGAGTATCCTCTCCTAGGAGATCATCTTCGTTTACGAGGGTTCTAGGGAGATAGTAGCAGTCGTGCCCAAAAATCCCCAAAGCTTCTATGACTAAATCTTCGTAAAGCAGCTGTTCGTTAGTCGTCCCTTTAGTGAAGTAAAGATTAGTTGGCACGATTAATTATCCAATGTCGAAATGGAGTGGCTCTTCCCACGTTGTTTTCGATTCTTCTTCTAACTTTATAATTGTGTCCTTAGCATCATTATATATTGTTTCACCATTCATAGTAACTCCACCCAACATAGTTACACCTTGAAACTTGATAAGATTCTCTCCCCACTGTTTCTTTATAAGAGCTGTTGAATATCTTTTTAACCACAAATTGTCATATACATCAGTCCAGGTTGTAGGATCTAATTTTCGATAACATTCTATAATAATATGCTCTCCTATCTGAACATCATCACCCCAATCCATATTAATATAAAGCCTATTCTTATGAGTATTAAACTGTAAAGGCTTTTCTCCTATTAAAATCATATCTAAATAATCTAAATGCCACATGGTCATTTGATAATGAATAACTGATTCAGATGAAAAATCATACAGGTCATTCAATCTTAACTGATAACGAACATCAAACATATTAAGATTGCCTCTATCACTAAACGGCAGAACTCTCAATACACTTTGAACCGCATCAGGCATTACTAAAAATCCTTTCCCTGTTTTCCAATCTGTTGTTATTCCACTATCTTTTATATCTGTGGCCGTTTCAGATTCATCAGTGCCAGACCTAGTAACATCAGCTTCTGTAATTAAGTGTTTAAGATAACAACGCTCCATACCACTATACTGAAAAGTATAAAAGAATTGGAGCGCTTCATCAATTCTATCATCAACTTGATCATCATCAACGTTGATTTCTAAAACAGGCGCTCCTAATTTTCGTAAGCACCAATCCTTTAATGTAGATTTAGAATTTGGTATAGCCATTAATATGTTCCGCCATCTATTACATTAGTCCAATCTGGAGTCCCAGAGTTTGAATATAAAAAGTAACCATCCGTTCCAGCTGCTGTTGCCTGTATATCCGTACCACTGTTACCATAAAGAATGCCATTAGCTGTTAATGAAGTGACTCCAGTACCACCCTCTGTCATCGGCAAAGTACCTGTTACCTTTGTAGTTAAGTCTATACTACCTGCAAGTTGAGCATTTGATACACCTAAACTCTTAATGGTAACATCACCAGCAGCTACACTGAAATCAGCAGTATTAAATTTAGCAATACCTTTATTGGTTAAACTAGCATCTTCGCCGGATACTGTTAATGTTCCATTAGCATCATCATAAATGTGATTGATACCTTCGCCTGACTGGAAGAGATTGTTACCAACTTCATCATCAATCGCTTCATTACTAGCATAAATGTTTGTAGTGCCCTGAGCAATATCATCAGAGTTTAGAGATAATGTACCACCCAATGCAAGAGTATAACCTTGAAGTGTAACTGAATTATTATCTAACTGTGTATTGGAAACGCCGCCTGATTTAATACTAACAGCACCTGTAGTAACATCGAAATCAGTATTAGCAAATGATGCTATACCTTTATTACTATCTGTAGCATCTTCAGCTGCAATTGTAAATGTGTTAGCAGAATCATTGTATGTTGTAGTGATACCCTCACCGTCTTGTACTAAAGAATCAATGCGGTCATCAACACGCTCATCAGTATAAAATAGGTTTGTACCTTCAGCAAAATCATCTGTATCTAGGGTTAATGTACTGCCCAAGGACAATGAATTGCTGTTTATTGTTACTGAACTATTAGTTAGTTTAGCATTTGCAATTGATCCTGTAAGCATCGAATTGGTTACACCCAAAGCCTTAACTTGCAATGTATCAGCTGAAACTTCGATAGATGAATTGTCTACTGCAACATCTAATGTGTTGCCTGATTTGGTTAATGCCTCTCCAGCAATTACTTGACCTGCACCTGAGAACTGTGATACTGGTAAATTTGTCGTGCCGATTGTCGGCACACCATTATGTGTAAATGTATATCCATTGTCTTTACCTATAGTACCTTCTTCAACAAATACGAATGTGCCACCATCTAGTTCTTGTGATGGATCACCATCTGCATCTGTAGCTCTAGTCAATACCCAATTCGCAGCACCACTACCAACTGTTGTTACTGTATAGATACCATTCTCAGTCTGTGCAGTTTGATCTTTAACTAGTACTCTATCATTAAGAGATGCAGCAACACCATCTACTGTAAATGCGGCCTGAGTACCATTGTTAGTTAATGTGGCACCAACACCCAATGTACCGTTACCATATGTGCCAGACAAGTCAGCCGTTGTGGCCATTCTAACCGAATCTTTAATATCAAGACCACTCTTTACGGCATCAACATATTGTTTGGTAACAGCATCTGTTGTTTGAGTTGGATCTGCAAGATTAATAATTCTTGCACTATTAACATCAACTGATCCAGTTCCATCAGGATCTAGAAGTATATCTCCATCAGTATCAGTAGAACTAATTGTATTACCATCTAACGTTAGATTATCAACATCTAAAGAAGTAACACCATTCAGATCGGTAATTGTATCACCCAAATTAATAGTATCACTACCCAACACTATAGTAGAGTTGCTTAGTTTAGCATTATCAATAGAACCAGCAAGTTGTGCATTAGATACTCCAAGAGCCTTAATACCAACAGCGCCAGTAGTTACTGTAAAATCCGTACTGGCAAATGAAGCTACACCCTTATTAGAGTCTGTAGCGTCCTCTGCATCAATCGTAAATGTACCAGCACTATCGTTATAAGTTGTGGTGATACCTTCACCATCAACAACTAGGTTACTTACACGGTCATCAACACGTTCATCTGTATACCATATATTGGTTGAACCTTCAGGTACTTCATCTGTACTAACTTGGTTTGTACCTGTACCCCAATCTATAAGTGTATCATCAATAGCATCAGCCTGTATGTTTACTGCACCGGCCGTAACATCAAAATGTGTTGATTGAAAAGATGCAACACCCTTATTGGTTATACTAGCATCTTCACCTTCTACTGTTACAATATTGCCTGTAGCAGAAGTATTCATACCTTCACCACCAACAATAGATAGTGTTTCAGAGTCTAGGTCAATAGCTATTGTACCACTGTCTGTAGTAAGGTCTAAATCTTCAGCTGTAATCTGTGTGTCTACATATGTTTTAATACTTTCAGCTGTAGCGAGAGTTGTACTTGTTGCTGTTGCAAAGGTGTCGTCATCTAAAACAGCAGTACCACCAACATCTGTATTAAGAATAGCACTTTCAACTATAACTGTACCAGAGCCATCTGGTGTGATATTAATATGTCCATTGGTGTCTGTTGATATAATAGTATTACCATTAAGGTTGAGGTTATCAACATCAAGGTCACCAGTAATATCTACAGCACCATCTATCGTTGAATCACCATTAATTTCCACATCAGCATTAACATCTAATGTGGCACCATCAACTGTTACATCACCAGCAACAGTTAAGTTATCATTGATAGTTGTTTCTGATGTTGCATTTCCAATAGATACTGCACCTCCAGAAGTTTCTGTAGCAATCTTTAATGCACCTTCTGAATTAGTAATATATGAATTTGTACCGTCGTGGTATAATTCTAAATCGTCGCCAGTGCCCAACTTAATGTTAGCACCATCTGGCATATCTATATGAGTTGTTGGACTAATAACACCAGTAACATCTAAAGTACCAGCAATTGTAGCATTAACATCAACATCTAAATCATCAATATGAGCTGTGCCATCTACATAGAGGTCTTTCCATTCTTGAGATGCTGAACCTAAATCATAAGCACCATCCGTATTTGGTATAATATTGGAATTAACATCAGCCCCAAACACCACATTATCTGTAGCGGCATCACCTAGTGTTAATGTACCACCATTAAGAGTTGAAAGTCCTTCGACCGTAAGATTACCTGTTACATCTAAATTGCCAGTAATGTCAGTGTTGCCTGTAATGGTAGCATTTCCAGTAATGTCAGTATTACCAGTAACGTTTAAATTATCATTAATAGTAGTTTCTGATATTGTATGGCCAATGGATATTGGACCTCCAGAAGTTTCTGTTCCAACTTTTAATGTACCTTCCGAATTAGTAATATAGGAATCTGTACCATTATGATACAACTGTAAGTCATCGCTTGTGCCCAACTTAATGTTAGCACCATCTGGCATATCTATATGAGTCGTTGTTGTAACTATACCTGTAACATCTAAAGTACCTGTAACAGCTGCATTTCCTGCTACCGATAAATCAGAATCTAATGTGGTATCACCTGTTACGTCTAATGTACCAGCGGTATCTGTATTACCAGTTGCAGCTGCAATAGTAAACTTAGTGGTGTTGATATCAAAATCACCATCTATACCTGTAGCACCAACAACGTCTAATGTGCCAGCAATGTCAGTATCACCTGAACTTGCAGCAACATTAAATTTATTTGTATTAATGTCAAAGTCGCCGTCTATACCTGTAGCACCAGTAACATCTAATGTATCGCTCAGTGTGGTAGCACCAGTAACATCTAATGTATCGCTCAGTGTAGTGGAATCAGTTACCTCTAATGTGCCAGCAATTGTAGCATTAATATCAACATCTAATGTATCTATATGAGCTGTACCGTCCAAATACAAATCTCTCCATTCCTGTGTAACGGTACCTAAATCATAAGAACCGTCTGTATTAGGAATGATATTAGAATTAACGTCTGCACCAAATACCACATTATCTGTAGCGGCATCACCTAGTGTTAATGTACCACCATTGAGAGTTGATAGTCCCTCAACTGTAAGATTGCCGGTTACGGTTGCATTACCTGATACTGTAAGATTATCATTAATGGTTGTTTCTGATAACGTATGGCCGATTGAAACAGGAACACCAGATGTTTCTGTCGCAATTTTTAATGAGCCTGTTTTATTTGTAATATAGGAATCTGTAGCATCATGGTAAAAAGATAAATCATTACTTGTGCCTATATAAATTTCTGTAGAATCTGGTAGATGTATAAACGAACTTGCACCTGCTATCTCCACAGGAGCATTAACATTCAATTGGTCATTTAGTGTTGAAACACCAGTAACCCCTAATGTGGAACTTAGCGTTGTTGCACCAGTGATTCCTAATGTACCTGCTATGACAGCGTTCTCATCTATATCCAACGTATCAATATGAGCTGTGCCATCAATATAGACATTTCTCCATTCTTTTGTAGCGGTACCTAGGTCAAATGTGTTGTCCGTATTAGGTATAAAATTAGAATTAATATCTGCACCAAACACCACGTTATCTGTATCGGCATCACCAAATGTTAATGTGCCACCATTAAGAGTTGAAAGTCCTTCAACCGTAAGAGTACCTGAAACTTCTACATTAGAATCTATATCTATATCTTTAAGGAATTGTATTTTCTCACCAGAATTTGTGGTATGAAATACAGCATAATTTGTAGTACCTTCAGAAATAGTAAGAGCCGTAGCACTATTATCTTTAATATTAATATCTGTGGCTTGTGTTGAAACATCAATGTTTGATGAATTAAAATCTAAATCTGAATTTAATGTTGTTGTGCCATCTACAATAAGGTCACCAGAATCTATATCAATACCTTGGTTGAAATGCCATCTATTATCAGCATTTTGCCAAAGTATAGTTTTGTCTGTAGTACCTTTAAGAGTAATACCGCCACCGTCTGCTATACCATCAGTAGGAGTATCTACTGCTGATAGTTCTAAATTCTTATCATCTACTGTAATGGTTGCAACATTAAGAGTTGTTTGTGTACCATTGACAATCAAATCTCCTGTAACTGTTAGATTGTCATTGACGGTTGTTTCTGATGTTGTATGTCCAATTGAAATTACTCCGCCACTATTGGATGTACCCAACTGTAAAGCATTAGCGCCAGTAGGATCTATCGACAATACACCAGTGGTGGATGTTATAGCATTAGAATTTAAATTTATATTATCAACATCAAGGTCACCAGTAATATCTACTTCACCAGAAAGGGCTAAATCACCAGAAAAGAGAGAAGTGCCATAAATTGCCAAATCTCCATTAACAGTGAAGTTATCCTGAACTGTAGTTTCTGAAGTTGCATTACCAATATTAACAACAGAACCACTTGCAAGTGTTCCTAGATTTAGATTTTGTGTGCCTTGAGCATCAACATTTAGATGACCACCTGAAGTATATTCATGGAAGATACCAACATTATTTCCATCTAAAGTTACTCTATCAACCCTCAGTTGATCTAATTTTTTATCGTTATCAACTATTAAAGCAGAATCAGGCTTAACTTGTCCTCGGATATGATCCAACAAATCAGTGAAATACTTACCGCCGACTTGATGTACAAATTCAGCTTCTAAGGCTCCGCCGGGGCCTGTAGGATATTCATCTCCTGCACCAATAAAGAATCTTTGGCCGCCATTAGTTTCTGTAGCAGCACCCCAAGTATAGGCTATTTCCCCCGATTTTAAATCGGTTGGGGCCGTATTTCCGGAAGACCTTTTTATTAGAAATTTTGATATAGTAGGCATTAAAATGTTCCCCCATCAAACACAATAGAGCCTGTAGATGTAAGAACCGTATAATCCACCTCTGTAATAAGGTCTTTCAATTTCCAAGAATCTGTTGCTGAATCATAATATACAACTTTATCATCATCAGCAGCTGATAATGTACCAAAATTAGAATCTGTTAAAGTTCTAAGCTTTAATTGTGATTTTGTTACTTTTGCTTTTAATGTAGTACCAGTTGAACTAGTAGCCATGTCTTTTTATTCTCCCTATCTAGAAACGGAAGGTTGAACTACTAACCTCCCCTCTAAAGTCCTAGTTTTAATACCTAAAGAATCGGTTAATTGTAAATCCCAAACATATCTACCGTCTTTGAGGATGCCAGTTTGTGTGTCAGTCAATTCAAGCTCTAATTTCCCAGTAGTCCTATCTGCAGGCCAAGCAATAGTAAAAGTTTCAGATACGGTATTAGTTCCGTATCGTTTTCGTATTTGAGCTAAAGCTGTATACCCAGTTAAATCAAGTACTGTGATATTTCCATCAACATCTTCGTTTGTCAACTCTACAGTGACCGAGAAATCAGCATTAGCTTCAACGACTAGATTATTAATTAGTGACATAAAAACTCCAAACTTTTGCTACTATTTATACAATTTTGTTATGTCGCATCGCATCCCTCAACTTAATTACCATATCATATAGCATTAAATCTGTATGAAATGGCCCGGGAGTAAACCTTAATCGTTCTGTGCCCTTTGCTACGGTAGGATAATTTATAGGTTGTACATAAATTCCATCTTTATATAACAAATCATCACTAATTCTCTTACATATTTTTGCATCACCTATAATAACAGGTACGATATGTGATGGATTTTCCATTACACTTATGCCATTTCGTTCCAATTCTACTTTAGTTTTTTGAGAACGTTCTTGCATAGTAAGCCTTAAACAGTTATGATCTCTAACATACTTAACAGAGGTTAAGGCCCCAGCACATATAACAGGACTTATACTTGTGGTGAATATAAACCCAGAGGATAAACTTCGTATAGCATCTAGAAAATCCTTATCAGCTGCAATATATCCTCCTTGTACCCCAAACGCTTTAGCTAATGTTCCATTTATTATATCAACATCAACACCATCACGTTCTGTAATACCACCACCACGTTCTCCATACAGACCTACTGCATGAACTTCATCTAGGAAAGTTATAGCTTTATATTTTTTACATAAAGTTACAATTTCTTTTAATGGACATATATCTCCGTCCATAGAATAAACGGATTCAAAAACAACACATTTAGGATCAGGAGTTTTTTCAAGCAATTCTTTAAGATGCTTTAGGTCATTATGTTTCCAAATTTCCTTCTTAGCTCTACTGTGCCGAATTCCTTGAATAATGGATGCATGATTCATACTATCGCTTATGAAAGTAATATCAGGCAAGACTTTAGCCATAGATTCTAAAGTAGCTGAATTTGCAATATAGGCTGAAGTAAAAAGTAGAGCAGCTTCTTTCTGATGTAGTTCTGCTAGTTCATGTTCTAAAGCAACATGATAATGTGTAGTGCCTGATATGTTTCTTGTTCCGCCTGAACCAGCACCAGAACTCTCTAATGCTGTTTGCATTGCATCTATAACATATCGGTGTTGACCCATGCCCAAATAATCATTTGAACACCAATTAACTATTCGTTTAACAGCGTATTTAGAGTACCATATTGCTTGCGGAAATTTGCCACGTTCCCTGAGAATATCATTAAAAACTCTATAATTACCTTCTTCTTTAAGACCTTCTATAACATCCTGAAATTTATTGAGATGTATCATACCCAATATTTATACGAGGAAATAAAATATCTGAACAAAACAAATTTACATCTTCTTCATCCAAACCTAAAGACTTCATCACCTTGGGTGTATGTGGATTCTTTTTTTGATTGTCACAATAATAATTTTGACGTTCAGATACTTCCTCAACAATTCCCCTTCCGTTAGACTCAGACACATTATCAAAATAATAATTTAGATTTTTTAATGTTAGCATTATAATATCTAATGATTCTGCTTCTGTATTAACATTACTAGCAGCAACCATAGAAGGAGAAAATATATTTAAGGCCCATTCTGGCAAAGGCCTCCTTTTAACAGGAACAAAATTTGAAACAGAATCGGCAAACCACTTTATCATAAAATGATCCTTATGTGTTGTTGCAGAAAAATCATGGAAAGCTCCTGTCATTTTATTTTTACCTGATATAACATCAAAGCCAAATATTGGACTAGTATTATCTAAATTAGGAAAAATACAAACGTGCATCATCCATAATTTCTTTGTATCACGGACATCCACAACATCTATATGGCAACGCCTAACTGATTCGGTTTGCCATACTTTATTCATCCATCCAGGTTGGTTGAAATGATCCATACCCGGTTCAAATATTTCAACACCTACATCACTAAATTTTTTTATAAATTCATCTTGTAAAGATATAAGGTTGTCCCACAAATCATTCATGCAATAAACAATAAAAATAATATAACAAACACTACCATGATTTGATGAGCAATATATTCATCTGACTTCAATTCTGGATAGCTCTGCAATAAAAATTTAAAAGCTTCTTTCATCCTTTTAACGCTGCTTAGCATCTTTCATGAATTTGGGGATTAATGCCAAATAGTAAAGAGCACCAAGACCTATACACCATAGAAGAATAGATTTAAATTCTGTTTGCCAACCAATGATCATTAAAACAATACAAGCTACATCTATAATTGAATAGTAAAGCCTAAAATTAATTTCACCATTAGGTTCACATTTCTCAATAAGTTTTAATCTAGCATTGAACAACCATGGGCTAATATGTCTCCCCATAACAAAAGCATGTAACAGCAAAAACACTGTTAGTCCTATATAAAATAACATCTACTCACCTCCTAAATTATTTTGCTGTTGATATTCTAAAACTTCATCTAAAAGCTCATTAGATAGTTTAAATACAGCAACAGCTTCATCATACATACTATCATCCAATTTTGAAACAATTTCAGCTATAGCAGTTTTAGCATCATCAAATTCATAAAATTTTCCGGAACCCGGAACTTGATTTTTTAATATTTGACCACCATGTAGTTCACCCATATGTCTAACATATACATGAGCCATAATTACTGTTGGGTCACTGATATTTTCTATTATTCTATCTTTATGCTTTATTGTAGTTTTACAAGTTGGGGGTGGGAAATCTTTGTCCCATAACTCTTGAAAATCAAACATCAAATTAGAAGAACGAATTGTATCTTGGTTTATTAAATCTAAAGAAAGAGCTGCATTTTCTAATACTACATAAATTTGATATAAATTCCAAAGATAAACTGCATATGTTTCAGGATCAATATCTCCCTTTAACATCTGTTCTGCTATTTCATGTCGTTCTGATTTGTGATGAATTTTCATCGTCAAAGAACGTAAATTATCTGTACGCTTATTCATTATATAACCTCTCATCATTTATTAGAAATGTTTATAGGGGTAGAAATTGCTTCTACCCCCATAAAACATTTTACATCATTACTATTTAGTCACTTGGACCGGAGTGCATCAGATGCTGTGATTCCTGTCCTTGGTCGTTTCTAGCCCATTCCCAGAAACTATAATGATATTCAGTTCGATGGGTATCACCGTCATCACCTGACCACAAGAGCTTACCTCTATCATCAATCCAACCTTGTAACGGCCTATTGGCCCAACCAAAGGGTGCCATATTCATAATCCTAGTACCAGCAGGTATTATCACTCGCCGTTTATTCTCATAATTCAACATTTCAAAATCGGGGTAATTCTCAGCAGGAGCTTCATTACTATTCCAACCACTGCTGTTGCTGCTGCCTGACCAGTAACCCAAACTCTGGTAACCATAAGCATTATAACCACCACCCCACAAGTTACCATTAGTATCTAGGTATGTTGGACTAGTCCATTCATAACTACCATCACCCATGTCATGGTTGTGTATAGTAACATATTTAGTCCAGCGAGGACCCTTAATTTGTACAAAGTTTCCAGGGTGACCTGTCGATTGATACCAATAATCAGAACCCGAGACACTGTGTCCTAAAGCGCCGTTTGTATAGTTGCCCGATGATTGCCAGGTTTGACCAGTGCTCTTCTGTCTGATTGCTATTTGGAATTCTTGACTAGTTTCACCACCTGGCCAGAAATCTTCAATATCTCCATTTGGTCGGAAATTCAATCGTTTAAATGCGCCGAATTGGTGTGCGTCGTGCCCGCCTATTCTAGCGAAACCTGGCATCTGGCCAGCATTCTGATAACCACAAGCCCACAACCAACCTTCACCGTCTAATGCGAACAGCATACCTGTACTTCCGGAGCTGTTGTTGGGTACGAAATCTAATTTTTTAAGTCCGCCATAGTAATTGAAATCAACACTAACTGGTGTAGGAGTATGCATATAGTAAGAACCATCTCGGTGACCAACTCCTAGTTCGCCATTGTTGTTATGTCCCCAAGCCCAGAGTAAACCTTCTTCATCTAATGCCCAGAATCTCCCCTCATTGCTACCGGAAGCGTAAATATCTACAATCATTTTGCCATTAAAATAGGTTTGTGGTAGACGCATTGGCCTGCTAAAGTTAGATGAATACCATGCCCAAGTGTTTGGATAAGTATATGTTTGTCCATCAGGACCTGTAGCTGTACCACTACCATTAAAATCACCACTATTCTTTACATCTGGGTTACCAAAGCCTAGATGGCCTTGATTATTATATCCCCACAACCAAACAGAACCATCTTCTCCTAAAGCCATAGTAGAAGAAGTCGAACTGGTGTTGCCCCCAGCTGAGGTGGATTCTATTTTGATTATTTTTGTTTCACTAAAACTTTTTGAAATTGGATTACCCAACCAATCAATATAATCATCAGCAGCACATCGAACTGGATAATAACGATCAGATGTTGATCGGTCTCCAAACTGTGCATTTCCATTATATCCAGTAGCATAAACTTCTCCATTATTCATTAAGAAGAATGAATTGTGAGCACTACCTATACACTGTACAACCCGAGGAGTTTCACCATCAGGTGTAATCATTCCTTCACCAACATCTTTAGCTAAAGTATTCCATGATTTATTATCTCCACTCATTAACCAATCTGTGAAAGTAAATCCAGGATAATGGTGTTTACCTCTATTATAATTAGAACCCACACCACTAGCACCGATACCATTATAACCATTTTGATCGTTACCACCAACACACTGTACTGTACCATCAGAACAAATATGCATGCTATTATAACCAGTCATCTGCTGGCTCTGAAGCATCTTGTAACCCATATTATATTTCCAACCTAATGGAGCATGGTTTCTAAATGCAATACCTTCATGTCTACCATCTCGTCCTCTAGAGGATTCTAATACTTTAACCCAATAGTCCGTTTCTTCTACCCAAGTATTTTTATACCGAGTACCTTTAATACACTGGTAAAGATGTCCGTTGGCTTTACACATTTCTCCAACTTCATATTGGCGATGAAAATCCCACGTTGAAACATCAACGTTGCCACGAATATGGATAACCCAATAAGTTTTATTATCCGGCCGACACGACCATTTAGCAACTTCAGGATGCTCAAAATTATAATGAGAAGAGCCTGCTGTGCCTTCAGATAAAATACTATACTCTTTGGGATTATCTCTTATACACCGATAAGATTTACCTTGCCACTGTACAATATCATTTTTATCATACCATGTTCGTTCTCGCCATGGACCTTTCCAGGTTAACTTTAATTTATTAATGTCTAAAGCCATTTTTGTTTACCCTTATTTAAAATTATTTTTTTAGAATCCAAGACTTGCTTTAAATTCTTCTTCTTTTGTTCCGATTGAAGCAATATGAGCTAATACATCAGCATCACCATCCACTATACCCTGCAACAATGTTGTTAGGGGGTTGTTTATCGTAAGCGTTGTCTGAATGTCCATCAGTCCCTGATTCAGGACCTGACTCACTGCAGCTAATTCCGCTAAAACATCTGCATCAGAGGTTTTATTATACACCGTTACTTCAAAATCTCCCTGATCAGCTGTCACTGTTACTTTTTCGTCATCATAAGAAAACCATTCCTTACCATCATGTGAAGCCAAGAACACAGGTGTATCTTCTACATCAGCTGCCACTGGGGCAACATATTCTTCCGTAAGGGCAGTAGACTTGTGACTAAAAATCTTCTTCGCCATTTTAACTATTCTCCATTTAAAATTTATATTTTTTTGTTATTAATATTTATGTGTTTATCGACCTATGCCAGGATTAGTCATCTGGCCATTATTGTTGCTATTATAGCACCAATGATTATGGCCGTTGAGATGGTTTCCTTCATTAGATGAATGTCCGCTAAATCCCCATAATAGGATTTGGCCATCTTCTGTTATAACCCACGGCATATTGCCAAAGTAGTTAGTACTTTGATAACAGCCTTGTGGAATCATATGAGATATTTTCGCTCCAGCAGGAACATACTTGTGATATGGTTTATATGTGCCATCTTCACCTGTCCAGTTTCCACCCGCAATCGGATTACCACCTTCATTATAAGAATCATAACCTTGTCCCACGAACTCGCCGTGGTCGTTAAGAGCCCAAGTATGACAAACATCACTATACGTTCCGGATGTACCAACTTCTTTAAGGTCTTTAATCTTTGTAACAAGTGAAGGTGGATAGTTAGCTGAGGTGCTGCCATCCAAACCGGCATAATAACCATTAGAGGCTCCGGAATGATATGTATCGCCGTTTTTAGTTCTCATAAAGAGTCCAACGTAACCATTCCAATGAATGCCCCAAATATCAACAATATCTCCATTAGGTGCGGATGTCATTTTAACCCATCCATCATGGTGGTTCGTTGTATCCGATCCTCCAGCATTACCATAACCATTATACCCGCTATGCCATAGATAACCATTTTTATCTAAAACCCAAAGAGTGGTATTAGAGCTATATCCGGAAACTTGCCAACAAGCCATCCCATCGACAGCTGGATCCCATTGATTAGTAGCTGAACCGCCACCACCAATTTTCACTGGACGATAATGGTTTGTTGTATTGGATTGACCAAGTACACCACTGCCACCATAACCCCAACCATACAAGTGATCGTCTTGTGTTCGTGCAAAAGACGTGGAACTATGTCCCGATGCAGCGATATCAATTACTCGTTTGTTCTCAAAATATTCCTGAGGAATCTTAAATGGAGCACTCCACTGTTCTGCCCGGCCTCTTCCAAGTTCCCCGTTGCCACAGTAACCCCAACTCCAAACTTGTCCTTGGTCATCAAGAGCCAAGCAGTGGTGGGTATTGCTTTCAGTTCCACCACACGCAGCAATCTTAACAATAAACACACCACGTAGGTTTTGAGCTGTTTGAGGTATTGTCGTGTTGCTGCTCTGACCATGACCAGCCTGACCTTGTCCACCATAACCTTTGTGGAATACTTCGCCATTATCGAAAAGGAAATACTTCCAATCATAACCTTGCCAAATCTGTACACACTTAGGCGTCCTTCTCTTATCAGCTCGATTCGTGTGCCGGCCGTTTGAAGAAAACCCTTTAATACTAGGATCATTGTGTCCAAAATGATTTTTATCTTCTGATTCATTCCAATCTCTAAATACGAAACCTATTTCCGAAAAATAACTTAATGGACGAGTTGTGTGTTGTGCGTCCGAGCTACCATAACCCAACGAATAGACGCATCCATTTTTATCAATATATGTTCTATTACGATAGATACCCACGCCGCAGCTGTTCAGTGGCTCTTTATACTTCCAACCAATCCGACCCATATTAGATGCCCAAACAGCAGCTTGATCGTTACTATTACCGCCACTAATTTGTTCCCAACTATTATGCCAACTTTGAATTGGGCTATATTTGCCCATAGCGTCTTTAGATCGTCCTGATGTAGTTGCGGCATCTGCCATCAAATCGGAACGGGTTTGATTCATTTCTTTGGTCACATATGGAGGTGCACCAACATTATCTCGTAGTGCCCTATAAAACCCAGAAGTATTACTTGATTCATAACTTCTCATAGACACTATATCACCCCAATAATATTGAGTTGAAGCATCGTACTGACCTCTATAGTTTATTCCACCCATAGACATTAGATCCCAATATTCATGTCCGATCCAACCTTTATTAATATGAATACCTTTACTATCATAAAGTGCCGCATAAGCTTTACAGAAAGGATAAATTTTCTCGTATCCAACAGGGACGTGAAGCTCAACTCTACGGTTTAAGTTTTCCATGTCTGAATAGGTTGTACTTGCAATACCTAATGTTGTTTCGTAATGACTCTGTGTAACCTCTTTATTATTTAAAAAGTATTTGAGAGGAGAATCATCACCTGCTGTCCAAAGCGAAACACCGCCGGTGCCATGAGTACCATCAGCTGTTAAACTGAAATCTAAAGGATACCCCTTTACGTCTGGGCCGTTTTGATGAAAACAATAATAACCCATTTCAGCAAACGAAACGTCCATTCCATTTTCATCAATACCTAAAGTTTCTGGCGCCCTAATACTATCGAAAAAATATTTCATAACGCCAGCACCAACATCTTCTCTTACTACTTGGTGGTGGTTATCTACCGGCCGATAGTTGTAAGGATAATTAGACGTATCATCAAAGCTGTGATAAGCATTAATATCCTCATCTGTTTCCAAATGTTCGCTATGTTTTTTTCGCAAATTCCATAACGTTTTATAGTTTTTATATCCCTGTCCTTTATCGCCAGGAGCAAATGTTTCATGTGAATTTGGGGTATAAGATTTTTTACAATACCAAATCTTACTACCGTGCTGAACCAGATCACCTGTTTCATAGGTGACACTAGGATCCCAGTCCCCTTCAAATGAAAACTTTAGTTTTCCTAAATCAATTGTTGCCATTGTTGTTTTCCCTGTTTAAAATTTTATCCAATTGCTGGTGGTTGTGCTATTGTCTGACGCATATCCGACGGATTGCCATGTATCCCATTTTCATAACCTGATATACAAATACGATTCCGATCGTTTTTCCAAACATAATACCAATAATGACTAGATGAGTCATTACTAGCATAATGAATTGGCCTAATATCTTCCATGTGGCCTTGAAAATCATTCATTAGCCTAGGCATTTGCATTTTACCATTACTCTTATCTTCTACTAGATTAGGCATATTTGTTGAGGCGCCGGCCCATGAATCAGAATAACCCATTGACAATGGGCCACGATTGTTTCTACCATTAACAAAGGTGCTTCCTGAATTTGTAATAACACCTACATTGACATAATGATATGAAGTGCTGTTAGACATATTGTTATTAACCACCTTTTTAATATTTGTAACTGCCGCAGTTTGGCCTCCAATAGTCCATTCTGGAATTACTGGTGCTGTTGAGTCTGTAGTTGTTCCGGTGCATAACTGATATGAATTATTACGGCCACATGTATTAACTACTCCAGACGTATTTTGTGTCCACATGGAGCCAAATTGGGCACTGCCGACAAACCAGAAGTTATCACAATCACCTGTACCGCTACCGTGACCCAATGCGGTTTGGACAAATGAATTCTGCTGTGCAGTTCCTCCACCCATAGACCAACCATACCCGTTATATCCACAAGTGTATAATCTACCATCATCAGCTAAAACAGCTGACCGACCATAACTACCAGCGCCAGCAACTTGCACTTTTACAACTTTAGTAGTTGTATCTGCGAATGTTGTAGTAGCACTAGAACCGGATGGACCGATAGCTGGCATTGGTACTGATTGGTTAGAAGTACTGCCTCGTCCTAATTGACCATATCCATTATAACCACAAGCATAAATTATGTTGTCTGTACTCAAGAAATAACTACATCCATAACTATGGCCACACAACCACATATCAACAATATCTTTATTAAGGAAGAATGCTCTGTTGATTTTTGTGGGCTGATTTCGATTAGTTGTTGTTCCATCTCCTAACTGACCGTAACCATTGTAGCCCCACATCCAAACATCACCATTCTCATCAATAGCACCACAATGGTGTGTACTGTCGTTGCCATCCCAGCAGCTTAGAGCTACATGGGAAATCCTCAAATCTCTCCAAGTATGGTTTGTTGTATTGGTTGCTTCGTATATATTTTGGTAACTACCACCAACTCTGCATGGATAACCTCTAGTTGAATTTGATGCATCGCCATTCTGGCCATGTCCACCATAACCCCAGTGATATACTTCACCGTTGTTAAATAATGCCATACCAGTATTATATCCTTGAACCAGTTGAATACATTTAGGAATTTGACCATCAGGTGTTTTGTGAACGCCTGTTCCGCCGTGATCGGTTGAACGGTACCAATCTAAAAATGGAAAAGCAAGGTTTGTTGCTGTGTTATGATTTTGATTTGTACCATTTCCACTGCCATTAGTTGAACCGATAACCATAACGCCGCCGCGGCCGTTAATCCAACCAAACCAATTAACTGAATATGTACCTGGAAATTGTCCAGTTTTACTTCGTGAAAGTAATTCTGACCCAATAACCTTATCGTGATTAGCGATTTCTAAAACTTCCAAATAATCACCAGTAAAGGTAGCAATCTGACCTTGTGCTTTATTTGAAGCGATGACTGAATCATCGAAATCATGTCTAGAGTTAATTAATTCCCAATTTGGATTGTTATCCCAAGGCTTAGTATCTTGTGTGCCGTTAGCCGTATTTTCTATAGTACAAATATACATCGCTTCAGTTGACCGAACTTGATCAGCCATAAGCATTCCGGTACCGGAAAAGGATGAACCACCTAATGTATTATCATAATCTACCGTAACTTTAACAACATCATTCTTATAATATACCGTGCCGTTTGTATTATCATGTGTATCCCGATAATTAAAACTTTCTCTAATTGGTGTCCAATACTGTGTTGCGTTTGTTACTGTAATTTCATTACCCATACCAGCACCATGTGCATCACAGAAATACCACATATCTGCAGGTGTTCCACCAACAGGTGCATCAGGTGCAAATTTAATTTCTATTCTGCGAGATGCAGCTGCATTAAATTTTACCAGTGTCGACCAATCTGTTTGAGATACCCACATACCATCTAGAAAATAACGAACATTTTTCGCATATAGATTTGATGTTTGTGACGATGCTGTTGTAGCAAATTCTAAGGGGTGTCCATCATTAGACGAATCATCTAAATTAAAATGATGTGTTTCGCCTCGGATCACAGTAAGAGCTGGATTTGTAGTTGCGGAGGCTGGATTGCCTACCCCTTCTCCAGCAAAATGGAACGTATTTCCTGATCCAGTGGGATACAGAGTTCCTGCTGCAACAGTAACAGTATAAGTTACTGACTTTGGAATTGCAGGTGCTTGAGCAGCCGGAACGGATGTTATTGCTACAAAGTCTGTATTACGATGTTCTACTACATCATCTTGCAGATAAGTCGCTCCGTTATCAAAGGCTCCTTTATAATTGAAATGCAAATTCCCTATTTGTGTTGTTGTAACTGCCATTTTTGTTCCTCTATACTAATCCTTTATATTATGTAACTATAAGTTGTAAGTGTCCATCAGGGGAGACAAGAGCATCTGTTGTCGTACTCCCATGGAACCATTGCGTATCAACCATATCGGTATTAGGCAATGTAGCTTCTTGCGATGGCACATTAAAGTTAGTAGACCTAATTTCCATCAAAGCACCAGTCAACGGATCTGCATATAAAGCTGTTGTTGTTGAAGTAGCTTCTTCATCAACATAAACTTTATTTGTAACATCAGTGCTGACACTCGGCGCAATTGCAGTTTGTGTCTGTGCTTCAAGTAAAATCTTACCTGTACCATCTGTTTGTAATTTTAAATCTCCGTTAGTTGCAGTAGTAACCAAAATGTTACTATGTAACTTCATTTGGCCAACTAGAATTTCGTTGACTGTCAGGTTGTTACTACCACCACCCAACTGGGTTTCAACATACGTTCTAATTGCCTTCTCTGTTACCAGTGCACCATCTGAATTTGAAGCCAGGGTACCATCTGTAGAGAACTCTGTAATTGTAGCACCAAAATTACCTAATGCTACAGAACCAAGTGATAATTCTTGTAGACCAGAAAGGTCAAAACTCTCAGCATTAAGTGTAGCCTTACCAGTAGCCTGGTGTACTTTAAACAAATCACCAACACGATAGTTACCGTCTTGGTCAGTTGACGTATAGAATACACGACCACTAGCAGCCTCTATAACCTCATCATCAGCATCAGCGAGTTGTTTCGGCTCTTCAGTTGGATAGTTAGTGTCTGCAAAACTACCAGTACCGATATCCAAGAAGTCATGTCCAGTCATTCTAATGTTAGAATACTTCTCTCTAAATGTAATGGCTGTAGTATGTGCTGGAGATTCAGCTTTAACAATATTAGGCGAACATTCAATAGTTGCCTGTCCAAGACCACTCGTAACAGAATTAGCTGCAGCTGTTACAAACGTATGTGCGGTAGTGTTCGGTGACACACCAACATTTACTGTAATAGTGGTTGCGGCTATTGCACTAATTGTCACTGAGGCTTGGTTGCCCGCTGGATCAGTTGACCGTGGATATGTATGCGGAGTAGCATGACTGTCATGAGCACAAGTAAACGTTAAACTATTATTTGCAATCTCTACAAATTGTCCAGTTGTTAGAGAATGTGTTCCAATAGTTAATACTAATTCGCCTGTTGTAGGAGTATATGCTGCCGCAGTCGGAGTAAACTTCGTCTGGCCTTGATAGTTAGTTGCAGCAACAACAAGATATTTTACCGATGAACCAGTAAACTCAAAAGCAGTTCCTGGTTTCGGAGCTTTTGAAAGACCATTAGCAATAAACGCTTGGCCTACTGGATTAATATCAGAATAACCATCACCAGAAATTATACCCTTTGTGGTCGCTGTTTGATAACCCGAACCAGCAGCTGTTAGTGTTTGAGAAGCAATTACACCATTTCCATATTCAGCAGTTGCTGTAGCAAGAGTTGTAGCATTGGGGTCTGTAATTATTACTGTTGGTGTAGCTGAGTAACCTTCACCAGAATCTATAATAAAAATCTTTGAAATTTTGCCAGATTCTACTTTTGCACGAACTAAACCATCTCTTGTTGGCGCACCGCCGCCTGTTAGATGAACTCTAGGTTCAATTTCATATGTAGTTGTAGCATCTAATGCTGCTTCAGCAGATACTCTGGTTCCAAAATAATCCCATCCAGGAGCTCCTGCTTCATTCTTCATAGCCGCTATTTTAGTTGTTCCATTGTATGAATCAACTACCCCTGTTTGTCCAGCACCTGTACCATCAGTAATAGTTAATCTCATGCCATTATAGAACCCCGTACCCCGTGGGTCTGCTAATGCAAGAGTAATTGATGTAGCTGTTCCGGTTTGAGCGGATGAAGATGTTGTGATGTGGCCATCACCTTGTGAAACTACGTCAACGTGCCGTATACCACCATCATTGACAGCTAATGTTACGTCAGCAGATGTGCCTGATCCTGTAAAAGCAACAGCAGCTACTTCTAAAGTAGCAACATCAAATGTTAGTGCAGGTGCACCGCCATTGCCTAGTTGCGAATCATTAATTGTAATAGTATCTGTCACAGCATGACTAGAACCACCACTTAATATGGTCAAATTAGTAATTTGACCAGAACCACCAACATCAATATTGTATGTTGATAATGTTCCTGAACCTGTTGTTCCGTCTTGGGTAACACCGGAATAAGCACCAGCAACCCGATTAGCGTGTGCAGCACCAGTATTCGATGTTGTTTTGATTACGCCATGGTTATAATTATTACCAGCATATTCAAATTCAACTCGGAGTACTCCATTAGTACCTGCGGTGTTATGTCCTGCAAGTACTCGTCCTACAACAGCCTGTTCACTTCGGGTATTAACTGTACCGACTGTAGGCACTTCAAGTGGGTCTACACCAGAAGATACTGCACCATATTCTCCATATGAGTTGTTACAGTTTGCAGCTCGAATTGTACCACCCGAATCTGCAAGATAACCCATATGACAGTAGTATGTAAATACCGAAACAATTTCTGAACGACCACCATTCTTTGCCCAGACACCAACACCATCATCACATATTTGTGTGAAGTCATTGGAGAGGATAGAATCATAACCCATTGGTTGTAATCCACCATCAATCTTTATACCAACAGCACCCGAATAACTAACATGTACTGCGTTTTGCACAAACGGAGATTGTCGATATACTAATCCATTTGGATTAAGAGCAACAGCAACACCTGATCTTGTAGCACCAGCTGATTCTGTAGGCCGTTGATAACCATCAGCTGAAGCAGACGCCAACTGTCCAATAAGACCAGTCATGGTCATGCCTCGTACTGTTGTCTTTTCTGTCATCTGGAACATATCAGATCGGTTATTAGGTGTTGAACCATCGTCTGAAGTGCCTGCAGTCGGTTTGACTGTAACACTCCTCATTTCATCACCCATAACTGCAACACCTTCTGGGACTAGAATCGGCAACTGTTCTTCATAGATACCAGTTCTAACAAATAAAGTTCTAGCTCCAGCTGTTGGTGTAACTAGTGTAGGCAAAGACGAAAGGCCTGTATCTAAAGCATTAGTATCTATTAATACACTAGCTGTAATAAGTGCATCTGTGCCGGCTTCTCCATTATTCCCAGTAGTGTTCTGTGTGGTTATTACTGGAGATTGTAGTGAACTATAAGCTGTTCCAGTGAACACATTATTATTAATCATATCACGCAACTTTTCGTGAGCAAGCCTTTCTGGTTCCCGTGTACCGTCAACCATTGCGGTATCACCTGAAGGACCACCAGGATAGGTGTCATTTGCCCAATACATCATAGCAAGTTGTCTGATCCAAGCATTACCACCATAGACCATATCGTGGTCTAAAGAGTCAACTAAATAACCAATATCTCGCTGACACTTAGCATTATCATATGTATAATTATACCAAGGTGAACCAGTATTACTAGTATTAAGAAATACCTGTTGAGCAATCCAAGCAACAATCTCATCTTTCAACCATTCTTTATTAAGAGTCAATCGAGCTGAAGCATCTGGATTGGATTTTGCAGCTGTATCTAAAGCTGTACAAGCATATTTAATTGACAAGTAAGGCTTATCAGGAGTTGTTCCTCGTCCTGAAGTAGCATCATCTACACCATTCTTGCCCACATAATAAACTCCGGGAACAACACTAGAATATCCCCATTCTGGTTCTTGACCGGCAGCATTAACTTTAAGTACTTGTCCGGCTGTGCCGATAGGAACTCTAAAATTTGCAGTAGAGTTTCGTGATAGTACATCACCCTGTTGGGTCAATACTGCCTGTGAATCACCCTCTGCAAGTACGTCCCAGTAAGTACCAGAACTATCTGTAACTGGATCATTAGTTCCATTGGCGGCAGTGTGTGTTAGTTTACAACGATAAGAATTTGCCAGATGACTAACTGTGTCGCCTGGGTTATAAACTGTGGTGTCTGCCCAACTATCTTTCCATGTGAAGCCTTCTACAATCTTTTCCCAATGTGTGCTTGAATCGGGTGTATTTCCTGTCGTATCTACTTTAGCAGAAAATGAATGTCCGCCAAAGATTACAACATCGCCTGGATTATAAGCAGTAGAATTATTATATGTACTCTTTAATTTAAATCCAGTAGATAATACTTCCCAATCTGAAGTATTGTTATAAGGAGAAACTCCTACATTTTGTCTAGCCGCAACGTAGTTATAACCACCGTAGGTTACAACATCACCTAACTGGTACTGTGTACCTACTAACCAAGAATCTTCAAATTCTAAACCAGAAGCAAATAGATCAAATTTAGTTTCATCTAATGTAGCTCCTGCGGTGTGTTGTGTGTTACAAATATATGTTGATGCACCATACTTGACTACATCATTTAGTTTGTAAGCTGTTGCGTTTGTGTAAGCACCCTTCCAAGCAAACCCAGAGTTATATTCTGTCCACTTTGCTGTATCATCATATAAACTAGCTTGTGATGTATGTCCGGTGTTACAAATATAATTCTTACCACCCCAAGAAACCACTTCGTCTACTTTATAATAAGTAGTTGCGGCCCATGCACCCTTCCAGGCTTGTCCACTTGTAAACTTTGCTACTTTAGTAGCAGCAAGGTCAACATAAAAATCAGCATTTGAGGTGTGATTTTCTTTTACGACATAAACATTACCACCATACTCCACACAATCATCTTTAATGTATGATGTGGCTGTTGTCCATTCGCCTTTAAATTGGAATCTAATTCTTCCTAATACAAAATCTGCCATTGTTTTATCCTATCCAGTTTTCTGTTGCACCGTTTTGTGTTGCGGCGTAAGTATAATTTTGATTATATCTGGCTACTAATTCTCCATCACTATTCATATAATATATTAATTTATTTTTATCCATTCTCATTTGATCGAAAGCTCTATCGCCTCGGTCAGTTTCGTATTGTTGTCGGCCAGACTCTGTATAACCCTTCAGAGAAGCATTAACATTTACTTCAGAGCCATCTAAATTTTCTTCTAAATCTTCTATACCGTTATAAGCGAAACCTTCTCCGCTATTTATACTTATTGATTCTTCTCCAGACATATAGACTTTCTTATAATAAAGTATTCCATCATCATCTACATCCAAAACATGAAGAGCATATTCATCTGTTATAGTTGCTTCTCTACTCTCTGCTTTAACTGCTGTGTTTATAAGCATCGGCATTAGGTGACCTCCAAAATACTAAGGAAAACTTCCAGATGTGTAACATCTGCTACCACCCTAATTATATCTGAAGCTTCTAAATTAACAGGCTTATCTAATATTAAGGTATTTTGAGCTGCAACTTCTAATGATTTTCCTATATGTCTAAACGTTGTTCCTCCATCTACTGTAACTTTAATATCACAATTAGCTACACTAGTCAGTGAGGTGTTTGATAGATATACCGCATGTAATACTGCCCTTGAAGTTGCTGGTGAAGCAGGGCAAGTATAAACATCTGCCGTACTATTATCTACCATTGAACATATCATCCCTGCATTTTTAAAATTACTTGCCATATATTATCCGCCAAATACTACCGAAAAGGCTAGTATATCTCCATCTGTTGCTAAAGTACCGGTTGAATTTGGTAATGTTAAAGTTCTATCAACATCGGGATCAGCAACAGTAAGTGTTAATTCAGCTGCATCAGCTGTTGATCCTTCAAAGACAATATTAGAACCGTCTAAGTGTATATCATTAGATGTTGAATTGTTTGTTGTTGTTACATCGTGCAAAGTAACACCGACCGCACCACCAATTTCTCTAATTGCATTGGTACTATCTTTAATAAAAAGTTTCTGGTCAGCGGTATTGATTGCAATTTCACCCACCTCTAAATCACCAGCACCCGGTGGGGTACTTACAGTTTCATTACGCTTTACTTTTATAACTGTTGCCATTTATAGCCCCTTTTTATGAATTACACTATTATTTATACTTTTCTTCACTGCTAAACCTTGAACTTTTGTGCAAAATGTCCAAATATTTATAAATACTTTCATGTCTCCAATAAAAAGGTATCTGCCACCACCAGTGAAGGAATATGTAAAAAAACTTCCCTTTAGTTTCTCTATAGATAAATTAATAAAGTCATGGGATTATATTGCAGACCCTAATAATTTTGACCATAAAGGTTTTAAAAGTAATCAACTTGCTCTAACTTCTTCTATATACGAGTATGATGGTAAAAATATTTGGTATGAAGGAGTCGGATCAATGTACTATGATATTAATACTAATAAAAAGAAAATTCAATTAGCTGAAAAGGATTTTATAGTTTTTCATCCGATATTAAAAGACACTTATTTTTATGAAGTATATACAGAGCTATCAACTATGTATAATCTAGGAAGAGTACGGTTAATGAATTTTCCTTCAAAAGTCTGTTTATCTTGGCATACGGACGAAAATGAGCGTATTCATATACCCATTATTACTAATAGAGGATGTCATTTGGTAATTCAAAACTCTGTTCATCATTTACCAGCAGATGGAAGTGCGTACATTGCAGATGTAACTGTACCCCATACAGCATTTAATGGCGGTTGGGAGAATAGATATAACTTACTTATAGATGTTTTAGGATATAAAGAATGAAATTTTATATTACAGGAACTAAACGAGGTCTAGGCAAAGCACTTGAAGAACTATATGGAAATTGTAATAGTTTAGAAGAATGTGATGTATTCATTAACAACAAACATGATGGATTTAGTCAGGTAGAATTATTATATGAAGCTGCTAGATTAGATAAACAGATTATCAATATAGGTTCTGCAGCTAGTGATATGGTAAAGGGATATAAAAAGAGATTTAAATATGGACTTGAAAAGAAAACTCTGAAAGATGCAAATGATGCTTTATTTTATGAAGGTATTAATACCACTATAATTAATTTCGGATATTTTGATAGTCCACGTGTATCTCATATTAAAGTAAACAAAATGGACATATCTTATTGTGTTGGTGTAGTGAAGTGGATATTAGAACAACCTCATAGAGTTAAAGATATTACAATTATTCCACAGTGTTAATAGTATAAGTAAAACCAGCGGCATCAAGTGATGCTCCATGATTAGCAATTTCAGTACTCTTTGAAGATTCCCAAAGATCAAAAGCTTCTTTAGTGTTCCAAGTTCTTACTAATGTATGTGTTTGTGTATCTACATCAAACGCAGTAGTTTCTGTCAAAGTGCCAGCAGTTTTTAAATCTGTCAAATATGATGTATAATCAGAATCATTAACTATTCCTTCCAATTCATTCTGAGATTCTATATCATTTTGAAAAGTAGTATCAGATTTAGTAAATGTTATTGTTTGTGTAACAGCCATATTAATTCTCCTAATCGTAAATAAAAGGACTATGTTCTTCTTTACTATATTTATATCTCAACGACTCAAAATAATCTTCCATTTTAATTTTTCTTGAGATAAAATTTCCCTTTTTAATAATATCTATTATTAATAAAGCCAAATCTTTAATTTTAGTTGATTTACCAGTTCCAACGTTAAATGTTCCTGATTTTTTATTATTAGCTGCTTTAAACAATGCAACACAAACATCGTTTACATGAATGAAATCTCTACTTTGTAAGCCATTGTTATTTAATTCCAAAAATTTATTTTCTTTTGCTCTTTTTATAAATTTTGGGATTACTGCTGAATAAATACTTTGAGGATTTTGATTTAGGCCATAGACATTAAAAAATCTTAAACTAATTCCTTTTATTTTTTTTGTAGATATATAAAAATTAATTAAATTTTCACATGTAATTTTTGATTGTCCATATGGTGTTTCGGCATTACATATATCAGTTTCTCTTAATTTTTTATTTAAATTTAATGGATATACAGCACAAGAAGACGCAAAAATAATTTTAGATTTATTATTAATACCACTTTCTATAATATTGCTGGTGCCTAAAATATTAGTTTTGATGCATTCATAAGGATTTTTTATTGATTCTTGTAATACCGATTTAGCAGCCAGATGGAATATAACTGAACAATTTCTCGAAGATTTATACAAAACTTTTTTATTATTAATATCTCCCAAAAAAAAATTTACTTTTTTTGGTAAATTATTCTTATTGCCAGAACTTAGATCGTCAATTACATTTACTTTATATTTCTTTTTTAAAAGAAATTCACACAAATTCGATCCAATAAATCCCGCTCCTCCTGTAACTAAAACTTTTTTCATTATTAATATGTGTTTACTTTATCTAGTAACTTTTTATTAATCTTAATATTTTTCAAAATATGTACTATTTTTTTAGAACTATCACCTTTGCCATATGGATTTCTACATTTCTTTAGTTTTTTTATAAGTTTTTTATTTTTCAATATTTTTAAAATTGTGTTGAAAATAAATCTTTCTGAATGTGTTACATTCACAATATTTGATGATTGAAGCCTGCCTCTTTGTCTATTGCCAATATTAATTACAGGTAACTTAAATGAAGAAGCTTCAATAATCCCTGAACTACTATTCCCTATTAATATTTTTGCTTTTGATAAAAGATAAATAAAATAATCTCTTTCTATATTTTTTAAAATTATAAAATTTCTCTTTTTTTCAAACCTTTTGATTTGTTTAATAATATTATCTTTACCAGGATCTATATTTGGGTAAATTAAAATTTTTTGGTAATCAAATTTTTCTACAGCCTTTAAGGTTTTTAATATTTGATCTGAGGATTGATCTTTTTCAAATAGAATTGGATGTTGAATAATTACAAAAAAAAATTTCCTTAATTTAATTTTATATTTATTTTCAAATTTTTTATTTGTAATTTTAATTGGTTTAAAAAAATCATCAATTTGTGGGGCTCCTGTATTAAATACTCTCCATTTTTGTTCACCCATTTTAAGCACTCTATTTGCAGAATCTCTACAAGATGAGAAATGAACATGTGCTAATTTTGTTATTGAATGCCTAACTGATCCATCTATATGGCCTGATAAATCACCAGACTGAATATGTGCAACCGCAATATTCATATAAACTGCGGCGAACGTTGCGGCAAACATTTCTGCTCTATCGCCTGTTACTAAAACAATATCTGGTTTAATTTTATTAAATATTTTTGCTAAACCATTAATTTCTCTTGATAATGAAATTACGTGATCTTTTTCTGTGTCTTTTTTAAAATTTGTATATAACTTAAAAAATATTTTTATTTTATCATTAATAATTTCTCTTACTGAATACCCATGCTTCCTTGACAAATGTATGCCCGTTACAATAACTTTTAAATTTATATTTTTATCTTTCTGTAATATTTTTAATATGTTTCG
>Ga0207988_1000171_pt1 | contig 38431 bp, 33 predicted proteins | sample ETNtaG_11_FD_185773 | JGI IMG/M metagenome (GOLD analysis project Ga0207988, IMG submission 185773) | Marine microbial and viral communities from oxygen minimum zone, Eastern Pacific Ocean - ETNP201310SV74 (SPAdes) (version 2) | ecosystem: Environmental > Aquatic > Marine > Oceanic ...
TCCATTTTCATACCACAAAGTCCAAAGCCCATCTTTTTCTCCAGCTTTGTAAGATCCTTCAAATTTCTTCTGTCCATTTTCATACCACGAAGTCCGAGGTCCATCTTTTTTTCCAGCCTTGTACGTTCCTTCAAATTTCTTCTGTCCATTTTCATACCATCGGGTTATGGGTCTGGTAGAATCTCTAGTGCCATCATCATTATAGTAATATTCCAATTTTTTCGTTCCGTTTTTAAACCATCCTTCAAATTTACCTATTCGTATACCATCTCTATAGTGTTCTTCGGACAACTTCTGCCCGTTGTCAAAAAAACCTGTATATAGCCCGTGTCTTCCATTTTGAGGTACATCAGAATTTTTATTCAGGTTACCTCCATCTCCTGACCTAAAGGAACCAGTCAAAGATTCTCTTTGCTTGCTGGCTTTGTTTATAAAAGAGAAATACCACTCACCTTCCATTAAATCATTAACATATGACCCTTCTTTAATTTTTTCACCATTTTCATTCCAGTAAGTAAATAAACCATTTCTTTTCCCTGTTGTCAACGTTCCTTTTGATTCCTTTTGTCCGCTTTTATAATAAGTGTAAATAGTTTCTTCAATTTTATATCCACTATCATAATTTTCTTCTTTATCAATATTCCCGTCCTCATACCACCAAGTCCACAATCCATCCTGTTCGCCATCTTTATAGTTCCCTTCTCCATGTTTCCATCTATGCGAATACCATTCAGTATATAATCCATCTTGTTTACCATCTTTATAAGTACTTGTAAAATGTAATTGCCCGTTGTTATACCATCCAGACCATAATCCATCTTGTTTACCATCTTTGTATTTGCCTTCATTTTGTTTCTGCCCATCAAAAAAATAATTGGTCTCTAAACCGTTTTTCTTACCATCTTTATACGTACTCATAAAATGTAATTTCCCGTTGCTACGCCATTCTTTTTGAGTACCATACAACGTTCCATCCTTATAATTCAATTCACCTTTTTGGTTTCCGTTATCATGCCAATAAAGAGATTTTCCATGTTTTTTATTGTTTCTATATAATTCAATAAACTCATTTAATCCATCCTCGTAAAAACCATATTTACTTACCAGTGTTTCATTGATTCCAGTTCCTTCAAAAACTAATAATAATTTTTTAAGTCCGTTATCATGTCTCTCAGTTACAATTTCATTAGTCTTTAGTTGTTGGGAAAACCCTACTGAAAGAAACAGTAGTGATATGATTAGCGGAGCTTTTTTCACATTCATCTCCTTTTAGTTCATTAAATCAAGAATGCTATAAATAAAAGTCTTTTCATAATGAGCTCTTTTTCATCTCTTCAATTTACCCAGAGGAATCAATTTGGAGGCTATTCCCATTTACCCCATCCCCACATTTTACAAAGAGGTGGGAGCTTTTCGATTTACCAGACTGCTGCCTCTTTTCTAATGTTCTTTTTATTTGTCCGATTCTCTCTCCATCTCCTGTTACAATACCAACTTTATCTTCAAAACGTTTCTGCATTATGAGTCATTCCTTTCCGGGGAACTGCATACGTCTTAGCAAATCCACAAAACGCGGATGCGAATGTAAATCATCAAACCAAGGTTCTTCTCTGATAAAAACTAAATCCCATGTACGTTCTTTGAAAGCTTTCTCCAGTAGTTCGAACGTTTCATCAATCTCATCCAAGCTTGCAGCAACATAGGCAATCTGGACAGGTGGTATATAATATTTTTCTGCAAGTGTATTCAATTCGTTAAGCACTTTTCTCGCTTCGTCTTTTCTACCTGCAATTCCGTAGGCATGACCGAGCCCTGCTTTAATTTCCGCAAGACCATCTGAAAGTTCGACTGCTTTTCGATACACTTCGATTGATTTGTCAAATTGCTTCAACTGCAGGTAAGCCATCCCAAGCCAGTCATATCCGGGAGCGTAATTCGGTATCTTTTTTACTGTTCCCTCAAGTAATTCAACCATTTCATCGAATTGATGAGCAAAATAAAGAATCGATCCGAAGCCAATATCTGAATAGAAAACCGGTGAAAGAGATAGTGAATGTCGTGAAGATTTCAAAGCCTTGTCATGCTTACCCATGGCTGATAGATACAAAGCATACCAATGATGGGCGTCTGGATTTCCCGGATTTAACTCAATAGCAAGTTGAAACTCCTGTTCAGCGCTTTTCCAATCCCATTCACTGAGTTTCATAATTCCTAGAGCAGTATGCGCTTCACCTATTTCATTATTTATTTTAACAGCCTGTGTTGCAGCTCTTTTGGCTTTAGGTATTGAATCTTCTCGCGATAAAAAGCCATAGCACCAAAGAAAAATATAGGAAACTGCCAAGCCAGCAAAAGCACTCGCGTCTTCCGGATTCCTTAGGATTGCCTGTTCAAATTTCAAGACCTCTTTATCCATAGGATCACGAAAACTTTTTCCAGGAAAATTATTATTTAAATTGATCATCGATTTTACCCTTTTCTATGAAATATGTTATTTACAGTCACAACTGTAATTGATTCTGAAAAAATCTTATATAATTATTTAAAATCAGGAATAACCAATATTTGGGTTATCCTATTTGACACCAGTTCAATAAAAATACTATTTTCTTTTACTTTTAGTTTATCTTTTATTTCTTCCAAAGTATTTACTAAAAATGCTTCTCTTATATTTCGGGGAAATCTGATTAATGTAGGTCCTGAATCAGAACTCGTTTTAATAACCCTTATAATTATTCCTTTTTTATCATACGATATCTTCTGATTTAATAATTGCAGATTGTTGTCTTCAATTTGAATGAAATACCCTGATTCCGGTTTTGGACAGATCAAAGCCGGATGAATTTCAACCGGTATCATAACTTCTCTGCCCAATTTAAACATTTTCTGTTTACTATACTTTTTAAATGTAGAAAATCCATAAGATAGTTTAATTAAACCAGGCTGACTGGAACTAAAGTTGGTATCCCAGTAATTATTTAATGGCCATGCCAACAAAAGCGGCGATTGATTTCTTTCAATTGAAAAGTATTTTCTACCAAAATTAAAATTTCCAAATTGAACCATTGGAGCATCAGGGCAAAATAAGGCCACACCTTTATCATCATTATATATTGAGGCATAAGATTCAACGGTTTGCCATCCTCTGTTGGATTTTGGTAATTGTTCTTCATCCAGTTCAACATGAACACCGCACGTATCGAAATGAGCCTTCCAATCCTGTTTCAAATTAAGTGGAAAAACAAAATAGATCGACTCAGGAGTTCTTATATCTTCTTTATGAATTGTAATATCTAAAAGAATGAGTTCTGAATCATGTTGCAGCGTAATGTGTTGCTCTAGATATTTAGCACCGGCTACTTTAAATTTAAGAACCAGAGTAATCCCATAAGGGGCATGCTCAGTTCTAGATTCCACAAATTCCAATGCAGTTTCATGTTTTTCTTTCCAATCCGTACACCAACAATTTGCATCAAATTTTTCCTTGACCAAATCTCTCGCATATAAACTCGTTCTATCTTTATCAATTAAAGGATCTGGGTATTCACGTACAAATTGAAAAAAAGTGTATTTATTTCCCTGATCTGTTATTTCCCAGTTTAAAATCTTATCGAATAAGGAAGTGATTTCCCCGGTATCCTTATTGTATTCCAGCCTGTGAAATGGGGATTCAATAAAACTTAATCCAACTTCCTCCGGTACGCCTCCGGGGCGATTAAGGCGGTGAATTACAGTTCTTTCTATATTATCACCTGCATTGACTAACTTTGTTTTTTCTGCAATTTCCAACTTTTCAAGAGGTATTTTTTTCCAACTGCATGCATCTAATTCAACAGGTCCATAGAGGTGAGATTCCTGTAATTGTTGATATCGATTTATCCAACCAAAACGGGCTGTTCTGAGTCTTTTCCCTTCAAGTTTCCACCAATCCGGAATGGGTATGTAGACTTTTCTTTTCACCGGAATGGAGTTTACAACCATTACACCTTGTTGTGAGTCTAGACTTTCCGGATTACCACTAAGATTTTCCAATTCGTTTATCAGGTAATATTCAACCAGTTCTCTGCCCTCATATGCCAATTGTTTTTTCATATGAGATTGTGATCTTACGAAATCATTATCAAATTCGACTGAATTAAAGGCACCCCAAGTATGCTCATCAAAAGTATTAATGTTATTTCGTGCTTTTTCTAAGACATCGTCCATTCTAAACTTTGTTAGATTATTACTGCATGCTGAAATCATTTCGGCGGTATAAAGTAAGGATTTGGTATTCAAATTTATTTTTGTTTCATAAGCTGTACTTGCACATCCAAAATTCCAATAATCTGTCCAATCTCCATTTAAAGTTTTGATCTTATTTAGTGGAACTTTTTTTATTCGCTCTAACAACATATTTGGTGTTATGTATCTAATCTTCGGTTCTTTACCTTTTTCATTCCACAATCTAATTAATCTGGCCACATCCAAATTTGGCGGCGCATTGTCATAACATACGGGTGGATTAGCAGTGGTTAAATAAATAAAATCCAAATTATAGTCCATTTTCTCTAAATGGTCTAAATATATCTGATATCCGGTTTCCATTTTTTCCAGATTATTAGTGTGCGTATCCATCAATTGATCGAACATGGTGTAATGTGCTCCATTCATTACAAGTAATTCCCTTTGTGAAGGAGTTTTCCAGCGAAAAACTGAAGGCCGTTTATAAGTATATCCACCAAAATGATTATTTGTAGCCATGATAAACAATTCAATACCTGCATCAGTCATTATGTCTGTTGCGCTCCACGGAATCCCGTTTACGTCATGTTGATGAACGGTCTTTATTTCAACACCGAACAAATCTCTCATTCTTTTAACATTTTGAAGCTGTAGGGAAAGTTGTTCCGCATTTGAGTTAGGTGTGGTATTATATTCTAAACCCGATATGCCTATTCTATCTTCAGCAACAAATTTTTTAAATTTTTCTACGCGTGATTTATCAGCAAATTTCAGCCATGCTACTACCTGGGCTGTTACTTCACACGTCCAGCGCGGTTTTGAGAACTCATCCCAGTCAGCAGTATTGTCCAATAAATCCAGTGCCTGCTCAATAAATTCGTATTGAAGCTGCCACACAATGGGTTGGCTATGCGTGTATCCTACATCCAAATGACTGTGGTGAAGAACCAGTATTTCCTTGATATTCATTAAAAGTTCCTGTTTTAATTGGTGGATAAAAATACCTGCAAACAAAAAGATTTAAAATACAAAAAAACCATAACCTAATCTGAGATATTATTCTGTTTGAAAGCTTTACGTGCAGATTAAACAAAATTAATTGCGTTTTGAAAGTAGCTGATTAAGGGCCATGACAAATGCCGGATTTGTACCACAACAACCCCCGATTAATCTGACCCCACTATTGAGATATTCGGGCATATCTTTAATGTATTCGTCGGCAGATTGAGCATATCTAACGTTGCCATCAACTAATTCAGGAGATCCGGCATTGGCTTTGGCATAAATTGGCAGGGACGCAACTGCATTGATCTCTTTTACTAAATCTTTCATCACATGGCTATCCAGACCACAGTTTGTACCAACAATATCTGCACCCGCATTTTCAGCGCCCTGGATTGCATCCTGAACACTATTCCCCATTAAGGTAAAAAATCCACGTTTGAATTTATTAAATGTAAACGAAACGATTATCGGTAGGGAGGTTATATTCCTGGCTACTTGTACTCCTATTGCAGCTTCGCGCAGATCTATTTGCGTTTCAAAAATCAGGGCGTCTACACCCCCTTCAAGCAATGATTTGATTTGTTCTTTCAGTGACGCAACTAGATCAGCTTCTTTCAAATCTCCGTAAGGCTCAAGAATCTTACCTATTGGCCCAATATCTCCTATCACATAATTCTCATCAGAACAAGCGGATCGGGCGATTCTGGCCCCTGTAAGATTAATTTCTGCAGCTCGATCATGCAAACCGCTATCAGTAAGTTTAATCGAGGTTCCTCCAAAGGTGTTTGTCAAAATAGCCTCAGCACCCGCTTTTATATATTCCCGGTGAACATCTCCAACGATTTCCGGATAATTCAGATTCCACAGCTCTGGTGTGTCGCCTTGCTTGAGACCTTTTTCAAAAAGCATGGTCCCCATCCCACCATCAAATAAAACTGTGCGCTCCTGCGCAACCTCTAGTAGTGTTTTGGCTTTCACGGTATCATCTCCCTTCGAGATGACATTAACTTGGAGATCTACTAAATAATCAATGTCATTCAATTAATATCTTGTTTAGGCAATTTATCACTAACAAAAAAATAATATACCATCGCACCTGTAGTTCTTTATCCATTTTTTGTCATTTTTTTGCACACAATTACTGCTGTTCCAGCATCCTCGGCAAAAGCATCAGCACCTATTTCATTTGCAAAACATTCTGTGACCGGAGCACCTCCAACAATAATCTTTACCTGCTTTCTTAACTGATTTTCCTGGAGACTTTCAATCACTTTTTCCATTGCAGGCATGGTGGTTGTAAGAAATGCAGATAATCCTAAGATATCAGGCTTATGCTGTTTTACTTCAGAAATAAAAGTCTCCATAGCTACGTTAACGCCCAGGTCAATCACGGTAAAACCTGCCCCTTCTAGCATGTAAATCACAATATTCTTTCCAACATCGTGCAAGTCTCCGTTTACCGTCCCGATAACAACTTTTCCTGCTGACTTAGCATTTGTCTTTGATAATTCGGGTTTTAACAATTCCATCCCTGCTTTCATAGCACGTGCGGCCAGAAGAACTTCAGGTAAAAACATATCACCGTCTCGAAATCTGGCCCCAACAACATCCATTCCGGAGATTAGTCCATTATCCAAAAACTCTTTTGCAGTTATCCCGTTATCAAGCGCTTCCTGAGTTAGTTCTACGGCACGCTCCTGGTTACCATCTATGACAGAGTTGGCTGCCAGTTCATAATGTACTTGTTTGTCAAATGCCATTATTCTCTCCTATGATTTTTCATTTTTAGCCGAATCTCTCAGTCTTTTCATCCGCTGGAGGCACGAATAGGTTGTGCAAATCTCACAAAAATTCCACTTTGGTTTGAAGTAATTGATTGCTCTTAATCCTGCAACCAACACACCAGAAACCGACTTTATCGGATTCATTAAACAATTTTCATTCAAGGTAATACCTATCTGTTCGGGTTTAAGCCTGTGGAAAAGTTTTTTTTGGCCACTGACGTGCCAACCGCAATATCCGGGACTGTAAGCGAGAACGCAGATATCATGCGTAAGTAGTTTTCTATTAGAAAGAATATCGAGAAGGTACTGTTCACAAAACTCTGCGCCTTTATCTGCTGCCACAGAAGCCGTTGCATCCAGTATGCCGCCAAGAGCTACATCGTCGGAATTACATAATTCCTCAATCTTTTTGCTGACTTTGTTACCCAAAGTCAGAGCGTAGACGGCTAAGTTATCGGCCTCGGTGAAAATGTGTTCCAGTGGTGTATTTTTTGCATTATTCCCTTCTCCTTTATAAATAAAAGCAAATTCTTTCTTTGAAATTTCTGATAATAGCCCCGCTGGTTCAGCACAATCTGAAAACACCTTTATTGCATCTTCGGTAAGCCCATACACTTTATCCAGATTAATCCTTTGTTTAGGAACCCCCATTTGTCTGAGAACGGATTCGGGTGTGGGCATAAGTTCAGCTATTGTTAATGAATCAATTTTTGACATAAAAAGTCCCGTTATTGGAATTCAAACTGGTATCTGCCTATTCACTAAAGAGAAGCTAGAGAAACTTTGCAAAGCATCGTAATCCAGAGAATGCTGATCAGGATATCAACAAAACTTTGCATTGTACTCTTCCACAATATCGCCCACAATATGGATGCGTTCAATGTTTCCGGTTGAAGACATCTCATCTGAAATACCAAGCACAAGTCTTGGCGCAAAAAGTTCTATTACCTTGTGTGCACATTCTTTGAGAATCTCGATCGGATATCTTTCATCAAAATAAACCGCAGGTATTCCGTCCAACAGAAACATCTCATCACCAAGCGCTGCCTTTATCTCTTCAAGAGTCACGTCGCCCTGGGGCACGGGGGTGATTGCTTCTATCCCGTCCAATCCCGTCTCTTTAGCATATTGAATCAAGGGCTTGCAATCCCCATCCCAATGGGAGCTGATGAACTTACCTGCTGCATGAAGCTTTTCACAACGCCGTTGACAGGCAGGAAGATGGTATTTAACAAAGAGGGATGGAGATAAGGTTCCTGAGTGAATATTTTCACCAAAATTGATAATTTCAACAGGCGAGGTGTTTACAATCTCGATCAAACGGAAATGACTATCTTCCAGTGCACTGAAATAAGCCTCCGTTGTATCCGGCCAATCATAGATCGCGAATACCCCGTTTTCGATACCCATTTTCTCGATGTACAAGCTCTGAACGTTCATACGGGGAAAAAACATGGTCGGAGCCCCAAGATCACCAACCTTTTTCTGGCTATCCTCAAATTTTTTTTGATCCCAGGTCCAGGTTGTATTCTCCTCGCGCCAGGTAGCTACTTTCAGTTCTTCCTCAGTCTCTACTTCCCATTTAATATGAATCAGATAATCAGAACTAGGAGGACGGCGAATAACTTCGGTTTGATTGCCGACAGGTGTTTCAATCGTCGTCAGAGTATCAGTTTCATTCAATGGTTGTTCAACAAATTTCACCGACGGATGTTCGATACGCTGGAAACAGCCGTTGTAGAATCCATAGAGACGATCGGAACAACCTAAAGCCCTGTAAATGTCTGACAAAGATTTATTGGTATAGGGCGGAGGTAACTGTTCTCCGGTGAATTTTTTGTCAGTATACCAACATAGTATACGAGGTTGCCAAATTATTTGATCGCTGGATTGTTCAAATAGAACATCTCTGTGCAGTTTAGCGAAGTCTGCCATACTCTCGAGCCGTTTCGAACATCGTTACAATATTCTCCGGTTTGACATCAATCATATGATTGCACGATCCAAGTATATAACCACCCCCCGGAGCAAAAACATCAATCAGTCTTTTAATTTCAGCTTTGACTGTACCGGTTGGTACTTCTCCTTCGAGTATTTCTACTGCGCCATGAAACGTGATCGATTCGCCGTAAGTTTTCTTGAGTTCAAGAGCTCCCATACCCTTAACTGAAGTTTGCACCGGATTGAGAACATTCACGCCTACTTCGATGAGATCGGGTATGACATCGAAGATTGCTCCATCACAATGGCGAAATAAGGCCGCGTTCGGTGCTTTTTCGTGTATTAAACCATACAACTTCGCCTCGGCAGGCTTGATAAATTCCCGGTACATTTGAGGAGAGATCAATGTGTTCTGCTGAGTTCCGAGATCATCGCCTACTTCCACCATTTGCACATAGGGCCCAACTTCGTCCAGGAACATACCATACACGTCCAGGTAAATATCAAGCAGACGAGAAATCAGGTACCGGGCAAGGTCAGGCTTTAATGCCAAAATCATCAGAAATTCTGCCATACCCATCAACTGACAGGAGCGGTCCAGGAAGCCTTCGGACAGCGGATTACGCGCCACCAAAGCGTAGTCAGTTTCATCATACATTTGTCTTGCTTCATCAGCCAGGCCGTCAACCGTAAACATATCTATCGCCTTTGGCCAGTTGTATGATTTGACGTGTTCAACCGTTTGAGCGTGTTGTAAAGGAGAATTAACAGCACTGACATATAGACCTACTTTCCTATAGCGAACACCCCATATGTCCGTATAAGTCTCATCTTCATGAGTTATCAACCTGGCTTTGGGATTTTTCTTCAAAAAGATGCGACGAAAGTCGATATCGAATCGTTCCAGAATACGCTCATCGTAGTAATTGGCCGTGGTACCGGACCGTATGGGAGGAATCGGATCGAAGCCAAGGTAATCACGGAGTCTCAAATAGGTTTTATCCAGAAGCATTGTGGCATTCCCCATCAGATCCATGGGAATACGATCAGGCTCCTCATGGTTGTATGCTCTCATCACACGTTCACGATGACTCATTTTCGGCATAACATGATCCCTTTAATATTGTCCAAATTGATCCGCTAATTCCCACAGACGACATACGCGTTCCGGCGGCACCAGGGGTGACACAGAACAAGCTGTGCTCAGAATGTACCCGCCATCAGGCATGCCTTCGGCAATGGTCTTGCGGATGGTTTTATCAATGGTTTCATCTTCTCCCTGAAGCAGCACATTGACAGAGTCGATATTACCTTTAAGAAATATCCGGCTGCCAACACGTTTTTTTGCTTCTTTCAGGGAAACATTTCCAAGCGGAGGAGGATCCATGCACTCCATCCCGTCAATATCGGTCTCCGCCATGGTCTCGAGACGATCAGAAATAGATCCACACGTGTGCAAATATGCAGCTCCCCCCACAGGCTTTATGGCTTGTGCTAATTTCCGTACCGATGGCAATACAAATTGCATATACATTTCAACCGACATGAATGAAGAGCCGGCATAGGGTGAAGAAATCTGGATGCTTTCCAGTTGACCCAGCTCAATTTGCGCACGAGCCCAGGCTACACTCTGCTCATCAAAATACTCAACCAGTGCCTTAAAACGGGGTGGATCATCGATCATGGCAAGCAATGCATCTTCCAAACTCGGAAACCATTGAAGTGCGCGGGAATAACCATCGGCAGCCCACCCTCCAAGGTGCTGATCGTTCCCAAGTATTTCGCGCGTCAGATGACTGCTATAGAAATCCTCAGGTTGATATGGTTGTATATTTTTCTGCCAGGCTTCAGGATCAGCCGTCTCAAAAATATGAGATGAATCTCCTTGAGGAGTTTCTGTTAAGGTCTTCCCGATAAATGAGTCCACTCTCGTACCGGATTTATTGCCAGGCAAATAAACGAGAGAGCCATCAAAGTGATAACGTCGCGCCAGATTGCATTCAGCTTTGACCAGATCTTCAATGGTTTTCGGAATTCTGCCATCATTAGTACCCCAATTTATTATGTGTTCCAGACTCAGGAGGCACCAAACGGGAACTCGATCAGGTTGCTTTCCTTTGATGGCTGTGTTGACACGATCCCGTGAAGTCATGTTTGATTCACTGTTTTTATTTTCGCTCCAAACATTTCGCCAAATTTTACAATGTTTCTTAGTTACAATTTATTTTTATATGAATTACGGCATAATGGTTATCATTTGAATATACATCTTGAAGCCCGTTTTTACGATTTCGTCATTATTTGTAGAAAAATCCACAGAAATATATTTTCCATTTTATAAATTAACATTAATCTTGAATTTATCTGATTTCTATTCTAATGAATCTTGGTCTATAAAATTTTGGATCAATATACTCTTTTCTCATATCACCATTTGGTGAGCTGATGTAGCTACAAACCAATGAATCTTCATCATCCATCAAAGCTGAATGAATCCTGAAAGCATATGTCATTGATATATGATCTGGGTTTTGAAAAACCTCGAATGGTCCATACCACGGACCCGTAATTTTCTTTGCAACCAATAAATGAAGTTTACTTTCTAGTGGATCATAGGTTGTACATAAAAATATCTTTCTTTTATTTAAATAACTTATACTCGATTCTGTATTACCGGGTATGAAAAGCTTTTTCATGCTTTTATTGCTTTGGATCCAAATGAGCTCGCCCTCATTTTCACAAAAATATTCAATACTGTCAGATGATTTATTTTGAATGAGTTTAGAAAAAATTGCCCTTGCTAAAATTGCATAATTTCCATTGGGTTCATCTTTTTTATATCCCAAAAAATAAATATAAGGATCATCAAAATATAAACCGGAATGTATTCCAAATTGATTATTTCCGATCCCCAATTCAACATATTCCGTTTCCCAATTGTCGGGATCATCTTTTGGGTTTGAAACGATTATCATATTTGTTCCCACTGTAGACCAAAAATCCAAGTATTTACCATCAAAATTGCCTTGGATTGAAAAACAAAGGATTATCAAGTTTTCCTTTATTAAAAGTCCATTTGTCGGCCAATAGTAAATATCAGGCGTTTTGTTTAAACTGGGAAAGAAAGAACTTGGTGAGCTATCTTTATTTTTCCAGTAAAACTTTAGGTCGATATTTGATTCATTTATTTTCTTTGTGATTGCTAAAGAATTATTGATGTGAGGGAAGAGAATCTTTCTCTGTCCATAATCATTTTTACCTATAAATGTGTCGCCAAATAACCATAAAACACGATTATCATTTAATTTGATTGAGTGTGCAGCATCGGCACCTTGCCATCCTGTATCCTGTGGGACGAATAGATTATCATAGATGTCATCATATTTTATAATTTTTATTTCAAACGGAAGTTTCATTAGGTTACCGGTATTAATTTCAAAATTGTAAAATTTGATTGATCAACAAATTAATATCTTCTAGATGAAATAACTATTTGGTCATACATCTCATTATAATTTATAGAATTGGTATGTGGCCAATCATGATAGCCTTGGGGCATATTTCCTAGATTTACATTTATTGAGTCTGGATAATCTGAAATTGACCCAAAAATTATAAAAAGAGAAATAAATAAAAATTTGATATTCAAATATTTCAATGCAATACTAATGTGATTATGACAATTCTACTTCAATAAAATAAGGCCGATATATGTCCATCCCATCCTCGGTAAACAAATGATCCATTCCACCATATTCATTTGTGGCATAACTGATAATTAGTTTTCCACGTTTATCTGAAATCCAAGGATGAATTCGCATAGCGTAAGAATTTATTGGAAAGTTTTTGTTCTGAACTGGAATTGTGTAGATCGGTAAAGGTGCGGACCACGGACCTGTTAATTTTTTGGCCCAGGTTAAAGATAATTCATTATTTTTCGGAGTGTATGTTGTGGTGAAATAAGTTTCCAGATCTTTTTTAAAATATATATTTGATTCCGTATTACATGGTTTAAACATCGGTTTTGCTCTATAAAAATCATTATCCCATGTTTTATTCTTTTGAAAAAATTCTATTCTTGATGCATTTGTTTTTTCACCTAATTCATCTGTATTCATTCGGCCTAATATCATATGATTTGAAGGTTTTTTTCCATGAAATCCAAGAAAATAAAGATATTCGTTTTCATCATATAAAGCAGCGTGAATTACTCCACCACTGAATTGAAAATCCCAATATTCTGTTTTCCAATTCATCGGATTATCAAGATAATTATCAATCCTTAAACAAACCGTTCCAATTAAATCGATGGAATTATCTAAAGTAGCATTAACTGCCATAGCGAAAATATAAAGTTTTTTATTCAGGATGGTTCCATTGGTTGGCCAAATATAATCACCTATCATTTTATCTGGATGATTAAAGAAAGAAAAAGAAATGTTACCATCACATTGCCAGAAAAAATTCATTTTATTTGGTTCACCATCTCTTAATTCCATTATTCCGACCGAGTTATTGATCAAATTCCAATCGGATCCACGTTTTTTCTTTTCAGTTCTACCTATCAAAGTGTCTCCAAATAGCCATAGGATTTTTTTGTCATTCAGAATAATCGAATGACAAACGTCGGAACCCATCCAGCCATCTAATTCATAATCAAAAAAATGGTCTAATACTTTATAACCACTTACAGACTTGATCGTAATTCTATGTTCAGTCATTTTTTCCTAATTGAACTTTAATGAATAAAGGTCTGTATGCCTGAATGGGGATTTCTTCAAACGGTCCTTGGAAAGAAGTAACAAAACTGATAATTAATTCACCAGGTTTTGTGCTGAATTCAGGATGGGGCCGAACAGCATAGGTTTCAATACATGTTTTTAATGGACAAACCACTAAGGGGTTTTTATAAATAATGATGGGTTTTGACCAAGGACCTTTAAGATCCTTTGCCATAGTAAGCAAGATATTTTGATCAAGTGCTGTATATGTTGTGGTAATAAAAATGTCCCACTCCTTTATGTATTGAATATTGGATTCTGTATTCCCCGGGGAAAAAAGAAACTTCAGATTTTCCTTCAAATTACTCCACTTACTAACACCATCAGTTTCTACTAAATATTCTAATTGATCTGCTTTTTTAAAGCGAATAAAGTCTTCCTTTGTCATTCTCGAAAGGATCGACTTTTTCAGCCCATCAATTTGAGTATAACCCATAAAATAGATCATATCGGTATTCAGATAAAAAGCAGAATGAAATTGTTGCTGAAAACTATCTCCTTCCCAAGGAAGTGTCCCAAAATCATAATATTTTTTATTCCAATTTGTTGGTTTGTCATGTGGATTATCAATTTGGATTAAGACGGTACCTACCATGGACCAAAATTCAGTTCCATCAATACTCATTGACTGACAGAATATGTAAAGACTTTTATTTAAATAAAACCCATTGGTTGGCCAAAGAAAAGATCCTGGCATTTCTTTGTAGGGTGGGAAAAAGGCACGAGTTGGTTCGTTTTCACCGATATGAAAGGTAAATTGCTCAGATTCTGGTTTAGTCAGATCTTGAATTGCGATACAATTATTAATATGAATTCCATCACTTATTTGATTACCATTTTTATATTCACCAATGAAGGAATCTCCGAAAAGCCAAACTATTTTACCCCTATCAATTGAAATTGAATGTCCTACATCGCCAGCCAACCAACCTTTTTCTTGGGGGTGTAACCATTGGTTTTTTTCATCATCTATTACTACAGATTCGATATAATATTTTCCCAAGATTCCACCGTGGATTAAAAATGGTGCTAAAACAAGAAAAAGGAAAATTGGTGTTTTAATTGATCTCATTTATTATTTATTTTAAATAAAGAATCTTTTTTGAAGTTGTTGAATGATTGATACTGGCCTTTATAAAATAAATACCGGAACTGGCATTCCTTGTAATAGCATTTTCCCCATCCCAATAAAAATGATGATATCCCGGGTTTATCAACCCTTTATGAACTTTGGATATAAATCGACCATTTACATCATAGATAGAAATATCTAAAACTCCTCGATCTACAATATCTAATTCTAAATTAATTCTTGGATTGAAAGGATTCGGATAAGTTCTTGAAATTGAAATTTTGGATGGCAGTCGAAATTCTTGTCTTACCTCTAAAAAACTCGTATCGAATGCACTAATCGGTATAGAGACAAACCTAGGTCTATAAAGCCCGGCATCTGAAAAATGGTCAGAAAACTCATAACTGTTTACATTATAACTAATAAGTAATGCTTCTTCATTTGATAAGTGAGGATGTGCTTTGGCATTGTATGTAAAATAATCTGGATCCAAATCCGATTCTGGAGTAGACCAAACTATATTGAAGAACCCAAACGGGCCAATAACACTGCTTCCTAACCTATAGGCTACCTCCTCGCCAACTCCATTCAATTGGAAGACAGCAATGTAAAGATCTTGCGAAATCTGGGACACACTAAATTCCTGGGAAATGTTTTGAGTTATGGAATAACTGTCTGAAATATCAGGGGACCATGCATTGCCATCCCAATACTCCCAAAATAAATAGTTATCAATATATTCTTCGGGAACTCTGCTCACTGTCATTTCTTTTGATCCGTTCCCATCCTTTACACCATAAAAATAGATATATCCATCGGGGTCAGGGTTTCCAGATTCTGCCAATTTTGATAATATCGCTTGACCATACACAACACTCCAACCTTCAGGATCTTCGTAAAATAGGGGTGTATCCGCCTCTTCAAGGTTGAATATTTCATAATTTTCCGTAAGGTCAAAGGAAATGAGAGAAACCCCTGCAATGGCAAAAGCCTGTTGTCCATCATCACCATGGTCCATTCTTAAAGCGAATAAATAAAATCGATCATTAATAGAAATTCCATCCATCAACCAGTACCAGTCTCCCTCTTGACTGTTTTCAGTATTAGGAATAAATAAGGTAGTGGGATTCCCATCCGTGTCATGATGGTAATAAAAATCAATATTTTCATTAATGGGTGTATTTCCATCCATAACTGCATAGGTATTATTAATAAGGTAAGTTGGTGGAAGTCTTTCTCCTGTCGTAGAGTCAACGCTTCCTATAAATGTATCGCTAAAAACAAATAATGTTTTATTAAGATCACTAGATTGTTCGTTTCCATTGAAAGGTATTGAATAAATACCATCAGCACCCGTCCAACCCTCATAGCGATGAAAAAGTTCGGACCAATCTTCTTCTGCGACTGCTGCGATTGGGTTACAATCATCAGTTGTTTCAATTTGGATAGGATGGGGATAGGAAATAGGTGCCCAGGATTGCACCCCTGAACAAATTAAATTAGGTGTAGCTTTAGTAGCAATGTAACCTATAGGGAAACAGCCAGTTAGTAAACCAACTCTGAATTCTATATTAATTGTAATTTCAATTGGATCGTCATAAGCATATCCTGTATCAGAAATCATGCTAATCCAATGCATATCATCATGAATCAATTGTGCTGGATAACAGTTTTCAGCTGAATCTGCCCACTCTTCTGAAAATGCCATGGATCCTGCATTCTCTCCAAAAGAATAATTCCCTGATATGAACTCCCAGTCTGTTGGCACCAATACACAAATTACTCCCTTATGGGGATTTGGTTCTGGTACAAAAGGATCAATTATATTTAATTCAATTTGAATATTCTCATTTTGCTGAGCATTATCCGGTTGATTTATTTCATCAAAATAACACCCTGAAATCAAAAAGTAACAAAAACCAATAATTGTTAAACGAACTATCCGTTTCATAACAATTATTTTATTGGATTATTTAATTTGGTTGTTAGTGAGGATGGGCGTACATAGGTGTAAACAATTTTTGAATGAACATCAGAGAGATTTTTTACTTTGATTGTTTTAGCTGCTTCAGGGATTATGATAGTTTCATATAATGCTAATCTTGCAAAATGACCACCCCCAGTTTCAATTTTGATCTCTCTTCCTTCTACAAGATTCATTGCAAAGGCACGATTCTTAAGATGTAAAGAAAATTCCTTGTCAAATTCAATTCTGTGGATGTTATAAAAAGTTTCTGGTCGATTGTATAATTCATAATCTTTCCATCCATTTCCTTCAGAAATCAATTTTGGTTTTGAGATATAATTGTTATTGATAAAGTGTTCTGTATGCTCCAATCGTATGTTTTCAAATGCCCGTTCAATATTTAAATGCCTCAAATTTCCATTTAGATCTCGACGTAAATAGTCATAGATCTTAAAAGTAAAAATGTAAGGGGTTGCACTAATTTCTAATACAAGGTTACCCTCACCGCTGCAATGTACAGTGCCGTTTGGAATTAAGATCAGGTCATGTGGATCGACTTCGATGGAATGCACATATTTATCAATATCCACTTCATTCCCATTTTGATGAGAATCAATAAGTGCTTGTTTGAATTCATGAGGATCACTTGATTCTTTAAGCCCTAGATAAACACGAGCACCTTCCTTCGCTACAGAAATGTAATAAGTTTCATCTTGTGTAATAGTTTCTCCAAAATTCTTACGTATAAAATCTGGTCTGGGATGACATTGAGTAGATAAGTTTCCGCCATCAATTGTATCTAAATAGTCTAATCTTATTGGCCATTCATACTGGAATCGTTTTGCCGTTTTTTTACCTAATACACGCTCATTTTCTTGGAACATGAGAAAATCAAAAGTAAATTCCAAATATTTTTCTGAACTTTCTAAAACAATTCCATTTTCTGGAGCCAATAATTCAAATGACCATGCAAAATTGAGCTGGTCCGGGTCCAATCCCATGTGTCCTTGCATGAACTTCCCTCCCCAAGGTCCGGGATAAAACCAAGGTCTTACTCTGAATGGAGCTTCCGACAAAATGTGCAAGGTATTTCGAAAATCATCACCTCGCATGGATGCTGGATTTTTTTCATTTTGTATATCAATCAGAAGATCAATATCGGGAAGGAGTTTCCTCTTAGTGCGATTCAGTGCAGGCCAATCCACGAAATAGGAACGCTTGTAAAAATAACCAAAGGACATATCGACAGGATTGCCAATGTTATGGCATCGGCCATTCCTTGCTTTTTCCTGGATAATATCTTTTGGAATATCAATGTACCATAGTGTATCCCAGATTTCAATTAGGCTGGAACCAACGCCATAAATTATTAACAGGTTGTTCGGTTCGTATTCTTTGGCTGTGGTAGCAAGAATCCGGGCGTTAGCGACTTTTTTTGCATTAAAAAATCCTTCCAAACCAAATGGGAAATGGGTTCCCCATAATGGATCTTCGCCACCGAGAAAACCCTCAATGTGTCGTAAAATATCTGGCTCCGGTTTCAAACAGTCCTGGAAATCAATCCAGGTGACTTTTAGTTCAGTTGATGTAAGACTCAAAGCGATTAATTTCTGAAAATGATCCCAATCCACACCATTATATCCATCAATGATAAAAACTCGTTTTCCTGCGTGATTTTCCTTTTTGATATGTTTAATAAGATTTTTATATCCAGTTGAAATCAAATTCTCATTCAGGGGAAATGTTGGAAAACAATCATACAGACCACGCGGGTAATCTGATGCATTGGCAGATATCGAATTCAGGTATGGGTCTTTCATTATTTTCCCAGTTTGGGATGAAAAGCTGCACCCAGAATGGGTGCGTGGTTGCCAAGTTCTGAGGATTTAATTACACATCTTCCTCGGGGCACAGTGAACGCCATTTTTTTAACATGTTTTTGCAGTGGTGGAAGAATAATGTCGGCACTCTTCATTATTCCTCCACCTAAAACGATCACTTCCGGACTATAAGTATGAATGATATTAACCAGGCCAATAGCTAGATCACGTATAAAGGCATTAAAAATTTTATTGTAGTCCATTTCGCCTTTGCGGACCATATCAAAAAAAGATTTAATTGGGTCATCATTCGACAAAATTGACGGTATTGTTCTTTCAAATATTCGCAATAATCCAGTTTGGGAACAGTAAAGCTCGAGGCAGCCTCTGTTTCCACAATTGCATTCTGGACCATCTTTATTGATACTTATATGCCCTCCTAATATTCCTCCCAGAGGATCGCTACCATAATAAATTTCACCATTGTGTATTAAAGCGCATCCTACACCAGTTCCTAACGTCATACAGGTAAATACCCTAGCACCTTGTCCTTGTCCAAATTTCCATTCACCCCAGGCGTAACACCGGGCATCGTTATCCATCTGAAATGGAACATTGTATTTTTTTGAAAAGATCTCACAGAGTGGAACACCAATCAAAAGACGGCCGGCTCCAACATCATCAATCACCTGTCCTTTATCCGTATCTACCAACCCTTTGGAGGAAATACCTCCCTTTTCAATGTTTTCATCCCCGATAAAATCACATACAGACTGTTTCAGAGACTGGACTATACCTTCTGAATCAGTAAAGTCTGTCAACTTTTTTTCCTTATAACGAACAACTATCCCGTCGTTCGATACAATTCCCATTTTTATATGGGTACCGCCAAACTCAATGCCTATTCTCATTTAGAGTTGCTATTTAATCCATTTTTGGTTAAATCATACATACTATCATGGTGAGAGATACCGTATAATTCTAAATCTTTCATAATTGGATTTGCCTCTAATTGCCCATTTATTGAAGGATTTATTCCCACACACCCACTCAAAACTACATCAACCCAATTCCCATTTGATGAGCAAGGCCAGTCACAGATCTATGGTTGTTCTGGATATGATTTTCGTGCACCACCAGTATCCACACCTATAATCGTTTCCGAAAAGTGCGCACTTCTATAATAATCAATATCAGATGTCATTATTTATAATCTCTCCATTAGGATTTACTGCCGCCAATCATTAAACCACGTATAAAATATTTCTGAAAAACGAAAAAGACAATTAGCATAGGTAGCATCATCAAGATTGATACGGCCATAAGTTCACCCCACTCCGTCTGGTGTTGGCCCACAAACATCATTATTCCTAACGCAAGTGTACCTTTGATCTGATCAGACAAATAGATTAGAGGTCCCATAAAATCATTCCATGTAAACATAAAGGTTAAAATACTTATTGTTGCAATGACAGGTTTGGAAATAGGTAGAGCAATTTCTTTAAATATCTGAAAGTGAGATAATCCATCCATCTTTGCGGCATCGATAATCTCTCGTGGTATATTTAGAAAAAACTGACGGAAAAGGAAAATATTAAATGCACCGCCGCCTAAAAATGCAGGCACGATCAGAGGTTTAAAAGTATTTAGCCATCCCAACTGTTTGAAAATCACAAAAACAGGAACCATTATAACTTGTAATGGAATCATCATCGTAAAAATGATAAAAATGAAGACTTTGTCTCTATTTTTCCATTCAAGTATTGAAAAACCGTAGGCAACAAGAGCACTAGAAAAAACAGTTCCAATAATTGTTAAGCCTGTGATCAAAATTGAGTTTTTAAAATATTGAACTAGGGGCATACTTTTCCAGATAGTTGAATAATTCTCCCAGTGTATTGGATCGGGTATGATTTTTAGTGGAAAACTAAAAATGGAGTTACTATCTTTTAGAGATGTTGAAATCATCCACAATATTGGCATTAAGGCAATAAACGCACCGCTAACTAAAATAATGGGGATTATATTATTCTTTATGCGTTTCACTTTTGACCCTCATAATAGACATAGCGTTTAGATAAGTGAAATTGAGCCAGGGTCACACATAGAGTTATTGCAAGGAGGATCCAAGCCAAAGCAGATGCATATCCCATATTAAAATCTTCAAATGCTTTATTATATAGATAAAGGTTATAAAATAGGGTGGAGTCCAGTGGTCCGCCCTTGGTCATAATAAATGCTTCTGTGAAGACCTGCATAGATGCAATGACCTCAATTATAGACCATAAAAAAATTACAGGGGATATCATTGGCAACGTAATATGAACAAAGCGTTGGTATATATTTCCACCATCCATTTCAAATGCTTCATAAAGAGGTTTTGGAATATTTTGTAACGCTGCTAGAAAAACAAGCATGCGACCACCCCCAATACTCCAAAGACTCATGATGACCAACGCGGGCTTCGACCATTGAGGATCCTGAAGCCATAAGGGCCCATTTAAACCAAAAAATCCCAGTATAATATTTAATAGTCCAATCTGGGGATTAAAAATCCACATCCAGATCACAGAAAGCACTACCCCTGAAATAATGGACGGTAAAAAATAAATCGTTCTTAGAATTCGAATCCCTTTTACCGTTTGGTTTAATAGAATTGCCAGTAGTAGGGAACCAACGATATTTAGTGGTACCCTGAAAAAAGTATAATAGGCAGTATTTTTTATTGATATCCAAAAATAAGGATCTTTTGTTAATATGTTTTTATAATTCTCCAACCCGATAAACATTGGGATCTGTAAAACATCGTACTGGCAAAAACTGTAATAAAGGGACATCATGAATGGATATATCCCAAAGGTGGCAAAACCAATTATCCAAGGAGAAAGAAAAATGAAAATGAGAAATCGTTTAGACATAATTAATTCTGCAATTTGCGGGTGACATAATCATAATATCGAAATGACTTATCCAACTCTGTCTGAATCCGTTTTTCCGCTTCTACTAGATTTTTTTCCATCGTCGAAATATTCCGAATGATTCTTTCTTCCGCACGAGTATACTCCCGCCAGAATGTATCATGAGCCAAGGGGATGATACTTGGAGATTTACTTCTATGCATTTGATCTAAAAAAACTTTATAATTTTTTTCGACTAAAAATTCTGGATGATAGGCCGCTTCCCTATTTGCAGAGAATAAGCTCTCAGTTGATTTTTTGAGATATTCAATTTGAAAGTCGGTGCTAGCTAAGAATTTCATAAATTCCCATGCTTTCTCTGGATTTTTAGCATTTCTAGGAATGCCTGCCCACCACGTGCCAGAACTGGAAACACTTTCGCTATTTTCAAAACTAGGAACATTTATTACTCCATAATTCAAATCCGGATTATATGTATCAATCAGTTTTGGGAAACTGCTATCAAGTATCATCATTGCTACTTTACCGGAAATGAATCCATGTTGATCCGCCACCCCAAAGGTTCCCATTAGCTCAAGTACATCATTTAATCCAATCTCATGAATGTAATCACGAACCCATGAAAAACATTTTTTCATTTCAAGAGTATTAAATCGAACCCTACGTCCATCCTTAGAAACAAATTCTTGGCCTAATTGCCACGCGATAACATTTGAGGTGCGAAGGTTTCCATAAGTTGGAAGATATCCCACCTGGGTTAACATATTTTTTTGATTTCTTTTGGTTATTTTGTTTGAAAATTTTCTTACTTCTTCCCAATTTTCCGGAGGTATTGTTATCCCAATTTCATCAAATATATCTTTATTATAAAAGAATGCAAATGAAGCGGTATTGATTGGTATTCCATAGGTTTTTCCATCCCACTTCATTTCCTTCCAAAGTGATTTAAAAAAAATAGTAGAATCAAAATCATCCTTTTGAATGTATTTGTCCAAAGGGATTAAGGCATTGCGACTGGCCCACATTTTTAACGGAGAAAATTGACTAATTATATCGGGTGGAGTTCCACTTAAAATAGCAGTGAATATTTTTTGTTCATGTTCTGTCCAAGGAATGGGTGTCGATTTGACCTTGAAGGTTGATGTTTTATTGAATTCAACAGCTGAGTCAAAATTGGAATTAGATGAGCCTCCTACAGGCCAATATTCAATATCATAAGCATGACTTGAGTTATATGGTATGAATAACCAGAGTATGAAAAGAAAAATAGATAAACAAATAGTTATACGTAAAACGGACATTTTTAAAACTTAATCCCAAAAGTAATTCTATGGATATCACTGAATATATTATTTAATGTAGAAAAACTATAATCCATTGAAAATACAGTGCCACCAAACATTTTAATTTCATTTAGACCTAAACCATAGGAAAAATTCAATAAATCCCGATTGTACTGATAACCAATACGCAAATCCAATGTATTGAGAACTGAACCCTCTAGCCCAGCATTAATGAATTCTTCACCATCAATGGGATGAACCAGATCAAGTCCCAATGTAAGTATGCTGGTGTTAGATTTGAATAAATAATCACTAGCGCCAATTTTAAAAAGGAGAGGTGATCGGAATTTTTTATTGACTGGAGAAATATCTGGACCAAAATGTTGAAAAACAAATGCCAATGCCAAATTTCTGAATCCAGTCTTATAAAGAGAACCAACATCTACCATTACATTACTGAAGCTGTAATCGTCAAGGATTTCGTTTACATATTTTAGTTGGATACCTAAACTTAATTTGTCTGTAAAGTTTCTACCATAAGCTAGTCCAAACAAATCATCACCGGCATTTACCATTCGACCAGTGCCGTAGGGTTCCTGGATTGTTGTTTCTTCAAATGATTCCACTCTAAAGCTAATGAGATTCACTGCGAATACATTATCTTTGAATCGTATAGCGAGAACTGCTGTTTGAATTTTTGAGTTTACTAACCAATCATTGTCGGAAACAGAGAAATGGAATTTATCAATACCCGTTATTCCAGCAACATTCCAAAAAATTGCATTCCCATCATCAACTAATGAAGCACCTGCGCTGCCCATCCCGGTTGGACCTGCACCAATATCAATCTTTAAAAACTGAAATCCTGCAGACCCGCTTTTAGAAAAATCAAAACCATAATCTAATTGGGCAAAAAGAAATCCTACGAAAAATATTATAATAAGTTTCTTCATTTGATCAAAAGCAAAGTTCCTTTTGCATCTCCAACCTTGGATGTGACAGCCCAATAGTATATTCCTGGTGCAGTTATTTGTCTGGAGTCTGTTCTCTGATCCCAAAATGTATCACCAGATTCATCCTCATGGATGATATGTCTTATCATCTCGCCACTGGAAGTATAAATATAAATGTCGCAGGGCGTTGGGAGATTCGTCCATATAATCGTATTCTCTTGCCCAACAGTAGGGATACCAGACGTCCGTTTAAATGGATTGGGAAATACAACCACGTCTAGTGCGGATTCTGCAGGTAAACTAATTGCTTGTAATGGAATTTCATTTCTGTTTGTAAACCAACTCTCTCGTCCTGTGCTATCCATGGTAGTGACAGCGTAAAAATATGACACCCCCAGGCTTATATCCCTGTCATTGTAATTCCATACGTTATTTTCTACATCAAAATAAGCATTGATGTCCAACTCTTTCCTTACTCTTATTCGTCTTTTGATGACCTCCCATGGACCAATGAATGCCCTGTCGCTTCTATATACGATATATTTTTCAATGTCCATTTTTCCTGTTTTTGGATTTATCCAGAGATCTTCAATAGGCTCCCAAACAATTGAAATGGTTTGTTCTGCAGGAGATGGTATAAGCTCAATTTTCGGCGGGGAAGGTGGTGGCAGGTATGCTGTAACAAAATTATTTTCATATAAATTTCTAGCTCTTTGAATTGCAATCTTCAATGAATCTAAGCCCTGATTGATATATTGATTTTGTATGTTACTCATTTCACTACCATCAAGATCAATGACGTCTTCATAATCCAGCCCATCCACTGCTTCAACAATAGTAATAGAAATTGATTCATTAGATAATAAAGTATAAGGTCCAAATGACATCATAGTGAAAGGATCAATCGTATCTCCAGGAACTGTAGCTAAAGATTGATCTGAACCGGATAGGATATTGTATAGGTCTACTTGTGAGTTGGTCGAAAGATTTAATTGATTCCCATTTACAAGGTAATTTGTAATAAACATATTGCCTGGCTGTTCCTGACCTAAAATGGATAAAGGCGCACTTAAACAGGCAAACCCAGCAAACCCATGGGTTAGAAGATTACTTCCATCCCAATTCCCAACACCGGCAGAGAAGTCATACGACCCCGTACCATCATATGCGTAGATCATCTTTTGAGTTTCATCAATACCGACAATATCATCCATCCGACTCAAAGCGTCATTCCAACCATTATGGCTATTATAATCTTGAAGGCTGGGACGTAAAAGAAATATTGAGCCAAAATAGAAATTTTCAATAGTATAATCATTTAGGTTTTGTAAATCATAAGTAATAATGATGAAATCATTTAATTCTCTAAAACTCCATGCACGGCTTGTCCGAACAACATTGATATTTTGAGTTGTTGTCCATTCAGCCGTGATAATTTCCTCTGCTTTAGTGGTATCAAATTCCATTGATTCGACATAATTGATCTGCTCATCCATTTCATTGAATGTGCCATTATCAACTTCATCAGGGCCATTTTTAGTCAAAAAAACATCGCCGTTGACAACACCACCTATCCATACACCAGCTTTATAGAGATAAGACCTTTGTTCCCAAGGATGATTTAATTCATGTGGTCCAGCAGGCCAATCCATACTCGGATAATAATCACCTAGTTTCAATGGATGGGAACCATGCGTTCCGTCATCGTTCATTGTATCCCATATTTCACCTCGGTCATGAAGTCTAAAGTCGGGGGTTCTGTCTTGGGCCACAATTATGCTAATAAAGCCAAACAAAAACACGTGTATTGATTTAAAGTGATTAAAATTCATATTTCAATCCAAATTCAATTTTTCGTGGTGGATACCAAATAGACCAACTCATATCATAGCCTAAAACATCAGTTAACGTTGGTTCGCCTGTTTCAATAAAATTGGGAATCACTTCGGGATTATAACTAGTATCACCCATCGATTTAATATTTTTTTGATTGAATAGATTAGAGATCAGCACAAAAGCCGAGACCTGCATGTTATTTTGTAATTGAAACGTTTTATCAATTTTTAGGTCTGATAAATGGATTCCGGGATAGCGCTGATTGTCATAGGTCGTAGGAGGATCATTTTCGTCTAAATAAGTAAATGCCTGTCCTGAAGTGTATCTATACATCATACTCACATTAAGATGAGATAAAAGGAAATTTTTCGTAGATTTTCCAGAATTATAATTCAACCCCATTCTCAGAATGTGAGGACGACTAAACTGTCGTTCAATAACTAGCGATTTGTATCCTCTCGTCGAATATTCATCATACCATGCATACGTAGGTGTACCCGTGGAGTCGAAAGTAACTTTGTGGGGAGATGCTCTTCCTTGGGTGGCCTTTGAAAAACTGTAATTCATATCAAGAGTAATTCGGTCTGAAAACAAAGTTCTTATTTCAACTTCGATTCCGCGGGAATCACCATAATCACCATGTAATGGTGTGTCTATGATCACATTTGCTGATTGATTTTTAAAAGGATCCCAACCGTACCAGCTTTTATCAAAAAGTCCGATCAATTCTTCTGTTTGATTATAAATATCCCTGTAATATGCAACGATATTAACGTATGCCAAATTTCTAAAGTTGTGTCTTAATCCAACTTCAAATATGTGGGTTCTTTGAGGAGGGAATTCATCAACGTTGAGGAAAATTACACGTTCATGATCCACACCAGAAGAAGGAATATGTTCGGGCTCTCGACCTTCTTCCTCAGCAAGTTTATTTTCTTCAATAATTTGTTCTAACAATGGTGTGGGACGAAAATATCTGAAGTAGCGCATACGACTAATAGGTGGTAACTGATAATAGTGGCCGTAGTTATAATGCAGAACAGTATTTTCAGTGATAGGGAATGAAACACCGATCCTTGGACTTGTCATATGATGTGATGAGACGAGTGTACGATTCTGGTAAAAAATATTTTCAAATGCATATTGAATATTGCCTAGTGAATCGATCTGATTTCCATCCGGATCCAATGATTCATCATATGCTGTGTTGATTGCTGGATTATATGTGCTATGTTCATCGAACCATGCAAAGTTTGGATTAAAGAAATCGTACCTTAGCCCAAGGTTGATTATCATACTTTCAAATTCCATTTTACCTTGCACAAATGAAGCAAATTGGATCGGGTTTATCGTTTCATGCATATTCCGATCCTGAAATTCATGGTTCGATGTTGAAAGAGCCGTGAAACGATAGTCATAATATTGTCGGATTGTATTATAATTGTACTCAAATCCTGTTTTCAAATTGAATTGGTAATTTATTTGCCAATTCAATTTTCCAGATAATGATAAATCAGAAGCACTTTCTTTTGTTTTTTGGATCGTAAAATATTTATCGAAGGGTTCATTCGGGAAATCTGGGTATCGCATATACCCCCATAGTGTGAGCGCATAGTCTGATAATGGTTCTGTCGTATTAGTATAATCACTTGGTTTTTCATTAAAAAGAAATGTATATCGACTCAATTTCAAATCATAATAAAGGTTTTCATTTAGGCTATGTGTTAAGGAAAGGCTAGTAAAATTAGTATGGTTATCAAGAATACCGCCAAATCCTCGATAATACTTTGCCTGTAATAACCAATCACTTAAATGAGTAAATCCGTGTATCTCATGAGCATACATACCAAAGAATTTTAATTTTATCATAGGCGTGATCGGCATGGAAATAACCAGGTTGACATTTTCTTTATTTCGACTATCCCTTGGCTGCGGCAGGGTGTATGCCGTCTGTTTCAATTGTCCTGATAGCTGGAAGGAGAAGTTTTTATTATTAAAGAAAGGAAGAGGTCCACCAATCGATCCGAGAAAGTTATAATCTGGAGTTGTCCGATAATCAACCATCTGTGATTTTCTATAATCATCCATCCACAGGGGATCCATATAGGGATCTCCTACATAAATACTATCAATCTGTCCATCATAACTGTTATCATATTTTGTATCAATATATACATTCCTTGTCGTATCGAAGTAAAGGAATGCCGTATCTTGATAAAAAGTCATTGTCGAATCATCATAAAACAACCCGATCATATGATCATTGAATTCTCTTTGAGTGGAAGGATCATATACATAATTCCCGAAATGACGTTGTCCAGGTGGAGCGTATGAGAATTGAAATGATCCGTTATATTTTTCATCTCCTTCTTTCATAATCACATTCACGACCCCAGATTGTGCATTCCCATATTCAGCACTAAAGCCTCCCGATATAACTTGGATTTCTTTCATTGCTAAGGTATTAACGTCAGTGAATGAACCGCCAGCATCCCTTCTATTAATGGTTAAAGATTGTGTACGTATTCCATCCATAAGCCATATGATTTCTTCCTGGTCGCCTCCACGAATTGTATATCGCGCTTCACCTTGTCCAGATTCACCTGCGTACCCTCTTCCATCGCCGGACATAACGGGAATTGGATCAAAAAAGACGCCTGCTTGAAGCATAAGGGCATCTCGGGCTTCCAATACAGGAAGTTTTTCAATTTTTTCAATACCCATATATACCGTACTTGTAGTTTGGTCTTTTTGGATAATTTCTCTTTCTCCCTTTACAACAATTTCGTTCCCCTCTATCACACTTTGTTCAAGGCTAATGTCAAGGAGGGTGGAGAGGTCTGATTTTATATGGAGATCTTTTACAGTTTTGGAGGTATACCCGATAAATTCATATCTAACATCATAGGTCCCCGGCGGGATACGAAGAATTGTATAATTCCCTTTTGCGTCAGTAATGGTTCCAAGATAAGATCCAATAACGGAAATATTGACTCCAACGAGAGGATCGTTCGTGCCATATACTTTTACATGACCTCTTAGTTTTCCATAACTGCTTGCATACAAGTGGAAAGTTGTAATAACAAAAATGATCAAAAGCTTGATATATTTATCGAGTGATTTTCCCAAAAAAACTAATATGGGCATATTCCCCCCTTTGCATTTCTTTTGATTCAATTATTTCAATTATCTTTTTATTGTATCAGGACAATTCTTAGTAATGTCTTTAATTAATTGTTATAATAAAGTTATAATGGCATTTTTCATTGTTTAATCAACGTCCCATCATTCTTATCAAAAAAGAAAACCTTATCCCAATTAAAATCAATATTGATATTCTCTTGGTCATGTTCTGAATGGGTTGTTTGTAGAACAATCTTATGGTCACCTATATTACAATTAATCAACCAAGAATTTCCCTGATAATCGAATGAGTTAATTTCTAATGAAATACTGCCGTCCGAAATATGAATGTCTCTAGGCCGGATTCCAAGCTGGAAATCAACCTTTGGTATTGAAATAGTTGAAGGGTAATCGACTATTTGTCCGCCAATGAACATTTTTCCATCTTGGATTTGAGGTGAAAAAAAATTCATTTTAGGATAACCGATGAATTCTGCAACAAAACGGTTAGCAGGCTCATTATAAATTGATTCGGGAGTTCCTACTTGCTGAATAACGCCGCTTTTCAATATTACAATTTTTTGGCCAAGTGACATCGCTTCAATTTGATCATGGGTAACATAAACCATCGTTGTGTTTAATTCTTTATGAAGAGATCTGAGTTCTTCACGCATTTTTATTCTAAGGTCTGCATCTAAATTTGATAATGGCTCATCAAATAAAAAGATCTTGGGATTTCGAATGATTGCCCTTCCTAGAGCCACCCGTTGATTTTCACCTCCCGATAGAGATTTAGGTCTTCGATCAAGCAATCTTTCAATATTTAGCATTTTCGCGATAAAATTCACTTTAGTCTGAATCACATCTTTGGAACAACCGCTGAACTTGAGATTCAAAGATAAATTGTCATACACCGATTTATGGGGATAAAGAGCGTAGTTCTGAAATACAAGAGCAATATTTCTTTCTTTGGGTTCATCATTTGTTATATCATGGTTATCTAGAAAAACTTTGCCAATAGTGGGCTCCTCCAATCCACAAATAATTCTTAACAACGTAGTTTTCCCGCAGCCCGATGGACCTAAAATCGCGACAAATTCACCCTCGGCAATATCTAAATTGAAATCTTTTAGAACATATTCAATTTCAAACCGCTTTGATATCTTTTCTAGTTTTAATGATGATGGCATTTTTTATAAAAAAAAAGGTTGTAAAAAACTTCTCACAACCTTTTTTAGTCAGTATTACCTAAGAGATTTATTGAATAAGGGTCATTTTCCTGATATCCGTAAATCCTTTTGTAGTAATCTTATAGAAATAAATTCCACTTGGGATTGAATGCCCGGAGAATTTTACCTGATGAGCGCCACTTTCTGTCCACTCATTGACCAACTCTTGAATTAAATTGCCATTGATGCCAAAGACAGAAATATTGACGTGACTATCTCCATCGATGCGGAAATCAATGGTTGTTTCAGGGTTAAACGGATTGGGGTAGTTTTGGCTAAGCTGATACTTGGTTGGTAATTCAGTTTCATCAATACCAGCTGTACCGCCCACAACCTCAACCATATGGTTAAAGGAAGTATCCACACCCGCAGAACAATATACACCATCATCTTGATCACTAGCATTGATGTAATCCAGCATATTTCCAGAGTTTACAGTAGCTACGTAACCGATAGGATAAGTTCCATTCGCACTTCCCACGCCGAAATTTAACGTCACTTCGTGAACTACACCTGCCTCAGTAAAACTACCTGTATCTGATAGGAGGTATACCCACTTCATATTGTCGGGTGTGGTGAATAACGTGTCAATATCAACTGCGCTACCAGCGCTAGTTGACCATACTGAACCATCATCTGGATCAACTACCATTTCACCCGAACCAACGTCGTCTGTTGTTGTAAAAGCACCTGAGGAATACCACCAATCATCTGGTACCATTACAGCCATAGCACCAGGATGAGGAGTGCCAGATTCTGCACAGGCATTTGACACTGTTACAATTGTGGTAAAGGTCTCTCCCGCATTGACTTGAGCTGGCTGTTCAACTTCTGCGATCCAACAAGCTGTACTGACCAAAGCAATTAAAAATAGAACACCCATTTTACTTTCCTTTAAGGTAGCTATTTTCTTCATTTCATCTCCTTTTTTTATCTTTGTGAAAAAGTATAGATAATTATGAACACCGCCTACCAAGCTTTTCCAAAATAACTCGGCACACCTAACTGTTTTGTAAGTATTAATTCTTTGAAGGAAAATTTTTCAATCTGGTTGTGGGTACTTATTTGACCAGAACAATTAATAGTTGGAGTCAATATTTCTTTTACAATAGTCATAATGGTATAAAAATCTGCATAAATGTAGGAACAAATTAAAAACTTAACAATTACTAAATTTTGGATTGTTCGGAGTTGATAGACGGTTTATATCTCACATATATATTTTTTGATTATCTGTTTCCATAATAAATATCCTTCACCGTTAATATGTAGCCCATCATTTGAATATTTTTTATCTAATTTCCTTTCTGAGTTTAAAAAATGAGAAAATAGATTGACATAAACTGCGTCCATATTTCCCGAAAATTTTTGAATGTTTTGGTTAAGAGCCTCTATGCTTTCATTTGATGCAATTGGTATGCCAATGAATGAATTTTCATTTATCGGTAAAATACTATGGAGAAATAACTTAATGCTTGGATTGTAGGCTTTAATTTTTTCCACAAGTAATTTATACTCTTTAAAAATTGCATCGTTTGAGTCACCACGGTTCAAATTATTAATTCCAATCATAAGAAAGAGTGCTGCTGGTTCACTTGTTTTGAGAAATTCGATCCTTTTTGCCACGCCATCAACAACATCTCCCCCAATACCTCTGTTTATAATATCAGGATTATCAAACAATTCACTCCAATTGCATTGTTCGGTAATGCTGTCCCCTATAAAAATGATAGCTCCCTTTTTAACTGGTAAATTATTAAAGTGGGAGACACGTCGGCTATAATGACTATTCATAGCTTGTGTCCAGAAATCCTGGGAAAATATATTTGTCACAATTATAAGTATTGCTCCATATTTTATTTTATTCCACAAAATGGATTATTTTTCTTTCTATGTTGACTCAGATGATATTTCGAAACTGTGACCAAAGAATACAAATAAAATTACAAAAAAATTATATTCATTTTTGCTAATAAAAAATAGATTATCAAATAAATAATTACATTATGCGAAGATAAATATTTTTAAGTTAATATATGAAATTAGGCCTTGGTCTCTACAAAAACTTATTAAATAGTACAAATTTCCAATTTGCCAAGCAGGCTGGGGCAACACACTTGGTAGTGCAACTCGTAGATTATGTTAAGGGGACAAAAAATCCTTCCTTGACACAAAATTATCTGGATGGTTGGGGAGTAACATATAACAGAGACAAAATGTGGCAATACGAAGATTTGATGGCACTTAAAAAAGAGATTGAGTCATACGGTCTTAAATGGGAAGCAATTGAGAATTTTGATCCGGCGCATTGGTATGATATTTTGTTGGATGGCCCTGAAAAGAAAGTCCAGATTGAAAATCTTAAGCAAACTCTTAAAATGGTTGGCAAAGTTGGCATACCTATTGTAGGATATTATTTCAGTATCGCAGGTGTGTGGGGATGGACAAGCAAACATACTGGCAGAGGAAACGCTAAATCTATAGAATTTGATCAAAGCCTCATTGACGTTAATCGCCCTATTCCTAATGGAATGGTTTGGAATATGCAATATGATCTGGATGGGGAAAATGGCTTTATTGCACCTGTTTCCAGATCTGAAATGTGGGAAAGACTGCAATATTTTTTAAATGAGATAATGCCGGTTGCAGAGGAAAACAATATAAAACTGGTTGCTCACCCGGACGATCCTCCTGTAAAAAATATGCGGGGAACTGCACGGCTGTTTTATCGGACAGAAGAATATGAAAAACTTTTAAATTTGTACGATAGCCCTTCTAATGGGTTTGAGTTATGTATGGGAACTGTCCAGGAAATGGAAGGGAGTAACTTGCTTGATTTTCTGGATAATTATTCCCGCTTGGATAAAATAGGTTATATTCATTACCGTAACGTGATAGGTAAGGTTCCTCATTACAGGGAGGCTTTTGTTGATGAAGGTGATATTAACATGATAAAAGCTTTAGAAATATTGAAAAAAAATAATTACGACGGAATAATTATACCAGATCATACACCAGAAATGTCATGTGATGCAGCATGGCATGCGGGGATGGCGTTCGCAATGGGATATATTAAAGGAGCTATGCAGAGTGTAGAGAATTATACATGAAAAAAAATAAGAAACTCCTTCTATTTACAAAAAGTACATGTTCAATCTCTGATGATTGGACTTATAAAGATATGAAGGTCGTATGGCTGGAAAATGATTATTTGAAAATTGGGATTCTTGTTGGTCGAGGCAGTGATATTTTTGAATTCAGGTTCAAACCTTTTGATTGTGATTTTATGTTGCGTTTGCCAAAAGGTATCCGTAATCCACTCAAAGATTTCAGCCAGATGAGAAATACTCCAAACCAATTCGAAGATTATTACTATGGGGGTTGGCAGGAGATATTGCCCAATAGCCCTACTTTCAACTACAGGGGTGCTTCGCTAGGCCAACATGGAGAAATTTCCCTCATTCCCTGGAAATATTCCATTGTTGAAAATGACGCCAAGAAGGTATCAATAAAGTTATGGACTAGACCATTGAGACTCCCCATTAAGATCGAAAAAACACTTAAAATTGTGCATGATAAGCCGACCTTATTCATAGAAGAAAATATTGTAAATGAATCAAAAACAGACTTAGACATAATGTGGGGACATCACATAGCATTTGGCCTTCCGTTTTTAGAAAAAGGTGCTCAAATTGAATGCAATGCCAAAAAAATGATCTCTGAACAGGCAATGCCCGATAGCCGTCGGTTCAAACCTGGAGTGGAAACTAATTGGCCATCCGCAATTAACCTGAATGATCAAAAGGAAAATGCCAGTATCATACCTGCGGAATCAGAATTTCCGTATAGTGAACTAAGCTATTTATCAGGATTCGGAGAAAAAGGAAATTATTCAATTATTGATTCAGATCGAAACCTTGGTTTTCATTTATCCTGGGATGCGAACATCTTTAAATATTTATGGTACTGGCAGGAACGCTATTCCACCCAGGATGCACCATGGTGGGGCAATACTTATGCCATCGCCTTGGAACCTTGGACTTCCAGGTGGACACCAGATCCAAAACAGGCAATTAATAATGGCGAATGGTTATCTATCCCAAAAGATGGAACCATTTCCACAAAACTTTCTGCTTCTGCCATCATACCATAATTTTTCGGGGGGCAATACTTATGGAAAATTATTTAAAAAATTCGGTAATCTTCGCGGACGGCTTGGATCATCCCGAATGTGTGGCTCTGCACCCGGATGGATCCGTGTGGGCCGGCGGAGAAGGAGGACAGATTTATAAAATCTCCAAAGATGGAACACAGGTAAATGAAGTTGCCAATACTGGGGGATTTATACTAGGAATTGCATTTAATCCTACTGGTGATTGGTTGATAATATGTGATTTAAATAAACACTGCCTTTGGAAACTGGATATCCACAGCTACGAATTAATTAAATTTTCCGAAGGAGCTGATGAACATAAATATAATATACCAAATTATGCCGTGTTTGATGATGCGGGAAACTGTTATGTAAGCGAAAGTGGTGCATTCAGGGAAATTTCTGGAAAAATCCTTAAATATGATACGCAGGGGAATGGATCTGTCTGGCATAACGGACCATTTAATTTTGCCAATGGCCTGGCTCTTAACCATGCACAAGATTCCATTTTTGTGGTCTCTTCCTGGCTGCCAGGTGTGGAAAAAGTAGAAATTAATCCGGATGGCAGTGCGGGCGAAAGATCCGTTTATTGCACTTTACCGAAAACTGTCCCCGATGGAATGGCCTTCGATCTTGAAGGCAATTTGCTCGTATCCTGCTACACGCCCAACAGGATATTTAAAATAGCGCCAGATAAGACTGCGACCGTTCTAGTTGATGATTGGGAAGCGCATACACTTTCCAATCCCACGAACGTGGCATTTGGAGGTCCTGAAAATGATCAATTATATGTTTCCAATCTTGGTCGTTGGCATATACTAAAAATAGAATATGGACAAAAAGGGATGCCTCTTGCATCTCATAAGCGGAGCTGAGATATGTCATTTGAAAATGTGAAAGTAGTTGTTACGGGAGGTGCAAAAGGAATTGGTGGAGCCTGTGTTAAGGCATTTATGGAGGGCGGGGCAAAGGTTTGTATTTTGGACATTGATCAAGCCGGTCAAGAATTCGCTGATACCCTGGGGGACAATACATTTTTCATTCATTGCGACGTCTCAAAAGAAGATGAGGTTAAAACTGCTTTCAAAAAAATAGAAAAAAAATTAGGAGCAGTGGAAGTTTTAGTAAATAATGCAGGAATTCAGCGTTACTCAACAGTGACTGAAACCACTGAAGAAGAATGGGATCTGATCATGAACGTGAATTTGAAAAGCGCTTTTTTGTGTTCGAAGTACGCTATTCCAATGATGTTGAAAAAAAAGAAGGGTTGTGTTATTAATGTTGCCAGCGTACAGTCATTTATATCACAAAAAAATGTCGCACCCTATACAACCTCTAAAACCGCACTATTGGGATTAACCAGGAGTATCGCTGTTGATTATGCCCCTAATATACGTAGTGTCGCTGTTTGTCCGGGAACCGTTGATACTCCCATGCTGCGAAACTCTATTCAAGAATCGCCAAATCCTGATGAGGTATTGGAAGAATGTAATGAAATGCATCTTGTGAAGAGAATTTGTTCCAGCGAGGAAGTTGGCGAATTAATCACCTATTTAGCCAGCGATAAAGCTGGTTTTATTACCGGTCAAGCGATCAGGATCGATGGTGGTTTAGGGGTAACTATTGGCGGCAGTAAAAGGGATTAAAATTTTGAAATTGACTAAATCTGGAAAAAATACTTTTGGGTCATCGCTTAAATAATAAGGTTGCCGTCATCACTGGTGGTGGATCGGGAATCGGAAGAAGCATTGCAGAGCTGTTTGCAGAAAAAAAAGCCAGGGTATACATATTGGAAATTGATAATAAAAGAGGTTCTGATGTACAAAATCAAATTCTAAAAAATAATAATTTCGGACACTTTTACCATTGTGACGTATCAAATGAAACGAGCATTAAAGCTGCAGTTGATAATGTATTAGATGCTGAAAAACACATTGACATTTTAGTAAATAATGCCGCGATTTCCCACATTGGAACAATAGAACAAACGACTTCTTCAGACTTTGATCGAATCTATAAAACGAATGTAAAGAGTGTTTATATGACAACAAAACATGTAATAGGAGCGATGGTGAAAAATGGAGGGGGTGTAATTTTAAATTTAGCTTCAATTTTAGCTAAAGTAGGGGCTGATGAAAGATTTGCTTATTCCATGAGCAAAGGTGCCGTTCTAGCAATGACATTATCGATCGCCAAGGATTATATTGGTCAAAATATTCGTTGTAATTGTATTTGTCCAGCAAGGGTCCACACACCATTTGTGGATGATTATTTAAAGAAAAATCATGCGGGCAAGGAAAAGGAAACCTTTGACAAATTATCCAAGTTCCAGCCAATTGGACGGATGGGTCAACCAGAAGAGATAGCCCAGTTAGCCCTTTTTCTTTGTTCCGATGCTTCATCTTTTATAACCGCAGCTGCTTATGATATTGACGGCGGTGTCGTCAATTTAAGATAAAGTCGGAGTATTTTTGAAGCTTATCCGATTTGGACCAGCTGGGCATGAAAAGCCAGGCCTGTATATAGATGAAGATACAATTCTTGATTTAAGTGGTTTTGGTGAAGATTACGACGAGGGATTTTTCGAAGATGACGGACTCATTAGGCTCCAAAACTGGATTGATCAAAATAAGAAAAGCCAAATAAAGATTAACCCAGATACAAGAATTGGTCCACCAGTGTGTCGCCCAAGCAAAATAATATGTATAGGCCTGAATTTTTCCGATCATGCGAAAGAATCTGGAGTAGAACCTCCTACCGAACCTGTTATCTTCTTTAAATCAACTACTTCTATTTGTGGGCCATATGATGATCTCGTAATACCAAAAAATGCAACAAAAACTGACTGGGAGGTTGAATTAGCGCTGGTGATCGGTAAAAAAGCTAAATACGTACTTGAAAAAGGCGTCTCCGATTACATTGCCGGTTATTTACTCCACAACGATTACAGTGAAAGAGAATATCAATTGGAAAGAGAAGGTCAATGGGTTAAGGGAAAGAGTTGTGATACTTTTGCCCCTCTTGGACCATACTTAGTGACCAAAGATGAAATTAAGGATATTAATAATCTCAACATGTGGTTAAAAGTCAATGGCAATTACATGCAGCGGGGAAACACTCGCAATTTTATATTTCAGATACCATTCATAGTCTCTTATATAACTCACTTTATGACCCTACTCCCCGGTGATATAATTTCCACGGGCACGCCTCCAGGAGTTGGATTGGGCATGGACCCTCCCCGTTTTCTCAAACCTGGCGATGTTGTTGAATTAGGAATTGACAGTCTTGGTTTTTCCAAACAACAAGTTGTATCCCTATCGTGAATGGGAATTGGATCACAAAGCAATCTGTTTTGTGTGAGAGTGACATATAACATGGGGGGTGCCCCAAAGGTTGGGTGGGTGGGGGTGTGTCCACCAAAAGTGTGTCCACTTTTTAGGTATATTTGACTTTATTTGATTAAGATTGACTACTTTATAACTTATAGATATTAATGGTAGAAATAGGAAGCCCTCGTTATAAAACGAGGGCTTCCGTCAGAGAAGTTTGGTATGTTCTATCTGCGGGATCGACGAGACTCGAACTCGCGACCTCCGGCTTGACAGGAAAAAGGCCTAAAATTCACACCCCTGTAAATGCCGTAATATTAGAAGATAGAGAAGCCGGAATTTTGCAAAATAAAAAAGTCCGGTAAACAACAGGTGGTTGAGACAGTTAGCAGGCATTTGTTACTTCAACAGCACCATCTTCTTGGTTTGCACAAACTCACCTGCACTCACAAGTTCCTTCCTGAGCTCCGCATTCACTGCAGAATTTATCTTCACTTGACCACTCCAATGTACATTCACCACAATTACGATCCACCTCTTCTGAAACAAAACCATTCCAAATCTGACCTGGCTTCTCTATCGATTCAGACTCACCCCATTCTCCATATACATATATATTCACTCTCCAGCATCAATAGAAAATTTTGAAACAATCTTGATTAATTAATCTTGTATTCAAAGTCCTTTAGTTTAGTTCTAAATCGATATATTTAATGTCTGGGAAATGATCACGAATCTGTTTTTCCATTTCATTTATTGCTTTACCTACACTCTTTACTGATTTGTTTATTATTGTTTGAATTGTATCTTCAATCATCTCATTTCCTACATTTGCTTTCCTGCCAGCATTGATTTCTCTCACTATAGGAGACGAATTAAAATCAATCTCCAGCGATAATTTGACCTGGTCCGGTGCCAATATTTCTGTTTTTAGAGATGTAATTTTATCTACATAAGCTAATTCTCTTACAAATTCTCTGATTTCTTCCTCATCTGATAAACTAATGGAAC
>Ga0207988_1000181_pt1 | contig 36791 bp, 37 predicted proteins | sample ETNtaG_11_FD_185773 | JGI IMG/M metagenome (GOLD analysis project Ga0207988, IMG submission 185773) | Marine microbial and viral communities from oxygen minimum zone, Eastern Pacific Ocean - ETNP201310SV74 (SPAdes) (version 2) | ecosystem: Environmental > Aquatic > Marine > Oceanic ...
CCAAAGGTCAGCGCCGCGTGATAATGTCGGTAGGAAGCCGCGAACTCGTGAAAAACCTGGTCATTCTCCCCGATACAGCGCCCGCCCGACTTGTAGCGCACTAGCAGAGCCGAGCGACCGCTGCCCATAGGCCAGACATGAGCCGGCGTGTCGCCATCACTCGACCAGATGATACGGTGCATAGCCGAGCGGATATCACCTTCGAAGGCCCCCGGCACCGACAAACGCACCGCCTCCTCCTGGACAGCTTGGCAGATCTCCCCTGCCTTTCGCATGTAGTTCAACTCTGCCGGACTTTTAACCAACCGCTGATGGCGCAGGAGGTCTGAGGCATCCACGAGCTCGCAGAAGCTCCCAAGCGCCACTTCCAACATTTGGCCTCGCTTGGCAGACAGCCCGTAGGCATCATATTCAACCCCAATGCGCTTACCACGCATACCATGACCATCAAGCATCTTGCGTACATCGTTGGCCGGGTTCTCAGATCCTGAATCTAACCAGATACGAACATCCTCGATAATCGAGGTATAGCCGGCCTGGACTCTGTCAGCCGAGCGAGTAACTAAGGTCAATACACCATCGAGCCCGAGAAAAAGCGTTTGGAACAAAACAAAGCCGTCGGTGTCGTAACCCGTCAGGTAATACATGCTCTCCTGCTTAAAGAGGAGCAGACCATCGAGGTTATGTTCGCTGATTCGCCGCCGCGCCTCTAAAAGACGCCCGTCAAACTCTTCCTGGGTGAAATGTAGATTCAAATTTTCTCTCAAAAGATGTATATCACCGACTAAATGACTGGTCGATGTAGCTGAGCTGGAATTATCGCTACTGCTGGAAATTTTCTCACCGGTACATTCTTTTCCGTTCTACACAGCCATACCTTGATTGAATGCTATCGACGAATCTTCTGCATCAAGCATTCGACGCAGGATACGCATTGTCGAGTGAAAATCATCCAAGTCAACCGAGCTTGTCAGAACAGAACGTGCGGGCTCTTCGGCATCAAACCCAGTCCTGCCATGCAATACGCGTTGGTTATTGAACAACAGTCCATCTCCTGCCTTCAGTTTCAAAGTAATAATCAATTTGGGGTCGTAGAGAATTTCGAACATCCGCCTCACTGCGAGCTATCAGGCGCAGTCTGATAGCTTAAATTGGGTTAGCCCACTCTAGGATTCCACCACGCTATTGTCATTCGATCATGTGTGTGTGTAAGAACTCAAGAACCCTGTTTTGCACATCAGAGTCGTCAAGCAGGCTATGTTTACTCATTAACGATCCGGTTCTATAAACCATTGAACGGCTACCATTTTCTGAATTCATGTACCTACCGCAACTGCCCCGCGTCCACGAATCCTGGAACCACGGATCCTGATCAGCCACCAGTGCCAGTACCGGTTCAGAAACTGGCGCATTGATTCCACGGTACTCGCTCCACCCCGCATGGCATGTCCACCCTTCAATCACTCTTGCATTTACAGTAGTGTCGATATTGGTCGAGAGGGTGGCGCTGGTAATTCCCCCCTGACTAAAACCAACTAGGAATAGATTCTTAGAATCCACCCAATCTAATTGCTTTGCATTCTTGATGGCATTGAGCGCATCGTATTGCCTCATCTTTAGCGTTTCCCGGTAAAGCCCTGCCCTTTTGGTTGCTGGGTCACAAGACTTTGGATATTTCGCTCGAGCAAAGCTGGCTGGTGCAATGACAGCGAATCCATTTTCAGCAAAAAAATCCAAGCGGATGTAGGTTCCCCACCAGACACCAGAACACCCATGGAGGTAAATAACAATGGGTAATTTCTCCTTAACCGGTAGCGCCTCGATAGGTAGGTCGCTAATCTGCCCTGCATATACTTGGTGATGTTTGGGTATTCGTACAAGAGCTGCTTGCCAGGTACGGTGTAACTCATCGGGACTAGACCAATCAGCAGAGCTCATCTTAGAGTTAGGCGTGAACTGCTTGGTTTGGTTGTTCAAACCATTACCACTCAGCACACTGCTATACAGCAGCAACAGGACAGACATCGCGACATGAATCATTGGCATGTGGTCAGATGTGGGGCTAGAGAGATTTGTGGTTAGTCACCCGCAAATCCACGTGGAACCAATCGGATGATCAGAGTAGTAAGATTCAGGAGCCCCATATCCATCTTTGGCATAAAGGACAACCCTCCATCCGATTTGGCTTTCATAAATGAATCTCCGTCCCTTTTTCCGATGCCTCAAAAACGGCTAGGGTGGCGTTCAAGGTTTTCGTTGCATCCGTGGCACTGATTCTAGGCTGCTCTTTGCCTGTAATCATTGCACAAAAATGACGGATCTGTTCGGCATAAGCATCACCTATCTTGGCTTCGATAACTTCAGGGCTGATCTCGTGGAGCCAGTCGGGGTCACTGCCGGTGTGTCTCCACAGAACCAGATTCGGAAAATCTAACGACGCCTTAGATCCTATAAACCGGTAGACATTTTGTGAAGTCTTGGGGAAATTAGGATTCTCACCTGTAGCCTGCTCCCAGGTCCAAGGAGATGGGGTAACGTCCGATAGCAAAAAAGTGCCTAGTGCCCCTGACTGGAACTCAAATAATAGTGCAGTAGTCTCCTCTTTAGGATGGGCTCGAATTCCTTTACTGACTTTGGCTGACAACGAGACAATTTCCCCACAGAGATATCTGAGGGTATCAATTTCGTGGATTAGATTGATCAGAACCGGGCCTGAAGTCCGCTGCTTGCGCCATTCCGGCTCGAAATATGAATCTGCTTTTCGAACTGCCCAGATGCCGGTGACGCCAACCAATTCACCCAAAACCCCGCTTTCCATCATTCGCTTTGTTTGCTGTATTTCTTCGGAATAGCGCCGGTGATGGCCGACCAGAACCTGCCTATTGAACCGCATTGAAGACTCAATAATCTGCTGTGCTTCTTCGATAGATGGCGCAATGGGCTTTTCTACGAGCACATGGGCGTTGTACTCGAGCGACGACAGAACCGGCTCCAGATGGCCTTCGGTCGGGGTACAGACGATAACGCCTTCTGGCTGCTTGTCTTTCAGCATTTGACTAACTGATGCAAAGAAACCGACGTTACTTTCTATAGCGATTGATTCAGCGAGTGGATCTGTATCGACAATCGCCACCACTTCCGCTTCAATCACCTCGGCGATTGCCTGCAGATGTCTTTTGCCAATAGTCCCGGCACCGATCAGACCCAGTTTAGTTCTATACTGCCCCATGATTATTCTTGCTCAGAAACCTACGAATTTATTGATTCTTTGATACTTACAAAAGATTACGATAGCTGGATAATAGATACCGTGATCTCAGACACAGACTTGATACCACGGCATCTCACGAATAACAACAATTCATCGGTCAACTTGACTTTGCCTTACTAAAGGCAACGTAGTTTCTAATATCCGCAACCCAACTAACGCCAGATTTGAAACACTATATTCTAAGACGCGTCCTACTGATGGTTCCAACTCTATTGGGCGCTGGGATTCTGGTCTTCTTTCTAATGAGAGTGTTACCTGGGGATATCTGCCTTGTCAGGTGGGTCGACTACGGTACGAATCTCGATCCGGCTTTGCTGGAACTCTGCCGAAACCAACTCGGACTAAATGATCCCCTGCTGACTCAATTTCTTGAGTTTATTGGCGGGGTTTTAACATTGGACTTTGGTGAATCCATGTGGACCGGGCGCCCTATTCTAGAAGAATTCGAACTTCGGTTTGCACTGTCACTTCAGGTTGCCGTTATGGCAACAGTTTTTTCTGTTTTGATCGCTGTACCTCTTGGTGTCGTAGCGGCCCTCAGGCAGAACACATGGATAGATTATATCGTGCGTATTATCTCCATCGCGGGCGTCGCGGTTCCATCATTTTGGCTGGGCATTTTGATCATCTTAGGATTGCTTATTACGAGCCAAAACATTTTCGGTGAACCCTGGCTACCGCCAATAGAATACGTTTCACCGCTTGATGATTTTGGGAGAAATATTTCACAACTGGTGTGGCCAGCGCTGGCTACAGGTTATCGGTATTCCGCGGTGGTTGCGCGAATGACACGTTCGGCATTACTCGATGTTCTGCGGGAAGATTATGTGCGAACCGCCTACGCGAAAGGCATGACTCCTAGAACGATTGTCAGTCGCCATGCACTTAAGAATGCGTTTTTGCCCGTCATCACCATTATCGGGATGGAATTTTCGTTCTTTATTGGAGGTCTTGTAGTCACAGAGCAGGTATTTAACCTGAATGGCTTGGGGCGTTTGATGGTGGACTCGGTTCTGTATTCAGACTACACCGTTATTCAGGCGTTAACCATGGTTATAGTAGCCGTTTTCGTTTTGATCAATTTTTCGATTGATATTTTGTACGCTCGACTTGACCCACGTATCCGCTATACCTGATACCGGTAGAACGGTGAGCCATGGCCTAAACCGACGGTACTTGTTTGTCGCGAAGACAACTGTCAGGGTTCTATCTAAGGTTCAGATCGTAGATAGATCTAGGCCTAAGTTCTCGTTGGAAAATTCTGAAATAATCGGTGTTTGTCGGTCGTAGACAGATTTAAGTTTTGATCAACCCGGACGCCCCACTGGGGTCACAGGAGCAATGGCAGGGCATCGACAGATACAGAGCACTCTGACAACCGATCTAGGATCATACTCATAAATCGATCATTTCAATGAACAGCCAACCATTTAATTTGCCAGGACAGTTCTTTAAGGGGAACCTTCATACCCATTGCACAGAGTCTGATGGCGACTATTCTGCAGAAGAAGTGGTCAAGCGTTATCGTCAGCAGGGCTATGACTTTCTGGCACTGAGCGATCATTTCCTTGAGCGCTATGACTATCCCATTACCGATACCCGCCCATACCGCTCGAATCGTTTTACAACGCTAATTGCGACCGAACTTCACGTTGGTAAGACATTAAATGATGAAGTCTGGCACATCCTGGCGGTTGGCATACCGCTGGATTTTGATCCGCCCCAAGAAAACGAAGACATTGTCGCAATATCAACACGCGCAGCCAACTTAGGTGCATTCATCGGCATTGTGCATCCGACCTGGTACGGCCTCCAACCCGAGGACGCGCGAATTCTCCCCTTTGCGCATGCGATCGAGATATACAACCATGGCGCAGAAGTCGAAAATGATCGCGGCGATGGCTGGAGTCTCTGTGATGTGCTTTTAAACGAGGGCCACCGTGTTTTTGCCTATGCAACAGACGATGCCCACCACATGACCCACGATGCTTTCGGGGGCTGGATACACGTTAAAGCGGAAAATCTAGATCCGGAATCGATTCTCCATGGCATAAAATCGGGCCACTTCTATTCCTCTCAAGGCCCCTATATTCACAATATTCGAATCGAGGATAATGATGTTGTCGTCGACTGTTCGCCGGCTAGCGTTGTAATCATCTCTGGTCGAGGCTCCAGATCCACTAAGGAGATGGGTAACGGCCTGACACGAGCTCGTTTACCACTTGTCAAGATTTAGAGATGCGCATTTTAGAATTACGGTAGTTGATGATAGGAATAGAAAAGCCTGGTCCAATCCTGTATGGCTGGACTAGACTCACTGGCGATGCAAATGTTGGTCAGCGAAATTCATCGCCTAATTTAAGCGTGACAACAACCCGGGATACGACAAAATAGGCGGATACATGACCATCCCTACCAAAGCAACCGCAATCGGTATCAATCACATCGCTCTGGAGGTCGGCAATATCGCCGAGGCGCTGGCCTTTTACGGGAGTTTTCTCAATTTTACGATCACGAGTCAAACTGAGGATGCCGCTTTTATCTATTTCGGCGATCAGTTCATAAATTTTGCAAAAGGTAGAACCCAGGCATCCGATGAAAAACGCCACTTCGGAATTGCCGTAGATGACAAAGAACTGGTTCGAAACACCCTGACCGAAATGGACGTTACCCTACTTGGGGGTCAATTCCTGGATTTTCTTGACCCCTGGGGTAACCGTATAGAAATCACCACCTACACCAATATCATGTTCAGTAAAACCACTGCCATTCTTCGAGGGATGGATATGGATCATCTCCAGAAAACAGACCAAGCCCTTGCCCAATTGAACAAGCATGGGCTTGGTACACTCGATGATTCCAGGTAGAAACAATAGATCTACGCTACTTAGCCAGTCGATGCCATCGGAGGATTGTTCGGCTAGCTACTAATTCGCGCTGAGCGTATCAGACTGACTGTTAGTCAACCGATTCCAGCAGCAGTGCAAAGCGGTATGTACATTGCCTTAGAATTAGTTAAACTTTTAAACCTGACTTGAGTTAGTGTTGTATTGAGGGATAATTTGATGACAGAACTATCAGGCGTCTGTGTTCCAGTGTGTACGCTCTTTAATGATGATGAGACCATCGATGAGCCAGGCTACTTATTGCACATTGACCGAATGATAGAAGCCAAAACCGACATTATCCTAGCCTGCGGAGGCACTGGCGAGTTTGCTTACCTGACCACCGAAGAAAAACGTCGCTTAGTTGAGATCACCGGTAAACACATAGAAGCTCGTGCCAGTTTTATTGCACAGACGTCTGCTATCAGTTTGCGTGACACGATAGATGCAACCAAGCACGCAGCTGATCACGGGGCCGATGCGCTCATGATTCTACCTCCCTATTTCGAAGGGCCTGATGCTGCTGGTGTGTATCACCATTTTGAAAAAGTTGCGGAAGCCACCGACCTCCCAATCATGGTGTACAACATTCCGGTACATTCTGGTTTCGATATCACACCAGACTTCTTCAGCAAATTGTTAGAAATAGACAACATCAAATACATCAAAGACAGCACTGGGGATCTGGTACGCATTCAAGAGTTACTGCAAACCGAGGGAAAGGTCTTTAATGGCGGAGACCCCATAACCTATCCCGCTCTGGCTGCTGGCTGCGTCGGCTGCGTATGGGGAGCAATCAACTTCATTCCAGAAGAAGCAGTTGAACTCTATGCGTTAGTACAAGAAGGTAAGCTCAGGGAAGCGAATCAACTTTGGCAACGCTTATTACCTTCCCAACTGTTCATCTGGACACATGTCTATAACTCGGCTGTAAAAACTGCTGCAAATTATCGAGGGTTTGATGTGGGTCAATGTCGAGCACCGGTACTGCCCCTGAGTAATCAGGACCTCTCTATCCTGACTCAGAATCTAGACGAGATCGGTTAGATCGTACCGTTCTTTTTGCAACTATAGCGCTCCTTTTCCTTACTGACTCGTCTGTGCAATGCTAACCGTAGACTCAATCAGCAAAAGCTTTGGCGGACTGACCGCCGTTAACAATTGCAGTTTTACCATCGAAGCTCATTCAATTACTGGCCTTATAGGTCCGAATGGCGCAGGAAAAACGACGATTTTTAACGTGATCGCGGGTGCTATGAAGCCCGATACTGGTGGGGTCCAATTTCAAGGGACGGATATTACTGGCCAACCTGCACATAAGTTATTCCACCTTGGAATCATGCGAACCTTTCAAATTCCTCAAGAATTTTTCGCAATGACGGTCCTGGAAAACCTTATGGTAGTTCCAGCAGAACAGTCAGGCGAGAACCTATTCTATGCCCTGCTATCGCCTGGAAACGTTGCCGTGCGTGAGAAGGAAGTTCGTGACCGAGCAATAGATGTGCTGGATTTTCTACGCCTCACCCATGTGGCTGATGAACTCGCCGGCAATCTATCTGGCGGCCAGAAAAAACTACTAGAACTCGGCCGTGCGATGATGGCTGACCCTGACATCGTATTGCTGGATGAACCAGGTGCAGGTGTCAATCCGACTTTGCTCGGCGATCTGGCGGCAATGATTGAACGTCTTAACAAAGAAAGAGATTACACATTTTGTATTATTGAGCACAACATGGATATGATTGCGCGACTGTGTGATCCTGTCATTGTTATGGTTGAAGGTGCAGTACTTATGCAGGGTGATATGAATACTGTACGCGCTGACCCTCGCGTACTAGATGCGTATCTTGGTGGCGATGTACACGGAACACCGAACTGACCGATGCCTGTACTCAGCATAGAAAATTTATCGGGAGGCTACGGCGAGGCCGATATTCTCCATGGGATCTCACTAGAAATAGATGCTGGTGAAATTGTCGTTGTAATTGGTCCAAATGGTGCGGGGAAATCTACGGCTATGAAAGCCGTATTTGGGCTATTGCGATTATCTGGCGGATCAGTTCATCTCGCCGGCGAAGAAATTACTAACATGGACCCCGCTGAAGTTGTTAACAAAGGTGTGTGCTATGTCCCTCAGACCAACAATGTATTTCCAACTTTAACCGTACACGAGAACCTCGAAATGGGTGCTTACATTCGAAAAGATGATTTTCGACCGCGCCTGGAGGAAATATATGAAATGTTTCCGCCACTGGCTGAAAAAAAGAGACAGGCAGCTGGAGAACTTTCCGGCGGCCAACGCCAGATGGTGGCTATGGGTAAAGCGTTGATGCTCGAGCCAACACTCCTAATGCTGGATGAACCTACAGCCGGCCTGAGCCCGATCTATCGCAATGAAATATTTCAAATCGTACGTCAAATCAACGACTCTGGAGTACCTATCCTGATGGTAGAACAAAATGCCAAACAGTCCCTTGCTGTTGCTAGTCGAGGTTATGTTCTTGTTGACGGTCAGAATCGTACAACCGGCAAAGGAACTGATCTTTTGAACGACCCCGAGATCGCAAAAATGTTTTTGGGCGGATAACGATTCTAGAATGGACTTTATTAATTTTTATCTAATCCCTGGCCTTGTCCTTGGCAGCATCTACGCGCTCGGCGCAATTGGTGTTTCGTTAGTCTTTGGGATTCTCAGGTTCGCTAATTTTGCTCACGGCGAGCTTATGCTGATCGGCGCTTATATTACCTACTCGCTGATGCAGTTTACCGGGCTACATCCCTTGATCGTGTTGCCCATTGCTATGTTATTCACCAGCTTGGTTGCTGTCGGTATTGATCACACCTTTTACAAACCTTTTCGTGCTTCTAAGTCCACCATTGTCATTGTTGCGTCATTTGGCATTGCGTTGATGGCTCGATCGGCCGTCCAAATTATCTGGGGTGTTGATACGTTTTCCTATTCATCCGGTCGCATACAAATGCCTATGATCCTATTCGATACACTGCGTCTTTCACATAAGCACGTGTGGATTGTCTGTTGTTCTGTAGCTCTGATGACCGTTATACATTTGATCCTGACACGTACCAGAACCGGCAAGGCTATGCGAGCAATGAGCGACTCTGCTGAATTGGCTAGACTAACTGGAATTAAAACCGAGAACGTAGTGAAAGCCACCTGGGTCTTAGGAGCATCCCTTGCCACAGCCGCTGGCGTATTTCTAGGATGGGATTCGCACTTACACTCGATGATGGGCTTTTACATGTTGTTACCCATGTTTGCTGCCGCAATATTAGGTGGTATCGGACAACCCTATGGCGCAATGGTAGGTGGGCTCGTGGTAGGTCTTGCCGAAGAATTATCCGCATATCCCTGGATAGGTGATAGCCCATTGCTTTCACCGGCATACAAAGCTGGGGTGGCCTTTGCTCTGATGATCATCATGTTGATCTGGCGACCCAGTGGACTGTTTAAAGGCAGGGTTTTCTAGTATGGATTCAGCACAAGCCTATGGCTACATGCTGTACTTTGTCTCATTGATGACTATGGGCGGCATTTACGCAATTATGTGCCTGGGCCTCAACATTCAATGGGGGTTTACTGGCCTCTTTAACGCGGGTATCGCTGGATTCTTTGCTATCGGCGCCTATGTCACGGCCATTCTGACCACAGCAGCGTCGACCTCTCATCTGGGAGGTTACGATTTGCCCGTCGCATTGGGCCTCATTAGCGCTATGGCCGTAACCGCAGTCATCGCATGGCTCGTTGGATTGCTTTGTATACGTCTAAGGAGTGACTATCTCGCAATCGCGACCATTGGAATTGGCGAGATCTTTCGCCTGATTCTGAAAAATGAAATCTGGGCCACTAACGGTGCACGGGGTATCGCTAAAATCCCTCTCCCCTTCGAAAACCTCAGCGAACCTTGGAACAAAATCGGCTTCATGATGCTAGTGTTGGTTATCGTCGCTGTATTCTATTTCTTGATTGAAAAAGTCCGTCTCGCACCCTGGGGCCGTTTAATGACAGCCATTCGAGAGAATGAATACTCTGCAAGAGCTGCCGGAAAAAATGTAGAACGAGTTCGTATTGAAGCGTTTGTCTGCGGTTCCGTACTAATGGGATTAGCGGGAGGACTTACGGCCCACTACATCAAATTCATTGGACCAGGTGCAACAGAACCTTTGACAACAACATTCCTTGTTTGGGTTATGTTAATCGCCGGTGGGAGTGGTAATAACCGTGGCGCGATACTTGGGGCTTTTCTTCTATGGACAATTTGGTCATTTACCGAGGTACTCACTGGGCGCTTACCTGCAGAACTCGCTGTTAAAGCTGCCTATTTCAGAATATTCTTGATTGGATTGTTGTTACAGATCGTCCTGCAACGTTATGCAGGCGGTATTTTGCCTGAACGGCGACCTTCATTAAATATCAAGGCATAAGAACAATAGCAATCAAGCCTACACTGTCATCACTAACCCGATGCGATTTATTCACGGTCTACAGGTCAAAAAAATAGCCCCCATTTACTGAGGGCTATCTTGTCAAAGGATAAAGACTATATGTAACTTAGTCCATCAATGTTTCTACCCATTTTCCTCCGCTAACGACGTTCTTGCCGTAGACTCCACCGACATCACCATTTTCATCGAACTCATGCACGCCTGCGATGCCTTGATAGTTGATATCTTTTCCAGCTGCGAGGAGAGCCTTCGCTTTAGCCCAATCTGCCGGTCCGACTTCAGCACCAGGAGCATTGGTCACAGCTCGCACATGAGCACTTAGATCTCGTGTCGCGCTACCCGCATGTTCCAACGCTAACGCGGCAACCATTACTGCATCCCAGGCTTGGGCGGTGTAAGGGTCAGATGGTCGATCAAACAGCCCTGCAAAGATCTTAAAGTGGCTAGAAGATTGATCGGCTGTTCCTTTTGTAAAAACAGCATCACCGAGGTTATCGGCACCAATTTCATCAATCACTTCCTGCGCTATCATCCCATCTCCGCCAATAAACTTACCAAAAAATCCATTTTCTAGGCTTTGGCGCATAATCGTGATTCCGCTGCCATTGTAGTACGCGAAAATGGCTAACGCTTCAGGACCACCGTTTGAAAGGGTTGCTAGCTCTGCTCGGTACGATGCCTTATTCGCCTCATGCATCTGATCACCTGTGATCGTGCCACCGAGTTCCTTGAATGCTTTGACAAATACATCGTGAAGACCCGCGTTATAGTCGTCATTCGCATAAGTGGCAGCCAACTTCGAATACCCCATGCTTCTTGCCAATTTTGCAATTGTTACCCCCTGATACGCATCGGAGGGACAAACCCGGAATACCGAATCATTATCCTCAAGCCCTGTTATTGCAGGCGACGTTGCCGACGGTGAAATATTCACCACACCTGCTGGAATGGTTACAGCTTGGGTTGCGCCTATTGTCGCACCCGAACAAATAGGCCCTACGATGATAGAAACCTGTTCCACATTAACCAGTTTAGTGGCTGCATCTACCCCAGCCTTCGCGTCACAGCCTGAGTCGCCGCTTGCCAACACGAGGGTGTCACCACCCCACATCCCGCCGTTTGCATTTATGTGCGCTACGGCTGCTTGTTCAGCTTCAAGAATAACAGCAGCAAGATCTGGGATTGGTCCCGTCAACGCATTCATCGCACCAATCTTTACATCCCCGGCATAGGCTGGACTTGCCACAACCGATACGATCGCAGCTGCAGCCAACGAACGCTTCACTGCGCCCACTGTCTTTGTCATCATTTGTCTCATACTCATATCCTCACACGTCTGTTTGGTTTATTAATCCGAGCCGCGCTGTTCGAAACCAGCACCGCTACTCCGTAATCATAGCATGTATTAAAGGGCTGATTCTCCATCAGCACAAAGCCAATGAACCAGATAATTAGCCACCCCAGTCCGAAATAACCGCCTGTGCAACGTCTTCACCGCTTCGACAAGCGCCTCCCAGGAGGGCATGGGACATATAATCACCCGCATAATAGATCTGCTTCTTTCCACTGGTTTGATACCTTTCAAATGCGCTCAACTCCTTAAGATAACCGGGATAAAACAAGGGCAACATATTTTCTATCCTTTGCTGAACGACATGCCCATAACCCAGTTCCAGGTGTCTTGCGACATCATCCGGCAGATCATTCCAGATAGCCGGTAACTCCCCCTCGACTACTGGTTGAGTGTTCAGCTGTATAACTGCCTCAGGCGATAGATAAACTGATATGCGGCTGAGGTAACTTGAGGAAATTCTAGACTGGTCGACAACTTCTACCGCCGCTATTGAAGCGTTTACATCCGGACTGAAGAAACGGACATACGGCTCAACCGGTCGGTCGATACCGAAATGCAAAATGTACCCACTATTGTACTTTACACACTTGAAAAATTGAGATTCCTCCGGTGTTGGCACTGAGATAATTCTCAGCGGCAAAGAGCCAGGTACCGCACAAATCACCAAATCAGCATGGGTTGACTGCAGCAAACCATTCGCTTCATAAGAGAACTCACTGCCCCCAGACACAGCTCGACTCACATTCTTGACATCTGCCGAATATGTCACATCTAGGTTTCGTGCTAGTCGCTCGGTGAGCAGTCCAATACCGTCGTCGAATGTGTAAGCATGAGCGCCATACATATGCGCTGTCGTGCTGAGAAAAAACACGGGCGATACATCCGTCATACGCCATCCCCGGGCGCCCCGAAATACTGGCTCTATGTATATCCTAGAAACTTGATCCAGGGATCTTTGATTCAAGTACTCGTACAGTGTCCCTTCATCGTGATGCTGCCAATCTAACAATCGATCGGGGTTTGTTGAAAAACGTCGCCCAGCCATACCAGCTGCCATTTGCAGGAGACGCCATCTCTGGCCATAGCTCAGCCGCGAATTAAACATCAACCCAGGCCCTGGACCTATTTGAACTGAATATTCACCGGCTTGCGAACAGGTCGATACGGGAGTCGTTAGTCCACGACAGAGTTGATCTGTCAGGTCAAATTCTCTAACTAAGCCCATAACAGATTTACTGAATGAATAGATTAACCGTGCACCCGTTAGATAATTCAATCCAACGTCATGGGCTTCTGCCATTCTGCCGCCAGGAAACTGCGCTCGCTCAAGCACATTGACAGAAAATCCTGCCTGCTGAAGTCGATGCGCTGCGGTTAACCCGGCCAACCCGGCACCAATCACGGTAATCTTCATACGTGGACCGTATTCTGCAACAATCTGCGATATCCTAAGGCCTGTGATGCCTTCTTAAATTGCACACTTTATTTTCATTCAGTAAATACTCACCTCACCATGACACAAATACCAGTAAGAAACCCCCATACGGGTGACATCGACTATTCATTCGCGGAACCCACAAAAAGTGAGCTCGCATCCAAAATATCACGACTTCGCGAGAATCAGCTCGATTGGTCTTCCTTACAAGTCAGTGACAGGGGTGAGATTCTGAGGCAGTTTGCCGATGGACTCGCCCGGCACAAAGATCAGTTGGCACAGGCTCTGTGTATCGATACTGGCCGTTGGCGCCTGTCGGTAATGGAAGTTGATGCACTCGAAGCGATAACACACAGTCGAGTAAACCAAGCGATCGCCACCCTACAAACCAAACGTATGGAATCGGAAAGCATCGACATCTCTCATCTGCAGGTCTTTGTCCCATATCCTGTCGTTGGCGTCATTTCTCCTTGGAACTATCCTCTGATTCTCTCGTTTCTGGATGCTGTGCCGGCGCTTTTAGCGGGCTGCTCCGTGATCATTAAACCCAGCGAAGTCACGCCCCGATTTATTGAAGCTGTTAACCAAGTGCTGAGCGACACAGTCGAATTAGGTACAGTAGTAGACGTCGTTCCGGGCACAGCGGCTACTGGGAACAATCTCATCGATCTTGTGGATGCCATCAATTTTACTGGCAGCGTCGAAACGGGCCGCCAAGTTGCAACGCGTGCAGCCAACCAGTTAAAACCGGCATTTCTGGAACTTGGCGGAAAAGATCCCGCTATCGTTTTGGAAAGCGCTGATATTGAACGCGCGGCACAAGCAATTTTGCATTGCGCCACGGTGAACACAGGGCAAGCCTGTTTTTCGATAGAGAGAGTCTACGTCCATGAGGCGTTGGCTTCGAAATTCATCAATCTAATCTCGTCCTTGGCTGAGGAGATTTCGCTCAATACAGAAGATCCTGCCAAGGGCGCAATCGGACCGATTATCTCGGCTAAACAGATTCAGGTCATAGACCTGCACCTGAAGGATGCCAGGAATAAAAAGGCCAGCTTTTTGACTGGGGGAATCATCGAGCATCACGGCGGAAGCTGGCTTCGACCGACTGTTGTCACCGATGTCGATCATTCAATGTTATTAATGCGAAAAGAGACCTTCGCACCCATCATCCCCATTATGACTTTTAGGAAAACTTCGGAAGCTGTCTATTTGGCCAATGACTCAGAATATGGGCTTAGCGCGGCGGTTTTTGGCGACTTGGATAAGTCGGAAGCCGTCGCTCTAAAGCTAGACGCCGGTGGAATCTATTGCAACGACGTCGACCTGATCGGTAGTGCCCATGAGTCAGCAGAAAAGATGAGTTTCAAGAATTCTGGTCTTGGTGGTTCACGTTACGGCCCCGAAGGTATTACACGGTTTACCCGAAAACAATCCGTGGTATTCCAACATGGCAGCGGTGTAACAATAGATGACTTATAGGTTATTTCAGCGTTGAACCAACGAACTTCCTTTTAGTCGCTTACAGACAGGCTTTTGCGAAGAAGATCGCGTAAGTTTTTTCAATAGTCGCCGTAAGTGACTGATTATATGTAATAACTATGTGAAATCCTTTTGGTTAAATAGGGATTCAATGTGATAAAATATTGACTATAAACGGCGTTATTCCTCGATTTATGCATAAACAACTCATCCAGCTGATTCTAGGACTGCTGTGCCTGTCGGCATCTGCGCTCACATTCGGGCAAACCGGTCTACAAGCTTTGCAATTAAGTTCGTGGGGATACCCGACTGGCTATACAGAGACCGCGCACACGATCAACTTCAATAGGTTTCTTGGCGATACCGTTCAGCAACCCTTTTTCCATATTCAAAGCCGCTTCCCGACTCTATCGTTCCTCGTTGCAAGGGCCAATGGAACGGAATTCACAAGCGCACCCAGTTCTGATTCCTATCAGCACTCTTTCTCGCTTGAGGATGTTGGGGTCTATCTCTCTTATAGATCTAGGGGTAACTTGTATTTTCGTGGACTCGTCGGAGGACCGTTGTATGCAAACACTAACGGTCTTCAGAACTACCTTCACAATACTCAGAATGTAGACATAGAATATCGTGGCGCCATCGGCCTGCGTTTAGGCGAGCATGGCGCCTTCAATGTAGAACTTGAATTCCTGGGTAGCCGGCTAACTGGTGAGGCCAACATGATCTCTATTGGCGCACGTTATCAGTTCTAAACGGTTGCGACGAGGATGTTGCTGCAACCACATGTACCGGCAACGATGGTGAGTACACGAACTTCAATTCTGCATGTGCCTGCTCCAATGTTCTGACAACTTTGCCTGTTGACGCTGCTTCAGCAAAAATAAATCCTGGATAGGCGCAACCCTCTGGCCAGGGAGTCAAAATCTGGCCCGGCCTGGCATCTAACTCTACGCCCGTTACACCAGACACTCGAGCTGCATTTCCGAGCCCTTCTATCCGTCTAAGAATTCCCCCACTTCCAGGCACTGGTATCATCATCACACCGACAGCCTTTTCAATTGCCTTGCTTGTGGTACTTTCGCCAACTGAATTCCGAACAATCATCTCTTCTAGTGTAACGCCGGTACCGGCCTTTATTAGCTGACCACACTGCCCACCGATCGATCGACTGGCAATATCGATAATCCAGATTCCTTGCTCATTCAATCGACATTCGGCGTGTACAGGACCCTGCCGCAGCTCTAGACGTTCACAGGCACGGGACAGTACTTGTTTCACCTCTTGTTGTTCGGCATCACTCAATGCCGACGGTGTTACATAGATGGTTTCCTCAAAATATGGCCCATTCAAGGGTATAGGTTTATCAAAAATTGCTAAAATGCTGAGGACTCCATTCAAAAGTAATCCTTCAACAGCGATTTCCTTGCCTGGGATGAATCGCTCTACCAGTGCGATTGGATACTTGTCTTCGCCTTCTCTTTGAATCAGCCTCCAGATTCTTGCCAGTGCCGCCTTCAATTCGCCAGGATTGTCAGCTCTTATAACCCCTCGACTAGCTGATAATGTCAGAGGCTTGGCAACGCAGGGATAAGTAGCAAATGATATTTGGGCTTCAAACGGTCGATCTAGCCTTACTTCGAATGCGCCCGGAGATAGTACAGTAGAGTTGAGGAATGCATTTTTGAGTAAGTCTTTACGACAAGTACGACGAACCGCTTCGACTGAATTTCCCGGTAGGTGTAAGCGATTTGCTAATTCAGCTGCAATCTCTACGACAGAGTCGTCCGTAGCGATAACACCGTGAAAAGCTGTACGGCCATGTTGCTTCTGCAGTCGCTCCAGGTCCAAATCGGTACTGCCAAGGTCCAGATTGATGACTGTACTGCCCGGCACATGTGAAACTGCATGGTACCCAGTTGACCCGACGATGCAATCAAATCCCAATTGCTTTGCTATTTTGACATAGGCGGCTGTTCTATAACTGCCATAAGGGGCAATGAGCAGGACCCGCTTTGCCTGTTTCACGAACACCTCCAGCAGTGCGACTGTCTGAATAGCACTCTGGAGTTGCGCTACCTATCTAGTGTGCACCACCACAGCCGCCGCAGGCGCCACTGCCACCGACCGCCCTAAAAACGTTGTTGAACACAAAACTGGTGTTAACCCCATCGTCGACATAGTCCACTTCTGCGCCCTGCAGATAACAAAGTGCTATTGGATCAACCACCACTTTGCAACCTTCCGCATCTTCTAGAACACTATCCCTGTTCTCTCGAGATTCGGAAAAGGTCATTCCATAACTCATACCGCTACAACCACCGCCAGATACAAATATTCTGACCGAATCTATCGACTTGTCGGCTTCTTTGAGAAGTTCTACAATTTTGGCTCGCGCCGGCGCGGTGATTGCCAACTGTTCCGGTAATATTGCAGTCATACCATAATCCTTGTGATTTGTGTGGTTCACGGGCAGATCTAACTACATCTTAGCCATGCTTGGATTGCTGAGCGTGACAGATACTGGTTATGATGAGTCTTACCCACCACAATAATATATTTTGATTCTATCATGGTGACTACTGTGCAATGCGTTGTTCTTGAACGAGAAGCTGAGGCACTCGATGCCCCACCCTACCCCGGCGAACTCGGCCAGAGAATTGTCGAGAGCGTCTCGAAAGAAGGCTGGACACAGTGGCTTGAGCGACTTGTCCTAATCATTAATGAAAATCAACTGTCTTCGGCTGATCCAGAAAATTTAGACCACATTGAACAACATATGATCGGGTTTCTCTTCGGTGAGGGCGATCTCGGAGACGTACCACAAGGTTTTGGGCCTCGAAAGAAGTAGGTCCTTTTCAAGAAGATACCGAATCGATCAGCCTTTTCATTTCGGTGATTGCCTCTCCGAGACCTGAAAATAGTGCCCGTGCAATAATTGCGTGGCCGATGTTGAGTTCAGCAAAACCGGGAATTGCTGCAACCGACTTCACGTTATGATAATGCAACCCGTGGCCTCCATTTACCCGAAGCGGCAGAGTCGACGCCACAGCTACAGCATCCTTTATCCGCTCGAGTTCTTCGTCGCAATTATCTCGGCTAGCATCGGCATAAGCACCTGTATGGATCTCTACTGCTTCCGCACCAACTTCACGGGATGCGTGTATTTGTTCGGGATCCGGATCGATAAACAACGAGACGCGCACCCCTGCTTCTCTCAGACAGATGATATGTTCTTGTAGTTCTATCCTGTTGGCAATTACGTTAAGCCCGCCCTCGGTAGTCAACTCTTCACGCTTTTCGGGTACGATACAGACATCTTCTGGCTGAACATCAGAGGCTATTCTGACCATTTCTGAGGTTGCCGCCATTTCCAGATTCATTCGCGTCTGGATGACTTGTTTCAACAGGTAAACATCTCTATCTGCAATGTGACGACGATCCTCCCGTAAGTGCAGCGTAATCAGGTCAGCTCCAGACTGTTCGGCGATCACAACCGCTTGTGCTGGCTCTGGATAGGATGTGCCGCGCGCTTGTCTCAAAGTCGCTACGTGGTCTATGTTTACACCTAAATCAATCAATGGTTATCCCTCTTGTCTGAACATATCAGAATTCAACATGCTTCGCCTGAGTTTCGGCTGAATCTTTGTCAGGATACAATTGAGCATACATGCGACGACTATTAAGTGGTTTTCCCTGCAAGTGTGTTGCGAGAACTATTCGATTTAATTGTTTGAGTTCTCGCCTAACACGTTCAGTAAACACCCCTTCCTGATCGAGCGCGATTAATGCATCTCCGTGAATCAGAACGCCGTCGTTCCGGCTACTATTATTAACGATCGGGCCTACCTCGGGCAGATAGCGGTACAAAACATGCTCATCAATTGGTAGCCCGGTGGACATGTCGCGCTGCAGATGAAGACCATATCCGACCTGCTCAAGTAAGTGTTTTTCAAATCGCCTCAATGTGAATTCAGCATCCAGCTTGCACGATAGTTCATCGAGTGCACGCTCGTAAACCGGATAAAGGGTCTCATAAGGATCGTAACGGTAAAGCATCTTGATGATCAGTTCGTTCAGATAGAACCCGCACATCAGATGATCTCTTGACAGAAGTATTCGTGAACCGACTGGTTCGGCACCCGTCAGTGTTTTCACATCACCTTTACCCGTAAACAGAACGGCTAATGATTGAAAAGGCAACAAGACGCCTCGGTAACTTGATTTAAGTCGACGAGCCCCTTTTGCGATCGCAGTGATTCGACCAGATTTCTCGGTAAATAGATCAACCAGCAGACTCGTTTCCGAGTAAGGTCGATGCCGGAGCACAAAAGCGGACTGGTTCTGGAATCGTTTGGGAAATGTAGTCATCACTCAGCCCCACCTACTGTATCCCACTTTAGCGAGCATTCTTTTATCGTCAGCCCACCCCTTTTTCACCTTGATCCATTGCTCAAGATAGACTTTCTTGCCCAAGTAGCGCTGAATCTGTTCTCGAGCTTTAGATCCGATTGTCTTCAATCGATCGCCGTCGTCACCAATCAGAATAGATCGCTGACGCTTATTCTCACACCAAATATCTGCCTCAATGCTTACCAGGCCGTCTTTTCGCTCACTAAAGCTACGGATGTCCACAGCTGTCTCGTAGGGTATCTCATCCCCCACAAGGCGGAATATCTGCTCTCTGATAAATTCTGCAGCAATGAATTCGTCACTCGAGTCAGTTATTTGTACAGTTGGAAAACCTAATGGCCCCTCAGGCATCACTCCAGCCACTAATTTCATCAGGTGGTCGAGATTATCCCCCGTTTTCGCAGACAAGGGCACGATCTCCCCAAAATCGTAACGCCGACGCACTTGATCAATTCTCGGAAGCACAAGATCAAACCTATCCAGTAGATCTATTTTATTCATGATCAACCATATCGATGCTTCAGTGGCCCCTGCATCAACCAAAACCCGAGTATCACCTGATGTCCATCTTCTAGCATCCACAACCATCAGAATTAGATCTACCTCGTTAAGGCTTGAGCGAGCTGTGCGGTTTAAAACCCTATTCATCGCAACACCGGCTGATTCATGAATTCCCGGGGTATCGACGAAAACGATTTGATATTCATCCGTGCTACAGATACCCTGAATCCGATGCCGGGTTGTTTGAGGTTTACGCGAGGTAATACTGACTTTGTTGCCTATAAGGCTGTTCATTATGCTTGACTTGCCGACATTCGGTCTGCCGACTAGGGTTACCACGCCAAATCTAAAGCTTTCTGTATCCATCTATCTCAACGAAGGATAAGTAATAGTTTTTTTGCTGCTGCCTGCTCGGCGCTCTTTCGGCTTGAGCCCGTTCCAGTTTGCACCAGTTGGTTGTCTTCTACATAACAGCTAACTACAAAATCTGGCTCGTGAGAAGAACCCGATATGCTTTCTACCTTATATTTGGGCAGCAACAGTCCCTTACTTTGGAGCAATTCTTGCAGTTCTGTTTTGGGATCTTTGGCGGTACGCCCAGGATCAATAGCACTAAGTTCTCCCTCGAATACCGCCTCCACAGTGATTTGAGCCTGATCTAATCCCGCATCGAGATAAACAGCCCCGATTAGAGATTCAAGCGCATCAGCCAGAATAGAATCGTTCTCCGTCCCCCCTCCCTTGGCCGCACTGCCGCCTAGCTTTAGGTGATCTCCAAGCTGGAGTCGACGTGCTATCTGCGCAAGGGTATCCTTTTTAACAACCTGGGCGCGCATTCTGGTCAATTCACCTTCTTCACTGTCTGTATAAAGCCGGTAGAGAATCGCGGACACGATAACCCCCAGGACACTGTCCCCAAGGAACTCCAGTCGCTCGTTGTTGAAAGCACTGAAACTTCGGTGCGTCAGTGCGCGGTCAAGTAGTCTTGAGTCAAGAAAATGATAACCGACCTTTGATTCAAGCTTATCCAGATTGCGGGCCATAGTTAGAAATGCCGGTCTTTCAATTTTCTTTGGAACAGTTGGCGTGACTTATAGGTGTCCGATTTGCCGCATTAGATCAGGTGCCATTAGTTATTGATGTTAATAACCAGTCCTGTCATAAACGAAAGATTCAGTCTAGTCTATGCTATTTCCAATCCTCGGCCAGTTGGCACCACCGCCAATGTAATCATTCCAAAAATGATCATCTTTTTTGCTATCCCAACTGAACCAGACGAAGAACGCTCGCCCTACAATGTTTTTTTCTGGCACAAACCCCCAGAATCGACTGTCATTGCTGTGGTCCCGATTGTCCCCCATGACAAAATAATGGTCCGGTGGGACGACTATTCTGGTCATATCTCTTGAGCCCAGACTTGCATCCAGAAGTATCCCATGCGACGACTTACCTAGGTGCTCAATATATTTTCTAACCTGGTTATTGGATAACATACCGTGTTCTGTACCTTCCTCATCCGACTTTGCTTGATTAACAACATTGCCATTAACGCGAAGCCTTTTATTTTTGTAATCAACAATATCGCCCGGTAACCCTACAACTCGTTTGATAAAATTTGTTTTCTCATCATGCGGGTACCTGAACACCAGCACTTCTCCGCGTTTAGGTGATCCGATCGAAAAGACTTTCTGGTTGACCAGAGGCAGTCTTATACCGTAGCTAAACTTTGATACTAGAATAAAATCACCGATATACAGACTCGGCAGCATTGATCCTGAGGGAATTCTGAATGGCTCGACAATAAATGACCTAAGAACAAATACAACCAGTATCACGGGGAAAAAAGCACGGGCATACTCGATAACGATACCGGTCGATCTAGAATCCGTACCAATAGTCTCTTTTCCTTTAAGGCCAGTCTCTTTTGGTCTTTGTAGGCGATCCCAAAGTACAACTCCACCAGTTATTACCAGTCCGCCGAACAACGCAAATGCAAAATCCATACTAGCTACCGACTCGCAGAACTGATAGAAATGCTTCCTGGGGTATGGCCACAGAGCCAATCTGTTTCATCCTTTTCTTGCCCTCTTTTTGTTTCTCTAACAGTTTGCGTTTCCTCGTAATATCACCGCCATAGCATTTTGCCGTAACGTTTTTTCGCAACGCCTTGACTGTCTCCCTTGAAATGACCCTCGAACCAATGGAAGCCTGTATGGCTACGTCAAACATCTGTCTCGGAATAAGTTTACGCATTCGGCTGACCAGATCTCTTGCGCGATGTTTTGCCTGCTCACGATGAAGCAAAACAGACAAAGGATCAATACGATCACCATTAATCAATATATCAAGCTTAACCATATCGGCCATCCGATGATCTAGTAGCTCATAATCTAAAGAAGCATACCCCCGACTTACTGACTTCAGCTGATCATGAAAATCCAACACCACTTCAGCCAGTGGTAGATCAAACTCGATCAAGACCTGCCTCCCGTGGTAATTGATATTCTGCTGAAGCCCACGTTTTTCGATGCACAATGAAATAATCGGGCCGACTTGATCCTGCGGAGTCAATATTCTTGCACGAATAAACGGCTCACGTATTTCGCTGATCACTGCCGAATCCGGGAGGTCGGCTGGGTTCTCAACCCTTACCAGCTCCTGTTCAGTTGTTATAACGTGATACAAGACGGTAGGTGCTGTTGTAATCAACTCAAGTTCATATTCACGCTCAAGACGTTCCTGAACAATCTCCAGGTGAAGCAGTCCCAAAAAACCACACCGGAAACCAAATCCCAAAGCAGGCGACACTTCCGGTTCATATCTCAACGATGCGTCATTCAAGCTCAACTTCTCAAGTGCACTACGAAAACTGTCATAATCAGCATTATTCACTGGGTACAGACCAGCAAAAACAGTTGGCTTTTCTTCCTTGAACCCAGGCAGAGCTGTCGTACCTGCTGATCTGGCACCAATTATTGTGTCACCCACTTTCGCAGCTTTTATATCCTTAATGCCGGCGATCAAGTAGCCAACATCACCAGCTACGAGTTCTGCAACCACTTTCTTTTTCGGCGTAAATACGCCCACTTCCTCGACCTGGTGCTCTCCACCCGTAGAGCTCATCTTAACTTTGTCGCGTTTGGCAATCTTTCCGTCTACCACCCTAACCAATGAAACCGCGCCATGATAGTTATCAAACCACGAGTCTATGATGAGCGCCTTTAAGGGATCGTTTTCGTCGCCTCTAGGGCCTGGTAATGATGAAACAATACACTCTAGTACTTGTTCGACTCCGGAGCCTGTCTTTGCGCTGATCGACAGAGCGTTCGAACAGTCCAGGCCGATAAGATCTTCAATTTCTTGCAACACTCGCTCTGGCTCTGCGGAAGGTAAATCGATTTTGTTGAGCACTGGGATCACTTCTAAGCCTAAGTCGACCGCCGCATAACAGTTTGCAAGTGTCTGTGCCTCCACACCTTGAGAAGCATCAACCACGAGCAAAGCACCTTCACACGCACTTAATGATCTGGAAACTTCATAAGCGAAATCCACATGACCCGGCGTGTCAATAAAATTAAGAGAATACCAGTCTCCATTACGCGATTTGTACTTCAAAGATACGCTCTGGGCTTTGATCGTTATCCCCCGTTCGCGTTCGAGTTCCATCGAATCAAGAACCTGCTCTGACATCTCTCGGTCGGTCAAGCCGCCACACAACTGAATCAATCGGTCTGATAGGGTTGATTTCCCATGATCGATATGGGCAATTATCGCGAAGTTGCGAATCTTCTTTTGGTCCCTGGGCAACATGGATTATCAGCCGAGTCTATAGGATAGAGGATGTACAACGGGTGGCCGTGGGATTTGTCGAGCCTTTAAGCATCTATATTCTAACGGTTAGGCAACGCCCGTTAAAGACTCGTAGCAAAAAGTACCAACAACATCCTTCCGGTGAATCCGGTTCCCCGGAAAACTATATAGTCCCATACTCAGTTGTCAGCTATAGCAGACGATTTACTGTGCAGCAGTATAGGCTAGCCAGGTAGCCCTTCATGCTCCGGTAGACCCAACATCAGATTGAGGCACTGTACGGCTACTCCCGAAGCACCTTTACCTAGATTATCCAGTAAGCCAACCAGCAGAATATGCCCCGCGGGATTAGGGTATACATGAATCTGGAGTTGATTGCTCCCATTAAACTGCGTTGGGTCCAGTTCGATCTCACTGGCCGCCTCAAAACCGGCAAACGGCGCGACATGAACAAACCGTTCACCTTTGTAACGTTGATCAAGTAGTGACCAGATCTCTTCACCATCTGGCTTGTTGTAAAAAATACTCTCGTGAAGCGGCACCTGGACGCGCATACCGCTGTGAAATGAACCCACTGCTGGCAGGAACTGAGGCTGGACCGTTAAGCCCGTGTATCGCTGCATCTCAGGAATGTGTTTGTGGACCCGTTCCAATGCGTAAGGTGCTTCATAGGATATGTTCGCCAGCTCATTGTCTGGCTTTTCCCAGCGCTCAATCATTGACTTACCGCCACCGCTATAACCGGACAAGGCATGAATAGATATCGGAACATTTGTTGGCATCAGTCCGGCATCTATCAACGGCCGTAACAACAGAATAAATGTAGAGGAGTAGCAGCCTGGGTTACTCACACGATCCGCCGAAACAATCCTGGCGCGTTGGTCTCCACATAGTTCGGGAAGCCCATACGTCCAGTCATCTGCAATACGATGGCAGGTACTTGCATCCAGAACCCTAGTACCGGCATCTTGTGCCCAGATGGCTGCTTCCCCGGCGGCCTCATCCGGCAGACAAAGAATGGTTAGATCGGATAGGGATATGGCTTGCTGCCGTGCTGTCACGGAACGTCGGTCGCTATCAGCTAGAGTCAGGAGCTCTATATCACGACGATCCTGAATCCATTGTCTGATTCTAAGCCCGGTCGTCCCAGCTTGACCATCTATAAATATTTTCTGTTTCAAAACGGTGGGCGATTCTATCACTACTCTCTATCCGGATATAGCAGTTTTGACTAGACTCGATTTAACAGGTCACGCCACAACAAGAATACACTTTCTAGCTAGATCCAGAGTTCTAAACCAACTAGGTCACCCTGGACACTTTCGAATAACGAATGATCGAGTCGACCAGGCTTTGTAGGCCTTCTTTATCAGGTATCTCCCGCCCAAGAATCCAGTCAAGTATCTGAGTATCCTGGTAGCCAAGAAGCGCCTGCAGCCGGGTTTTGTCTATAGGTGACAGTTCGTCGTAGCAGTCTTCAGCAAAGGGCTTTAGAAGCGAGTCGAGTTCACGAATACCTCGACGGCATCGCCACAGCATCTTTTCTCTGTCTGTCTTCACCCTCTTACTGAGATCGAGCGATCATCTTTTTGATCTGCCCAATAGCCTTTGCTGGATTCAGACCCTTCGGACACGCGTTAGTGCAATTCATAATTGTGTGACAACGATACAATTTGAAAGTGTCATCTAGTTGCTCGAGCCGAGCTTCAGTCGCCATGTCACGACTGTCAACAATCCAGCGATTTGCCTGCAGGAGAGCAGCTGGTCCGAGATAACGCTCACTATTCCACCAGTAACTAGGGCAACTCGTTGAACAGCAGGCACAAAGAATACACTCGTAGAGGCCATCGAGGCGATTTCTTTCGTCTACAGTTTGGGTATTTTCGGTTAATCCTGTCGACTCGTTTCTCTTGAGCCACGGCTCGATCGAAGCGAGTTGTCGAAAGAAATGGGTCAGATCCGGCACAAGATCCTTAATGACTGGCATGTGAGGGAGGGGAAATATTTTCACCTTACCTTTGACTTCCATAATTGGCTTTGTACATGCCAGAGTGTTTACGCCATCAATATTCATCGCACAAGACCCACAGATTCCCTCCCGACAAGACCGTCTGAAAGTGAGCGTAGGATCTGTTTCGTTTTTTATTGTTGTAATCGCATCTAACACCATGGGCCCACAGTTTTTGAGATCAACATGATAAATATCAAGTCGTGGATTATCGTTTTTATCGGGATCCCAGCGGTAGATCTGAAACTCTCGGGTCTCCGTACCTACCTTTGCCTTATGCGTGCGGCCCGGTCGCACTCTAGAATATTTCGGTAATCGTAAATCTGCCACAACGCGTTCTCTTCAATAGACCCTGTCTGTAGGTGGAACCGATTCTGCCTCGCTGATGCCGGTCGAAAGCGTGACAGGTCGATAAGCTATCATGGGTTCATGTCCTCCATCGACCCAGGTAAGCGTATGTTTTAACCATTCTTTATCGTCTCGTTTCGGATAATCTTCGCGAGCATGGGCCCCGCGGCTCTCCTCTCGCTGATTGGCACTGTGAATTGTCGCAACAGATTGGAGTAACAGATTCTGGAGCTCAAGCGTTTCAGCCAGATCCGTATTCCAGGTCATGGATCTGTCAGTGACGCTGACCTCCATAAAACGATCGCTGATTGTCTGAATTTTTTCGATGCCTTCTCTCAACACCTCTTTCGTCCTAAATACAGCACAGTTATCCTGCATTGCTTTTTGCATTGCCAGTCGGAGTGCAGCTGTAGGATAGCCTCCCTGACTATGTCTAATCTGATCGAATCGGGTGAGCGCTTGTTCAATATCGCTATCCCCTGCTTCTGGACACGAAGACCCCTGATCCAGGATTTCCACCAATCTTTTCGAGGCAGCCCTGCCAAACACTATAAGGTCCAATAGAGAGTTTGAACCCAGTCGATTCGCTCCGTGAACAGACACACAGGCTGCCTCACCAATTGCGAATAGACCACCGACAACCTCGTCATCGCCCCCGGATCCCTGGGTAATCACCTCGCCCCAGAAATTTGTTGGTATACCTCCCATGTTGTAGTGCACTGTCGGTAGTACGGGGATCGGCTCCCGTGTGACATCCACCCCGGCAAATACCCGCGCCGTCTCCGAGATCCCCGGCAGACGTTCAGCCAAAATGTCTGGTCCGAGTTGTTCAAGATGAAGATGCAAATGATCTTTAGCTCGCCCAATACCCTTACCGGACCGAATCTCTTTAGTCATCGCCCGGCTAACGACATCACGGGATGCAAGATCCTTCGCATTGGGCGCATAACGTTCCATAAATCGTTCGCCGTCGGAATTAGTCAAATAACCGCCTTCGCCCCGGGCGCCTTCTGTTATCAGACAGCCCGACCCATAAATACCGGTTGGATGAAACTGCACGAACTCCATATCCTGAAGCGGCAATTCGGCCCGCAGGACCATTGCGTTGCCATCACCGGTACAAGTATGCGCTGATGTTGCGGAGAAATAAGCGCGACCATAACCCCCAGTCGCTAAGACAACACTCTTGGCAGAAAATCGATGTAAAGTGCCATCATCCAAGCTCCACCCAATAACACCTATACAGGCACCGTCGCGCATGATCAAATCAAGCGCAATATATTCAATGAAGAACTCGACTTCGTGCCGCAATGATTGTTGATAGAGGGTGTGGAGTATGGCGTGGCCTGTCCTATCGGCCGCTGCACACGTTCTCTGGGCTCGGCCTTCTCCGAAATTGGTCGTCATACCCCCGAAGGCCCGTTGATAGATCTTGCCGTCTTCAGTTCGCGAAAAAGGCACACCGTAATGCTCGAGTTCAACGACCGCAGCAGGCGCTTCTTTACACATATAAGCGATCGAGTCTTGATCACCCAACCAATCTGAACCTTTGACCGTATCGTACATGTGCCACCGCCAGTCATCTTCTCCCATATTGCCTAGTGCAGCGCTCATACCGCCCTGGGCCGCTACGGTATGCGATCTAGTCGGGAAAACCTTGGTTAGGCACGCTGTTTTCAGACCGCCCTGCGCCAGACCAAGACATGCTCTGAGGCCGGCTCCACCGGCGCCAACCACCACTACATCGTAAGCGTGGTCGATAATTGTGTATGCTTTCGTCAAGTAATTATTGTGTCCACGTAAAAAGAATCGCACCTACTGAACACACAGTGATTAGAACTGCACTCCATCTGACCAGATTAACAAGTTGTTTTTGTAGACGACAGTTAGATACGTAATCTTCCAGCACGACTTGAATTCCAATTACTGCGTGGAAACACAGTACACCTATCGCTAGGACCAAAAGCAAAAACGATGTCGGCAGAGCTAGCCACTGTTTTGCCTCAACATAGCTCAGTTCTGGACGAAAAATAATCCTGACAAGTAACCAAAGTATTATTGGCGCTAACACCAAAGCAGAATAGCGCTGATATTTCCAATGTTTTGATCCTAAATTGTTTACCACACCCTTCGTCCGTTTCTCATTTCAAACTACTAAAGCCAGGCTCGAACGACAATGAGCAGCGTAACAACAATAGATAACAGAAAAACAATTCCGCCGCTTAAATAGACACTCGTCAACTCGAAACCATACCCACAGTCCCAGGCAAGATGGCGAATACCGTTAAAACAGTGATAAACCAGGCTGAATACCAGCCCCAGTGACAATATCTTCCCCACTATCGTTGACCCGATTGAGTTGAACATCTGAAAAGACTCTTCCCCAAGCGCAACACAAACTAGCCAACTGCAGATCACAATCAGTCCAAGCACTAGAAACAGGCCAGTCGCTCGGTGCAGAATCGACAACAGCGATGGCAGCTGCGGTCGGTAAATCTGGATATGGGGTGAGACAGGACGTTGCTTAATTGGCATCTTCTATTGCAGACCGTACGCGAAATTGATGTAAGTTGATCGACTGCTAAAAATCGATGCAGCGGCCGTTTTGCTCCCAATCACCGAATCGAGTTGGGTCGGGATGAGGTGTCATTAGGCCGTCGCCGCTGGCTCGCTTCACTGATTTAGACTCAAGCTGATTTGCCGTCGGAACAGCATCGACTGCCACCTTACCGGACTTACTCGATACTGTCGGAGAGACTACTGTTTTTTGATCTATACCATCCATGCCCACGGATTAATTCTCTCTACTTTAGCGCTATAATACAAGTTCGGCAGTAAACATTTTGTGAGTAATTAGCTTTGACAACTCAACAAATGCCTACCGAACCGGTCTCTACACTCAAACAATTCCGCTCCATGCGGAAACAACATTTAAGCTCATGAGTGAATCAGCAGCGACGAGCGAAAATTATTCACCGTCAATAAGCCGATCCTGGCTGACGTTTCTCGAGTCAAAAGGCGGGGAAATTGTTGGAGGCCAACGAACAGTATTTCCTCAATTTCAACAAGAGATACCCGATCGATACATAATTCCATGTACACAAGAAGCTGTCATATGCTTCGAGGGGAAGGATGTTGAATCTTTCTTGCAAAACCAATTAACCTGTGATGTCAATGACTTAGGAGAACATAAATTTCTCTTCGGGGCTTATTGTAGCCCCAAGGGCCGGGTTCTAACGACGTTTCGCCTCTTCAAAATGAACGGTGCCATATATATGGTGTGCCACCATTCAATGGTCACATCTTTGCTTGATCGCCTTAAGATGTTCGTTTTGCGCGCGGACGTGACCTTCCATACCTGTTCTGATTTAGCGGTGATGTGCCTCGATGAATATACAGAACTTGGTCGTTTCCCAATACCTAGTTGGCGCCAATCTGGGCCTGCGTGGCCTAAAGAGTGTTATGGCGATTTAGAATCCACACAACCCATACAACTTATTGTTGTCCCCGTGCCTGATGCGATCAAGCTAATTGAAGAAATCGAGGGGTCTATTACGCTCTTAGATTCAGATTATTGGAACCTACTCCAGATTCGCCATGGCGTAGTCAGTATTACCGCATCGACTACTGATCTTTTTACACCACAAAATCTCAACCTTGACTTGATATCTGGCGTAAGCTTTACCAAGGGTTGCTATCCAGGGCAGGAAATTGTTGCGCGTCTGCGGTATCTCGGCCGAGTCAAGCAACGATTATTGCGAGGAAGCGTTCAAGGCGAGCGTGAAGTCCGAGTAGGTCAGTCTGTTGTTTTAGCCGACTCAACAAATAACAAGGCCGGTGTAATCGTAAACGCGAGCGCCTTGGCGGGCGTAACAACAGAGTGCCTGTTGAGTGTTTACGATTTCTTGGAAGCCGAAAACGTTTACTGTTATAGAGATCAACCTAGCAAGCAGATCACGACTCTACCTCTTCCTTATCCGCTTCAATGACCTAGGTAGGGATTGCTATCCACGAATAGACATCTATTTCACTATCTATTTGTCTATTATTTGAAAAAACGTCTCACCGGGTTTAATCAAGCCCAGTTCCGAACGCGCGTGTGCTTCTATCGCACTCAATCGACTCTTAATATCAATCACCTCAGCGTGCAGCCGGTCATTTCTCTTTCGCAGTTTCTTATTCTGCTCTGTTAATTCGTTCAGTGTTGAATTCAGAGCGAACACGTCAAGCACACTGTTTTTCCCGGCCCATATAGCGTATTGAAGAAGCACAAAAAGCAACAATAGGATACCGAGCAATACTTTGTGCGACATACATTTCTATCCGCTGGATGTCGGAGACTTTGATGTCGAACTGCTCTTTTTACAATGAGGGAAACCGTTCAACCCGGCAAATAACGCTCTCGGGCCCAGTTCTTCTTCGATCACCATCAGTCTGTTGTATTTTGAAACACGTTCTGATCTGCACAAAGAGCCTGTTTTAATCTGTCCAGCACCTGTGGCAACCGCTAGGTCTGCTATCGTCGTGTCTTCAGTTTCCCCTGATCGATGTGAGATCGTGACACCATAGTTCGCCGCTTTAGCGATACGAATCGCCTCAAAGGTCTCAGTCAAAGTCCCAATCTGGTTTACCTTGATTAGGATTGAATTTGCGATTTTACGGCCTATCCCTTTTTCAAATATTCTAGGATTGGTTACAAACAAATCATCACCTGTTAACTGTATGCGATCACCAATGGCTCGAGTGATCAATTCCCATCCATCCCAGTCATCTTCCGCCATCGCATCCTCAATAGTTAAAATCGGATAGCGCTCTACCCAGTCCGTAATAAGTTGAACAAATTCTTCCGACGTATACGTCTGGCCGTCTCCTTCTAAACAGTACTGGCCATCATGGAAAAACTCTGAGCTCGCGACGTCCAAACCGAGATAAACATCTACCCCGGGTGTGTAGCCCGCCTGAATTATCGCCTCGAGTACAGCCTCTATCGCTTGCTCATTGGAACCTATTTCCGGGGCAAAGCCACCCTCATCACCCACGCCAGTGTTCAGGCCCATTTGCTTAAGAATTCTTCGCAGTGTGTGAAATACATCGGCACCGACCCTAACCGCGTCGGCAATACTGTTCGAACCAACCGGTAGAATCATAAACTCCTGGAAATCAACACAATTGTCTGCATGAGCCCCTCCATTCAGAATATTCATTTGGGGCACAGGTAGGACATACTCTCCATCGCCAAATATCTGTCCCAGATAGCCATAGAGTGGCAGTTTCGTACTGCATGCACTGGCACGGGCTATCGCAAGTGAAACACCTAAGATAGCATTGGCGCCCAGGCGCGACTTGTTAGTTGTGCCATCGAGATCAATAAGTGCATTATCTATCGTTGACTGCTCGAATGGGTCCAACTTAAATACGCATTCGGAGATCTCAGTATTTATATTCTCAACCGCACGTAAAACACCAAGACCAGAATACCTTGATGGGTCGCTATCCCTGAGTTCTACTGCTTCAAGGCTACCGGTTGATGCACCCGAAGGCACTGCGGTACTGCCGATTGAGCCGTCGGATAAAACTACAACTGCCTGGATAGTCGGGTTACCTCGTGAATCGATCACCTCACGACCTGTGACACTGGCAATTCTCACACCCACCGTATTTTCTCCTCCGTCAACGAAATAATCGGTGCAAAATCTAAAGCTCGTGTGATCTCACAGCGATTCCATCCAATGCCATAAGCTCAATCAACAATGATTCAAGCTGATCGAGTGGCCACGAATTGGCACCGTCGCTCAATGCCTTATCTGGATCCGGGTGCACTTCCATAAAAAGACCAGACAACCCAGCCGCAATGGCTGCACGTGCCAGAACCGGTACGAATTCTCTCTCACCACCCGATTTATCTCCGCCCTGACCCGGAAGCTGTACGGAATGAGTCGCGTCAAAAACGACTGGGCAGTCAAAACTCGCCATGATCGCAAGAGATCGCATGTCAACGACGAGATTGTTATAACCAAATGAAGTACCTCGTTCACATAGCATGATCTCCGAACCACCAGCCATCCGAGCTTTAGACAGCACGGACTTCATCTCGTGGGGCGACATGAACTGACCTTTTTTGATATTAACTGGTTTACCAGAAGCTGCCACGGCCTCGATGAGGTCAGTTTGTCTACACAAGAATGCGGGTGTCTGAAGAATGTCAACGACCGAAGCAACAGCAGGCACCTGATCGACAGAATGTACATCAGTAAGTAACGGTAGACCGCTGCTGCTTCGCACGTCGCTGAGAATCTCAAGACCTTCATCCAGTCCAGGTCCGCGATAGCTCTCGCCTGCAGTTCTGTTTGCCTTATCGAATGAAGACTTGAAAATCAGTAAGATGTTAAGTCGATCGCTGATTTCCCGCAATGCTGTAGCGATCTCCAGAACGGCCTCTCTCGATTCGATAACGCAGGGACCAGCGATTAAGAAGAACGGGTGACTACGGCCGACCTCTCTACCCAACAAATTCACAGTGTCGCAGCTTCCATAAAGCCCGTTTCACCCTTGGAAACGGTCATAGCCGCCTGTATATAATGTGTAAATAGTGGATGGCCGTCTCGTGGTGTCGAGGTAAATTCGGGGTGAAATTGACAGGCAATAAACCATGGATGCTCAGATATTTCAATCATCTCAACAAGATCATCCATCGATTTGCCAGAAAATGTAAGTCCTTTTTCTTCCAAAACATCTATGAATCGATTGTTTACTTCGTATCGATGACGATGACGCTCCCGGATTTTTTGTTGTTGGTATATGTCTGAACATACACTGCCTTTCTCCAGGTCCGCGTACTGAGCTCCTAGTCGCATCGTACCGCCAAGATCGGCATCGGTGTCTCTGCTTTCTGTCTCACCTGCTTGGTTTGTCCACTCGGTAACCAGAGCAATTACTGGATGCTTGCATTCCTTATCGAATTCAGTGCTATTTGCATCTGACAGACCAACAACATTACGGGCATATTCAATAACAGCTATCTGAAGACCAAGGCATATACCGAGGTACGGTATGTTTCGCTCACGCGCATAACGAGCTGTTTCAATCATTCCTTCGGTGCCTCTGATTCCAAATCCTCCAGGAATTAGAATCGCATCACTGTGTTCCAATACACTCGTACCTTCCTTTTCAATATTTTCTGCATCTATGTAGTTGACATTAACCTTACAGTCATTCGCGATTCCGGCATGTACAAGCGCTTCTGACAACGATTTGTAAGATTCAGTAAGACTAACGTACTTACCAACCATTGCAATATCGACCTTTGAAGTTGGATTCTCTAACGCTGCTGTAACCCGGTTCCACTCGGTCAAATCGGCAGAACCTCCCGATAGATGAAGATGCTCAACAATAATCTGATCCAATCCTTGTTCGTGGTATCGCCGCGGAATGGAATAGATGCTGTCCACATCTTCGCCTGAGATAACCGCAAATTCCTCTACGTTCGTAAAAAGAGATATCTTACTTCTGGATTCATCAGGAATAGGCTTGTGTGCTCGACACACAAGAACGTCGGGCTGGATCCCGATGCTGCGTAACTCTTTTACCGAGTGTTGGGTAGGCTTGGTTTTAATTTCACCCGCTGACGGCAATTCAGGAATAAGTGTTAAATGAACAAAAGCTGTATTGCTTCTGCCCTCCTCAATTCTCATCTGCCGAATTGCTTCCAAAAACGGTTGAGACTCTATATCACCAACGGTACCACCGATCTCAACCAAACAGACGTCGTATCCCTCGCCTGCTGCTTTTATTGAATCCTTGATCTCATTAGTAATATGTGGAATAACTTGAACAGTTCCTCCCAGGTAATCGCCGCGTCGTTCCTTTCGAATTACACGCTCGTAAATCTGCCCAGTAGTAAAGTTGTTCAACTGAGTCATCCGCGTACGGACAAATCGCTCATAGTGGCCCAGATCTAAATCCGTCTCTGCACCGTCATCGGTAACGAACACTTCTCCATGCTGAAATGGACTCATCGTGCCGGGATCAACGTTGATATAAGGATCCAGTTTGACCAGCGTTACCTTCAGCGTACGCGCCTCCAGCAGGGCAGCCAAAGACGCCGAAGAAATACCTTTTCCTAAGGACGACACTACACCACCGGTCACAAAAACGTACTTAGTCATTATTCTCTCTACCGCGAACGATGTCATGTACTCGCTTAATGTACGACAAGGTACAAATGCTTAAGGATCCGCGGAGATAAAACAGCACACTCGAACGAACGTGCTCCGCCATGCCTGACGGACAGCTAGACTACCAGACATGGACCCCGGGAACAACGGCTAAACGTTAACCCTAATCTAAGTGACCTGTTTGAGTGCCAGAAATAGTGATTTCCAGCCCTATTTCGGTACCCGAAGCGGCATAGGCTTTTTCCACAGCCAAGCCTGGTATACACACCAAATCGTCACCCAGATAGACATAAGGCAGCCTACATCGCTCCCACGACGGTATGCCGCTTTCTTGAAAAAGATTCTTAATGGTTCGATTGTGATGGGACCTAGAAGGCCGAATAACACGAGCTCTATGTTGCCAATCAAGAATAAATGGCGCGTTTTTAATGAAAGAAACCCTGATTCCACTGCCCCTGCGACGGCATACCGACAGCGCGACCCCAACTTCCTTTATGCTCACCGCATCCAGTCCCTGCCAGTGTTGCGTCGCTGGATTACACAATTTGGGCTGTACCGGAAGTAGATAAAGAAACCCTCGATAGGCACGAAATTCACCCTCTTTCCATCGTATACCTCCACGGCCCATAGTCTCGTTCCCAAAAACCTGGCGCATCAGTTCATTCATTTTTCCGGTGCTGGGTAGCGTCAGCCCTTCGCACCGTATCCAGTAGCGTAATACGTCAACAATCCGAGTTTGATCGAGATTGATCAGGTCACCAATCCTTATGCAACCATAATCGCCCAAAAGAGTGGGTTTACTAAGACAAAGAAACATTTTGAGATCTACCTGGGCACCCTTGTCTAGGCTGGACTGTATTGTTTTAAGATGATCCGAACTCCGGAATATTGTTTGATCGACACTGGGCCAACGCAAACGAATCAAGGGTAGTATCTCGTGTCGTACAAAATTTCTATCTATGTAGGTATCGAGGTTACTTGGATCTTCGATATATCGAAGATCCTTTTTTCTAGCATAGGCTATGATCTCTTCCTTCGAAACTCCCAGCAGTGGTCGTGCCATCCAACCCAAACCAAACTGTCTTATCTCGTGCATTGCTCCGAGTCCGAGCAAACCTGATCCTCTAAATAGACGCAACAAGACAGTCTCAATCTGATCCCCCATATGATGTGCCAATACCAAAACATCGGCAGGGGTAATCTGAGAGTGAAACCAATCGTAGCGGGCTTGCCTTGCTGCGGCCTCTTGTCCGTGTCCAGAATCTTGCAAATTCAATTTTATAGTTTTTAGAGGCACTTTGAGCTCATCACACTGAGCCTGACAGTGTTTCATCCATTGTTCAGATTCAGGTTGAATCTGATGATCAACATGTAATGCAGCTATAGAGAGGTCATAGTGCGTACGTAATTCACACAATTTGTGCAGTAGAGAAACCGAATCTACGCCGCCGCTTAACGCTACCAATAGTCGACGAGCGTTTTTGTGCTTTACAAATCGTTCTACTTCAGTATCTAACTTAGACACGCTATTTGTCGCGCTTACTTTCCATTCTGGAATTCACCAAATGACTGCAACCGTTCGTAACGTTTGGCTAGTAGTTCGGGAGTTGTCCAGCTTGAAACTTCTTCAAGGTGGCGAGCCAAACTGGCATTTAGATCTGCAGCTGCAGTTTCGTAGTTGCGGTGTGCGCCTCCGAGGGGCTCCTGAACAATCTCATCAACCAGCCCTAGCCGTTTTAGATCAGCCGATGTGATCTTCATTGCCGCTGCAGCCTCGGGTGCTTTATCTGGACTTTTCCATAAGATAGAAGCACAACCCTCCGGTGAAATCACCGAATATGTCGAATACTCCATCATTATCAAGCGATCACAAACCCCAATAGCTAGAGCCCCCCCGGATCCCCCCTCCCCGATTACTGCCGAAATAACAGGCACCCTTATGCCAGTCATCACTGCCAACGAACGAGCTATTGCCTCGCTCTGTCCTCTCTCTTCCGCATCAATGCCAGGATAAGCGCCTGGCGTATCGATCAGGGTTACGATGGGGAGACTAAACTTTTCCGCTAGTTTCATCACTCTCTGCGCCTTGCGGTAGCCTTCCGGCTTAGGCATACCGAAATTGCATCGCAGTTTCTCTCGCGTATCTCGACCTTTTTGATGCCCGATTAGTGCAACATTCCAGCGGTCAATCTTTCCAACACCCGCGACAATCGATCGATCGTCCGCAAACATACGGTCACCGTGAAGCTCTTGGAACCCATCAAAGACCAAATCCACGTAGTCAAGCGTGTAGGGGCGCATCGGATGACGTGCAAGCTGGGTTATTTGCCAAGGATCAAGTGAGGAAAAAATATCTTGGGTGACTTTCTGCCTTCGCCCCTCAAGCTTGCTGATCTCAGTACCCAGGTCTATATTTTGGGTCTGACTGACTCTTTCAAGCTCGTCGATTTTTGCCGAAAGTTCTTCGATTGGCTTTTCAAACTCCAGAAAATTATCCACAACACAGTTACCTAAGCCTCACTCTAGACCAGTTTATTTTATCTGATTTTCCACACTAAAACCTTGCGTGAATTCAACTCCTAAGTGCAATTCTACAGAGTTGGTAAGAGGGCAAGCTGCGGTAGCATCGCAGCTTTCTCGAACCGACCA
>Ga0207988_1000188_pt1 | contig 36028 bp, 31 predicted proteins | sample ETNtaG_11_FD_185773 | JGI IMG/M metagenome (GOLD analysis project Ga0207988, IMG submission 185773) | Marine microbial and viral communities from oxygen minimum zone, Eastern Pacific Ocean - ETNP201310SV74 (SPAdes) (version 2) | ecosystem: Environmental > Aquatic > Marine > Oceanic ...
TAAAGACATATTAACGTATTCACATGCACAAGTATCTTTATATACATCTGGACCATTTGCTTTAATATCTTCAACAACTTTAGTCATTTCATCCCAGCATGCTTGGTCATATTTAGGCTCTTCTAATTTAACCAAATCTACTTTACCCATCAAACCTGTTGGCGTCCAATAGTATGAAAATACTGGTTTTCCTTTTTTAAATCCACCAGCGATTGCAGCATCTAAAGCACCACCTGAACCTGGGTCAAAGTTAGTATAGTATTTATCTAGACCATAAACTTTATGTTTCACTAAGTTAATAGTGTAACAAGTCCATCCAGAAATACAGCTTGTCATTCTACCTTTTCCAGGAGCTTCAGGATCAGCAAATAATTTTGCTATTTCAGGGCTCTTCATGTCATCAACAGATTTTAAACCATACTTATCAGCAGTTGGTTTATCTACATAGAATCCTTGAGTAGATGAAGGAGTATTAACACCAAGCTCAATAATATTTCCTTTAGCTAGGTTATCCTCTATCAACTGAACAAGGTTATCTCTCCAAACTTCAGTAATAATATCTATTTGTTGATCGAAAAGAGCTGCCATTATTGGAGTAGTACTTCCCTTTGTTGATTCCACTTCGCAGCCATATCCTTTTTCAATGATATAACCTGCAATAGCAGTATGAATGTTAGCACTATCCCAGTCGAAATCTCCCAAATGTACTTTACAACCAGCATTAGCGCTTGTTGTTAGAGACATAGCTCCTACAAATACAAAAGAAAGAATTAAGTTTCTTAGAAATTTCATGAAATTTCCCTCCATTATTTAGTTTAAACTGTCGACATTAAAACTTGATACGAGATAAAAGACAACTTAAATAATTTAATTAGTATTGATGTGGGTCAATAAAGTAATGAAAAAACATTATAAAACGAATAGATTCAATTATAAATTGAATTGAAACAAAAACAAAATAAAATAATAATTGATTTATGGTAGCACAAATTTCTAAAGTTTCAAAAAATGGTTCAGCATTAAATGTTGAATGGACCGATGGAGAAAAAAGTAATTTTAACTTTATGTGGTTAAGAGACAATTGCCCGACGGCTCATGACAAAGACTCTAGGCATAGAATGTTTAATATTCTTAATGTTTCAGAAAACTTAAATCCAATAAAATACACAGTTAATTCTGATGGAAAATTAGAAATTGAATGGAGTGAAGGAAGCCATACAAGTTATTATGATCCAAAATGGCTAAGGGACAATTGTTATACTATAAAAAATAATCAAAAATATGTTTCACCATATCATTTATGGGATAGTTCATTTCAGAAAAATCTTAACTCAATGCACATTGAACATGATGAAATAATGAATTCAGATGAAGGGTTGATAAAATGGTTAGAACTTTTATATCAAAAAGGAATTGCTATTGTAAAAAATTCTCCTATAAAAAAAGAATCTGCGTTTCCAGTTTTGAATAGAATAAGTCACACAAGAGAAACTTTTTTTAAAACACCTTTTGAAGTTATAAATATTCCAAAACCTAACAATTCTGCCTACACAGCGCATGGTTTAAGAAACCATATTGATCTACCTTGGTTTGAAAATCCTCCAGGTTACCAATTTCTTCATTGTTTAATTAATGCCGCAAAAGGAGGAGATTCTTCAGCAGTAGATGGTTTTGCAGTAGCTGATTACTTAAGAAAAAATGAAAAAGATATTTTTGAAACTTTAGTAAACGTACCTCTTAAATTTAGAGACAAAGACTATACACAAGAATCGCATAGAAGTTTTTATGCTCCAGCAATTTCTTTAACTAAAGATGGTGATTTTAACGACATAAGATTTAGCGTTGCTACAATGGATACTTTAGACTGTCATCCAGATGTTATGGAAAAAGTTTACAAAGCCCACCATAGATTTGGGAATCTTTTACATGATGATAAGTTTGTAGTTAAATTTAGATTGGAGGCGGGTGATATATTTTGTTTTAACAATAGAAGACTTTTGCATGGAAGAACCGAGTTTGATCCCAATTCAGGCCACAGACATTTACAAGGTTATTACATGGATAGGGATGAAATAATAGGAAGACTAAATTATTTAAAAAAATAATTTTATAAATTCTCAAATATTAAATTATTATTCCTACTATACTTATTAAATTCCGATTTTGTTTTGATAGTGTAATAATATTTTTTAATTTTCAAATCTTGAATTTTTTTATTTTTTAAAAAAAACTTATTCAAGATTAAACAATCAACTTTTCTATTATTTGATTTTTTAATAATTGTTTTAACGCTCGAAGATGGAGAAAAAGTTAATCCTACTTTTGTACAGCTCTTTATTTTTAATAAATTGTAAATATTTTTATGTTGGTAAGAAATAAATATACATTTTGAAAATTTAGAAGTTTCTTTCAATAATTTTTGTAATAGTTTTTTCGAGAAAGTTGGTTTTATTTCAATAAATAAAGAGTACTTATTTTTTGAAGTTTTAAGCAAATCTTTTAATAGTGGAATTGGTTTTTTATTTTGAGCACTTATTTTTTTAATTTGAGAATATTCCATATTTTTCACACTGCTTTTTTTTTTAAAAATTCTATTTAAGGTAAAATCATGAAAGCAAATAAATTCATTGTCTTTTGTGGCATGGATATCAGTTTCAATTCCATATCCTTTTTTAAAAGACTGTTTAAATGATTTAAGAAGGTTTTCTTTATATTGTTTACTTGCAATTCCTCTGTGAATTATTAAATGAGTCATTGAACACTATTATTTCCATCCAGTAATTACTTTTATCTCTAAATATTCTTCTAGTCCCCAAACTCCACCTTCGCGACCATTTCCAGATTGTCTATATCCACCAAAAGGAGTTCCCGAGTCAGCTGCGTTACCATTTATATAAACACAACCTGATCTTAATTTTCTAGCAACTCTTTTTGCTTTTTCTTTATCTTCGGTTTGTAAATAGTTACCCAGACCATATTCAGTATCATTAGTTATTTTTATTGCCTCTTCTTCTGTTTCAAAAGGAATTATAGAAAGTACTGGACCAAAAATTTCTTTTTTTGCAATTTCCATGTCATTTGTGACATTTGTGAATATTGTTGGTTTAATGAAATAACCTTTGTTTAAATTATTAGGAAGTTCTGGTCCTCCTGCCGCTAATGTTGCGCCTTCTTCAATTCCACTATTAATTAAATTAATAATTTTATCATATTGAACTTTTGAAACTACTGGTCCTATATGATCTCCTTTTTTGGAAGCAACATCTACTTTAATTTTATTTGCTTCATCCGAAGCTTCTTTAACAGCCCTTTCATAAATAGATTTTTCTACAAGCATACGAGTTGGAGCATCACATGATTGGCCAGAATTGCTCATTACATTTTTAATTCCATCTCTCACTGCATTTGGATATGAGTCTGCAAAAACTATATTTCCACCTTTGCCACCTAGTTCTAAACAAACTCTTTTAATTGTATCAGCGGCATTTTTTGTAATTAGTTTTCCTGCTCTTGTTGATCCCGTAAAAGAAACCATATCAATATCTGGATGACCAGAAATTTGAGTTCCAACTCCTGCACCATCTCCATTAACCAAATTAAAAACTCCTTCTGGAAAACCTGTTTCATCTATCATTTCCGCAAAAATCATAGCTGAAACAGGAGCAATTTCAGATGGTTTAAGCACCATGGTACAACCAGTAGCAAAAGCTGGAATAACTTTTAGTGCTATTTGATTAATTGGCCAATTCCACGGAGTAATAAAACCACAAACTCCAATTGGTTCATAACTTATGTGATTATTTGATTTTGAGTCAAAATGTTCCTCAAATTCAAAATTTTTTAATCTTAATATAAAATCTTCTAAATGTGATTGGCCAGATGCAGTTTGTGCAGATATTGCATAATCAATAGGAGCTCCCATCTCTATTGATTGTGCTTCAGCCAACTCATTAAATCTTTTTTTGTAAATTTTAAGTAACTTTTCTAAAAGATTTAATCTTTCTTCTTTTGAAGTTTCTTTCCATTTAATAAAAGATTCTTTAGCTGCTTTGACGGCAGCATTGGTATCTTCTTTGGATCCTAAAGAAATTATAGCAAAAGGTTCTTCGTTAGATGGATTAATTACTTCAAAATCATTTGAATTATAAGGTTTAACCCATTTTCCATTTATATAAAAATTTCTTTTATCAAGCATTTTGAAAAATTTTCTTCCATATTAGTGGATACAAATCTGTATCTAGGCAATCACCAGACTTCAGTCCTTTTTCTATCATTTCGGCACTATGGTCAGGATCCATACCATAATTACGAAATTTGACTCGAATATCATCACCTGCCCATTTAGTTGTAAAGACTCGTAGCTCACAATCATCATCTAATTTTCCAGAACCTCCATGCATAGTGCGGCCGTTAAAAGCAATACAATCCCCTGGCTGCATATCCCAACTTACGACACCAAAACCTTCAGGATCAGCATTTATATCTGGAAGTTCTTGTTCAGCAACGTCAGAAAAATCAACTTGATCAACATTTTTTTTTCCTACAGGATTAAGATCTCCAAAATTGTAATGTTTAAAAATAGTTTTCCAACGGTGAGAACCTGGCACAAATGACAACGAGCTTTTTTTTTTAACTGACACTAAAGGTATCCAAATTGTACAAGCATCAAAACCTTCAACTGACCAATAAGGTTCGTCTTGATGCCAAGGAGTTTCAAACTGAGTTCCAGTAGATCGAACAAATACTGAATCAAAAAAAAAGTTGATAATTGATGAGTCCATCAAACGACCACAAATCTTAGCAGCTGGTGAATTGAAAATGAACTTTTTGTACTCATCAATATTTTGCCAGGCTGTGTGGTCATAAAACATAGAGCGCCCTGAAGTATCCTTATACCATATACGCGAACGTTTTGTGGGTTTTTCAATATTAACATCTAACCCCTTATTTAAAATTTTAATCCAGTCTTTATCAAACATATTTTCCAATAATAAAACACCATCACGATTATAAGTATCAACTTCTTTGCTAGTTAAAGATCTTAATATTTCAGTATTCATATTTATTATATTTCATATCCATTTTTTTCTTTTTCCTCATCTATTAATTCATCTGGAAATCCATTAGCTCTGAAATCAACTTTGTTTAAATCTTCCATTCTTTTTACAATCATTGAAGACCACGCTCTTGAACCATATTTTTTTTGTCCATCTTTAAATATTTCAACAATTTTTGGAGAAATTTCGAGTGACGCATTTAATTTTTTTGCTAAATCATCAAAAAGACCAGTATCTTTCAGAACTAAATCCATTGTAAAATTAATATTATAAGAGCCATTTAATATCACTTGGCTTTCTGTTTCATGAACAAAGGAATTGCCTGAAGAAACAGCTATTCCTTTGTAGGTTTTTGATAAATCTAAATTAGATTTTTTTGCTACTGTCCAAGCCTCACCAAGAGCAACTAAGTGAACAGAAGCTAGATAATTAGTAATTACTTTTAATACCGATGCAGATCCTAATCCTCCAGTATGTAGTACTTTTTTACCCATAACGGTTAAAACTGGTAAAACTTTTTCAAAAGCACTTCTTTCTCCACCAACAAAAATTGCAATATTTCCAGTTGCTGCTCTATGACAACCACCACTTACAGGACCATCTAATGGAATAGCTTTTTTTGCAGCAACCTTTTGACCAAGTCTTTTGACTTCAGATTCATCCGTGGTACTCATTTCCAACCAAACTTTATTTTCTGAAAGACCACTTATAACTCCTTCATTTCCCTCCATTACTTCAGCACAAATTTGAGGAGAAGGTAAACAAGTTATAATTAAATCAACCTGTTCAGTTAATTCTTTTGGTGATTTCGCTACTTTTGCACCCAAATCTGCAAAACTATCATTTAGATTATTATCCAAATCTCTAACTGTTAAATCGAATTTATTTCTTAGTAAACTTTTTGCTAACTTTCCACCTACGTTTCCAAGACCAATAAAACCTACTTTCATTTATCTTCCTTTTCCTCCTTTGTTTTTGTAAATACTATCATAACCACTCCAATAAAAATAATAGCACCACCTATATATAGTTCAGATGTTGGTTTTTCTCCTAAAAGAAAAATTGCTGCCAATAGTCCAGTAAGAGGTATACCCATAGTAACTATAGGCAAGACTTTGTATAAAGGGTTATTTTTTAAAACATAATAGAAACAACCATATGATATTGGTTGCATAATAAATCCTAAATAAATCGCAATTATCCAACTATCAAGACTTGCAGTTTTAAAGTAGTTAATTGTATTTCCATCAAAAATAGCGGAAAGAACTATTAGTATTGGACCGGAAAATAAAGCTAACCAAGCAACAAGAGCTAATGGATTTATTTCTTTACTCAATGGTTTCACTAAAACTTGTCCCAAAGCCCAAATACCTGCTCCTGTAATTGTTAAGGTTGCACCAATAAATTTACCATCTAAACTAGGTGAGCCAGTTAAAATATAAACGCCAATAAATGCAATACTTATTCCTATTAAACTTCTAGTAGTTGGTTTTTCTTTGAGCATAAAATATGCAAACACAACGCCAAAAGCAACTTCCGTTTGAACAAGTAATACTGCCGCTGAAGCATCTATCATGCTTAACCCCGTGAATGTAATGCCATACTGCAAAGTGTTGGCTACAAAAGAGACAATAAATATTTTTTTAAGAAAACCTTTAGGTATTGGAAACCACCAAATTAAAATTGATGCTGCAAAAGTAAATCTTAGACCTGTTAAAAGAAAAGGTGGAAAATATTCCATAGCTGGTTTAGCTATTACAAAACCAAATCCTAAAAAGATAGGAACTAGTGCGGCTAGTAAAGTATCTCTTATATTCATATCGTAATTTTTAATAATGATGATTATTAAAGAACTTGTGATATATTCACTTTTTAAAAAATGAATTCAACAAAAATAGAGCCTAAATATATTAGTAAATCAAATCCTAGAGTCGGTTTGATAGCGCTGGCCAGTGATTTTATGATTGAAAAAGACTTCATAAATGTGATCAAAGACAAAGATATAGATTTTTTTGTTAATAGAATCGAATGTTACAATCCTCTAACAGCTGAAAATTTAATCAAAATGTCAGAAAAAGTTACAGAAGTAACCAAAGATATATTGCCAGATCAAGAAATAGACTGTGTAGTCTATGGCTGCACTTCAGGCACTATTGCTGCCGGTCACGATTCAATTGAAAAAAAAGTAAAATTGGCGAAACCAGAGGCTAAAGTTACCACACCCAGTACAGCAGCTATTAAAGCTTTAAAAAAATTTAATATAAAAAATCTTTCAGTATTTACTCCTTACAGCAAAGAATTAAACGATGAAGTTGTTGAATATTTTAGAAATGAAGGCTTTAATATAGTATCCAATTCGTACTTTGCTATTGAATCCGATTCTGATATTGGCAAAGTAGATCAGAATTATTTATATGACGTTTTGTCAAAAATAGATTTAAAAGATGCTGATGCACTTTTTGTATCTTGTACTGCTTTACCTGTATTACCAATTATTGAGAAATTAGAAAAAAAATTAAATAAAATTGTTTTATCCAGCAATCAAGCTTTAATTTGGGATACCTTAGAACGTATTGGAAAAAATAAATCAATAGAAGGTTTTGGTAAATTGTTTAAATCACATTAGTTATGCTTTTTACCAAAGAAGAATACAAACAAAGATTAAAAAAAGTTCAAAACATGATGCAAGAAAAAGGCATCGAACTTTTAATTTCACATGACACTAATAACATGAATTATTTAACTGGATATGATGCTTGGTCTTTTTATTATGCTCAATGTGCAATAGTACATGTTAATGCTGAAGAACCTTTGTGTTTTGTTAGAGCTCAAGATGCTGGTGGAGCTTATATTAAAACTTATTTAAAAAATGAAAATGTAATTGTATATGATGAAAATTATATACATACATGGCCCAAACATCCTTACGATTATCTTGTTGAAATTATTAAAGAAAGAAAGTGGGATAAATTATCTATTGGACTTGAAATGGATGCGCATTATTTCACTGCATTTTGTTATGAGAAAATAAAACAAGGTTTGCCTAATGCAAAAATTAAAGACTCCGAAAGATTAGTCAACTGGGCACGTTTAGTAAAATCAGATACTGAAATAGGTTATATGAAATCTGCAGCCATTATTTCTCAAAAAGGAATGAAAACTGCGATGGAAGTTATTAATCCAGGAGTGAGGCAGTGCGATGCTGTTGGTGAAATACAAAAAACTTTATTTTATGGAACTCCAGAATTTGGAGGTGAATATTCAAGTATAGCTACATTGTTACCAACAGGAAAAGGAACTTCAGCTTCTCATTTAACCGCTACACAAGATAAATTTGTAACTGGTGAAGCTACAATTATTGAATTATCAGGTGTTCACAATAGATATCATGCTCCAATGGCACGTACTGTTCTTCTTGGAAAACCAGACCAGGTAAAAATAGATACAATGAATAAAACCATTGAAGCATTACAAGCGGGAATAGATCAAACAAAACCTGGAAATACTGCTGATGATGTTGCCCAAGCTTTTTGGAAAGTATTAGACAAATATGGAATAGAAAAAAAATCTAGAACCGGATATTCTATTGGAATTGGTTATCCACCGGATTGGGGTGAGCATACTTTAAATATATATAAAGGAGATAAGACTGTTCTTGAGAAAAATGTATGTTTTCATATGATTGCAGTAATGCAATTTGGAGATTGGGGAGTTGAAGCTTCAGAAGCTATTAGAGTTACTGATACTGGAAACGAGTTATTTTGTGATTTCTCAAAAGAACTACATATTAAAAGCTAATTAACTATTGCAATAATTTTAAACAAATGATTTATAAACTTCTCTATGGCAAAAAATAACGAATTTGTAAAATTTGATAAAGTTGACAAGAGTTATGATGGAAAGGTCTTAGTAGTTAAAGATCTAAATTTAGATATCGCTGAAGGTGAATTTGTAACGATGCTTGGACCATCTGGTTCAGGTAAAACTACTTGCCTGATGATGTTAGCAGGGTTTGAAACTCCAACTAATGGAGAAATTTATTTAGATGGAAATCCAATTTCAAATATTCCACCTCATAAAAGAGGTATTGGAATGGTATTTCAAAACTATGCATTGTTTCCTCACATGACTGTTCATGAAAATTTGGCATTTCCTTTGAAAGTTAGAAAATTTTCAAAAGTTGATGCAGATAATAAAGTTGAAAAAGCATTATCAATGGTTTCATTGTCAGGATTTGGAAGTAGGATGCCAGCTCAACTATCAGGAGGTCAACAACAAAGAGTTGCTGTAGCTAGAGCTTTAGTTTTTGATCCTGCGGTAGTTTTAATGGACGAACCTTTAGGTGCGTTAGATAAAAATTTAAGAGAAAGCATGCAATATGAAATTAAACACATTCATGAAAGCATCGGCGTTACAGTTGTTTATGTTACTCATGATCAAAGTGAAGCTTTGACGATGTCAAATAGAATTGCAGTTTTTAATGATGGAAAAGTACAACAATTATCTAGTCCTGATAAATTATATGAAGAACCAGTAAATTCTTTTGTGGCAGAATTTATTGGTGAAAATAATACTTTCCAAGGCGAGGTTTCAGATATTTCAAATGACAGATGTAAAATTAAATTAGATTCAGGTAATGAAATTTTAGCAAAACCCATAAGAGTAAAATCAAAAGGTGAAAAAAGCATTGTTTCATTAAGACCTGAAAGAGCCATCATTGATCCTGATGAAAAAATGGATAATAAATTTGAAGGTAAAATAGAAGAAGTAATTTACCATGGTGACCATACAAGAGTAAGATTAGACTTACTAGGAAACAAAGAATTTATATTAAAAGTACCAAATAGTTCAGCTAGAATGGATATAAAATTAGGCAATGAAATCAAAGTTGGTTGGAACAGTTTTGATGCTAGAGCTCTAGACCCTAAATAAACAATAGATAATAATTTATACGGTAAAATATAGCTTAATTTGAGAAATTGAGCTGTTGACTCTCAATACTGATATTGCTGTAATCCTTTTTTTAAAAAAACATTTAAACGGAGGATAAATGAGAAAATTAGCTAAATTATTTTTAGCCCTTACTTTTGCTCTTAGTATAACAACATCTTCATTTGCAGTTACTGTTGCATCTTGGGGTGGAGCTTATACAGAGTCTCAAAAGTTAGGTTATGGTGATCCAACTGCCAAAGCTTTAGGCATAGAAATTAACTGGGTAGATTACTCAGGTGGATTATCTGAAGTTAAAGCACAAGCAGAAGCAGGAGCAATTAACTGGGATATAATGGACGTATTTGCTTTTGACACTATTAATGGATGTGATGAAGGTATATTTGTTGAATTTGATTTTGACAAAGATTTCCCAGCAGCTCCAGATGGAACGCCTGCTAGTGAAGACTTCTTTACAAAAATGCCTAGTAAATGTGCGGTAGGAAATATTTTATATTCTTGGAACTATGCTTATAACAGTGAAAATGTTAAAGGTACTCCAAAAACTATAAAAGATTTCTTTAACACTAAAAAGTTTCCTGGAAAAAGAGCAATCTACAAGTCTGCTTTAACAAACTTAGAGATGGCTTTAGCAGCTGATGGAGTTAAACCAAAACAAGGTGGAGCTAACATCTACGAGAAATTAAATACTGAAAAAGGTGTTAATCAAGCTATGGCTAAGATCAAAAAACTTTGCACAGACCCTAAAGGTGGATGTGTATTTTGGTCTGCAGGTGCTCAACCGCCAGAATTATTAATGAGTGGTGAAGTTGTTATGGCAACTGGTTGGAATGGTAGATTCTTTAACGCTACAGTTGGAGAAGGTGCACCAATCGTTCAAGTATGGGACGGACAAGGTCTTGACTATGAATATTTTGCACTTGTTAAAGGTGGTCCAGATGAAGCAAATGCTAAAAAAGCTCTTGCTATGATGACTAACACAGAAATGTTAGCTGGAAGTGCTAAGTATATTGCTTACGCTCCTTGGAGAAAATCTTCTATAGCTGTTATGGAAGCAGGTGAGCCTTGGTATAAAGATGGTAAAACTAACATGGTACCACATATGCCAACTGCACCAGCAAACACTAAAAATTATTTCCTAGTTGACCCTTGGTTTTGGGCTGATAACGGCACTGAACTTGGTGAAAAATGGGAAGCAATGAAAGCTGGTCTATAATTTAAGTTTTAAAGACTATAATTATATATTATATTGAGGGCGGTTATTTAATAACCGCCCTTTTTATTTATGAGCAGTGAAACACAAAAAATTTTAACAACAGACGGCATTCCTCTAGAAGTAAGTCTAAGAAAAGCTGAGAAAAAGAATAAGATCAAAGCTTTCCTTCTAGTTTGTCCATTATTATTTTTTATTATTATTACTTATATTTTTCCAATAGGAGAAATGTTTTCAAGAAGTATAGACGATAGAATGATCACTAATATGCTGCCTAAAACTTTTAAATCAATGGAAACTTGGGACGGAAAAGAACTACCCCCAGAAGAAGTTTTTGCAAGTTTTTTAGCTGATTTCAGGGCTCTTGCAAAAAAGAAAGAGCATGGAAAATTAGGCCAGAGATTAAATAAAGAAAAAAATGGATTTAATACAATTCTTAAAAAGTTGTGGAGAAAAATGAAGAAGTTTGAGGACGGAAACGCCAAAGAACAAATAATGGAAATTCATAAAAGATTTAGAGATGTAAAATATTGGCAAGCAATAAAAAGAACGGCTCCTCCTTTTACAATGGCAAAATATTTAAAAGGAATGGATATGTATTATGATGAAGATGGAAATGTTACACAGGTAGAAGAAGATAGAAGAATTCATAGAATACTTTGGTTAAGAACTTTAGAAGTTGCTTTTTTTGTTACTCTTTTTTGTTTTTTAATGGGTTATCCAATTGCTCATTTACTTGCAACTTTACCAATGAAATACAGTAATTTACTTATGATTTGTGTTCTTCTACCATTTTGGACTTCACTTTTGGTAAGAACAGCAAGTTGGATGATCTTGTTGCAACAGCAAGGAATTGTAAATGACTTTTTTGTCTTCATAGGATTGGTAACAGATGATAACAGGCCAGAAATGATGTTTAATAAAACAGGTACCTATGTTGCTATGACACAAATTCTCTTACCTTTTATGGTGTTGCCTCTTTACAGTGTTATGAAAACTATATCACCAAGTTTGATGAGAGCAGGAAAATCTCTTGGCGGCACTCCATTTGTTGCATTTTGGAAAATTTACTTTCCATTAACCATACCTGGAATTGGAGCAGGGTGCTTGTTAGTCTTTATACTTGCAATTGGTTATTATATTACCCCAGCATTAGTTGGAGGTGCATCAGGAACACTGATTAGTAACCAAATAGCTTATCATATGAAAGCTACTTTAGATTGGAGCTTTGCATCCGCAATGGGATTAATGCTGCTAACAGGAGTTTTGGTTGTTTATTGGATTTACAACAAACTTGTAGGAATTGATAATATTAAATTAGGATAAATATGGCATTACCAAAATATACAGAACCACATTATAGAGTTTGGCATTACACATATTTGGTTATTTGTGGATTCGTATTTTTCTTTTTGATAGCTCCATTATTTGTAATATTCCCATTATCATTTAACGCAGAAGAGTTTTTAGTTTTTTCTGAAGGAATGAAAAGACTTGATCCAGATGCATTTTCTTTGAGATGGTACGTAGATATGATTTACGGAACTAAAAATCCATGGGGAGCTGCAGCAAAAAATAGTTTTATTATTGCTATATTTGCAACAATGGGTTCAATTGTTCTTGGAACAGTTGCTGCGTTGGGTTTAAGTAGCAGACACATGCCTTACAAAGGTCTGATAATGGCAACATTGATTTCACCAATGATTGTTCCTCTTATTATTTCAGGTGTTGCGATCTTCTTTTTTATGGCAAAAGTAGGTTTGGCTGCAACGCATTTGGGCATTATACTAGCACATATTATTCTCGGCACTCCATTTGTTGTAATTACAGTTACCGCTACATTGTCAGGATTTGATCATAGTGTTACTAGAGCAGCCGCAAGTTTAGGAAGTAATCCAGTTAACACATTTATGAAAATAACTCTTCCACTTATTTTGCCTGGCGTTATATCCGGAGGGTTATTTGCATTTGTTACATCGTTTGATGAAGTGGTGGTTGTTTTATTTTTAGCAGGACTAGAAAATACAACTATACCTATTCAAATGTGGACTGGTTTAAGAGAACAATTAAGCCCAACAATTTTAGCTGTTGCAACATGTTTAATAGTTTTATCTGTATTGATACTAGTTACCGCAGAACTTATTAGAAGAAGATCAGAAAGACTAAGAGGAATTAATAGATAGTTTCTTAACTTAACAATTTAATAATATTAATGACCGCCTATTCAAATTACTTTAAGAAAGTAAGAGTACTTGACGGTGGTATGGGCCAAGAACTTCTTAATAAAGGATTAAAACCAAAAGGAACATTATGGTCTGCTCATGCTTTAATTGATGAGGATTGTCATCAATTGGTTATTGATACTCATTTAGATTTTATAAATGCTGGAGCCGAAGCAATAGTTACTACAACTTTTACTGCTAGAAGACTTAGATTGATTCAAAATGATAGTGAAAAATATTTTGAAAAAATAAATATCAAAGCTGTTGAATTAGCTCAAAAAGCAAGAGATATCTCAAAAAAAGATATTTTAATTTTTGGAGGATTGCCCAATCAAAAACAAACCTATAGTGCAAATTTAGGTGAAGATTTAGGTGTAATCGAAAAAAATTTTTACGATCAAGCCAAGCTTCTAAAAAATGGAATTGATTTTTTTTATCTCGATGTAATGAGCTCTGGTCTAGAATGTGAAATTGCTCTTAAAACAATTGAATCATTTAATTTACCAGTCTTGGTTGGCATACATCTAAGAGACAACGGTCTACTTCCTTCCGGTGAAAAAATTAATGATGTAGTTAAAAAATATAAAAATAATAATTGGCTTGGTGTCATTATGGCATGTATTTCTCCTAAAGTTTACGAGACAGTTCTTAAAGATTTGAAACAATTGGATATGCCATATGGATTTAAATTAAATGCATTTAAGAATATACCAGAAGGTTACACTGTTGCTTCGAAGGATCAATGGGGAAATGCGGGCAATCCAAATACAGTATTGGGGGTAAATACTGATTTAAATGAATCTAAATTCTATGAATGTGCAAAAAAATATATGGAAAACGGAGCCACTATACTAGGTGGATGTTGCGAAATAAGACCTTCACATATTAAAGAAATTTCTAAACTCAAACTTATTGACACATCAAATTCAAAAATTTAATAGTTTGAGCTCATGAAAATTAATCAAGTTGTAATAATTGGATCAGGAACAATGGGGAGCGGTATTGCGGCACAGTTATGTAATGCCAATATACCCGTTACTTTATTAGATTTAAAAACAGAAATAAGCGAAAAAGCAAGAGATAGAATTTACAAATCAAGACCGCCTTTATTAATAGATAAATCAAAAATAAAAAATATTAATGTTGGTAACATAAATGATGATTTCAAAATAGTTAAAGACGCAGACTGGGTCGTTGAAGCAGTAGTTGAAAGAATTGATATTAAACATAACATTTATGAAAAAATATTTAAGAGCAGAAAATCAGGAGCAATTGTTTCATCAAATACTTCGTCAATTCCAATTAAAATATTGTCTGAAAAATTAACAAATGAAGAAAAAAAAGATTTTTGCATAACTCATTTTTTTAATCCTGTTAGATACATGGGATTGCTTGAAATTGTAAAAACCGAAAATAATGATCTAGAAAAAATAAATTCCTTAAAAAAATTTTGTGAACAAGAGTTAGGTAAAGGAGCGATAGTTTGTAATGATACTCCTGGGTTTTTAGGAAATAGGGTGGGCGTTTATTCAATGCAAGTTGCAATGACAGAAGCTTTTAAAATGAAACTAACAATAGAAGAAGCCGATGCTATTTTTGGAAGGCCTATGGGCATACCTAAAACAGGAGTTTTCGGCCTTTATGATTTAATTGGAATTGATCTTATGGCCGATGTATTGAAAAGTTTTATTAAAGAACTTCCAAAAAATGATGAATTTCAAACAGTAGCTAAGGAAATACCTTTGGTAACTAAACTTATAGATACAGGCTATACAGGAAGAAAAGGGAAAGGTGGTTTCTATCGAATAAATAAAGAAAATAATAAGAAAATTCTAGAAGCTGTAAATTTAGAAACGGGTGAATATTCAACATCTAAAAAAATTGATCTAAAAATTGATAATGTTGATTTGAACTCTTTGATAAATCAAGACGATAGATATGGAAAATATGCATGGTCTGTCATTTCTAAAATTATAAAATATGCATCCTCATTAGTTCCTGAAATTACAGATAAATTCAATGATATTGATGAAGCAATGAGACTTGGTTTTAATTGGTCAATGGGTCCTTTTGAGATGTTGAAATCAATTGGAGTAAAAAACTTTTTCAAGAGAATAGATAGTTTTGAAAATAATAAATTTTTAGAAAGTTTGTCTAAATCATTAGATGAAAATTTTTATGGTCAAAGACAACTTTATACAGAAATAGAAACTTTAGGAAAAATTAAAACTACAGCAACAAAAATCGATAAAAATAAATCTGCTGAAATTTATCGATTTAAAGATTTTAATATAATTGAATTTACAACAAAAGCTTGTGCGCTTGACTATGATTCAATGGATGCTCTAAAAAACGCAACAGATAAACCTTTGATTATTATAAATGAAACTATGCAATTTTCAGCGGGCGTTAATTTAACTTATACAATGAATTTTGCAGACAAAGGTGATTTTAAATCTATTGAAAATTTTCTTAAACATTTCCAAGAAACTTGCAAACATCTTAAATATTCAAACTATCCAGTTATATCTGCGCCATCAGGACTAACTCTTGGAGGCGGGTTTGAAGTTTTAGTTCATAGTAATTTTGTAGCATCTCATACAAATATTGTAATTGGGCTAGTAGAAACTATTGTTGGATTAATACCAGCAGGCGGGGGATGTAAAGAAATGTTATGGCGATGGTCTCAAACAGAAGAAGCAAAACAAGATCCAGATTATGCAGCACTGAAAGTATTTGATATTATTGGTTACGCAAAAACCGCAACTTCCCCAATTGAAGCCGAACCTTTAAAATATTTAAGACCTGAGGATAAAACAATTATGAATAGAAATAGCCTTTTTTCAGTTTCTAAAAAAATTATTGAAGAAAATAATAATTTTACACCTCCTGCAGAGTGTGTTTTTAATTTATCTGGAAAATCTGTAAAAGAAAAAATGATAAAGACTTTAGAAAAACTTTATAATGAAAAAGTAATTTTAGATCATGGCATGGAAGTTGGTAAAGAATTAGCCAATGTTTTAAGTGGAGGCGATACAACTATTGATAAAAAATTGAGTGAAGATGATTTATTTAAATTAGAACTAGATGCATTCATGAGACTTATGGAAACACAAAAAACACAAGAAAGAATTAAACACACATTAGCTACAGGAAAACCTCTTGTTAATTAATATTTCTAATTTAGTAATTTAATATAATTAATAAAATCTGGCCTTAAAACATACTCAACTTTAGTTCCTGTTTTAATTTTTTTTAAAGCATCTAGACCGTAAATTACTTTGCCAACTGGAGTATATTCACCAATATATAAAGGAATTTTTTTCAACGTTATAAAAAATTCACTGTCTTCTGTATTAAACTCATCCTCTCTAGCCAAAGCCACGCTACCTTCTTCAAATAGAAAATTTTTACTAAGTTCAGATTTTATAGTTCCCAGACCCGATTTCCCGCTGCCAACTTTGTAATAATTTATATTATCAATATTTCCGTATTCTAGATCACCTGCCTGTATAAAAGTATCTTTAACAACTCTATAAAAAGCAGAATGATTATATGATCCTTTTTTGACTAGGTACTTAAATCTTTTAACTGCATTTGGAGATAGATCGGGCAATAGTTCAATAATAACATTTCCACATTCCACATTCATAACCACAATATTTTGAGGATTACTAAATTGAATTTTATTTGGATCAATATTTTCTACAAAAAAACATTTATTTTTTACTATAAAAAAAAAACTAAACGAAAAAATTCCTAAAGAAATTAAAAAAATAAATAATATTTTTTCTGAAAATGAAGCTTTTAATTTTTTTTTCATTATAATTAAAAATTTAAAATTTTATCTATTCTGGTTTTTATATATTCAACTTTATTGAACAATATTGAATCTTTATTAGCCATATTTTCAATATTGATTTTGTCGGTCATTAAAAAAGAGTATACTTCCGCCATATCTTCAGAAGCAATTGATTTAGAATATTCAGTAAGAAACCCATTTGTTTCAAGATAAAGATCTAAACCCAATCGGTTAGAACAGGTTGAGCATTCGGCATATTTAAATGTTTTGTCATTCAAATCTGACCAAATTTCTTCATCAAAAAGTACTTTAAAACCATTGTGAATTATATGAAAAATTTCATGATGCATTACTCTTTCAAAGTATTTTTCATTAAAATTTAGGTCTAAAATTAATGTTCTTTTTGCATGATCGGGTATTCCTCCTGTATTAATTTCAGATACATATAAGTTTTCACATAAAACTATAAATCTTAAATTTATCCTGTTTAAAAAATCAGCATCATATCTAGCTAAGTTTTTTGAAATTAAAGAAAATTTATTATCTAAATTTTGTTTATTTGATTTATTGCATCTTATGTTATTTTTAATACCGATTTTAAAATCTTTCTTTGCATTTAAGTATTTTAATCCATTTAGATTGTTTAACTTATAAACTTCCAAATTAGGAATTTTTACTAGATTAAAAATTTCATCAGCTTTTAAAGAGTTTATCTGCAATATTAAAAGCAAAATTAATAATATTTTCATTAAATAAATATAGACGAAATCGTTAAGATAATATTATCTTAGTTTTTTAAAAAATGAAAAAAGAAAGAAATAAAGAAACAATTCAACCTGTAAGCGGAACTAAAGTTCCTAGATATGCCGGACCATCTACATTTGCAAGACTACCTGAATTGAGAGACGTAGATAGTTGTGATGTTGCAATAGTTGGAATTCCATTTGACTCTGGAACAAGTTATAGACCGGGTGCAAGATTTGGACCTCAAAGTATTAGACAAGCGTCAAAGCATTTAAGAACAAATTATCATCCAAATTATGATGTGGAACCTTTTAAAGTACAACAAGTTGCTGATGCTGGTGATATTGCATGTAATCCATTTAATATAGATGAAGCAATTAAACAGATAGAGACTGGTGCAACTGAACTTTTAAGTAAAGTTGGTGGTATTATTAGTTTAGGTGGAGATCATACAATTGCAGTTCCTTTATTAAGAGCTGTTAATAAAATAAATAATGGTCCAGTTTCTTTAGTTCATTTTGATGCCCATCTAGATACATGGGATACTTATTTTGGAGCTCCATATACTCACGGCACACCATTTAGAAGAGCAAGAGAGGAAAATTTATTTTTAGATGATTCCTCTATGCACGTAGGTATCAGAGGCCCTTTATATAGCAGAGATGATTTAAAAAATGATGAAAGTTTTGGGTTTAAAATTATTCATTGTGACGAATTTCAAACTGAAGGAACGGATAAAATTGCAGAAAGAATAAGAAAAAGAGTAGGAGATAATCCTTTGTATCTTTCAATTGATATAGATGTTTTAGATCCTGCTTTTGCGCCTGGCACAGGAACTCCTGAGATAGCAGGTATGACAACAAGAGAATTAGTTAATGTTATTAGAGGACTATCAGGTTTAAATTTAATTTCAGCTGACGTTGTAGAAGTCGCCCCAGCTTATGATCACGCAGAAGTAACCTCTTTAGCGGCCGCGACAATCGTTTTTGAATTAACCAATTTATTTGCAAAAAAATAAGTTTAGGATAAATTTATATTATGGAAGATAAAAAAAATTTCTATATTGATGGACAATGGGTTTCTCCATTAGAACCAAGAACTCTTGAAGTAATTAATCCTGCTAATGAAGAACCTTGTGCTGAAATTTCACTCGCTGGAAAGAAAGATGTTGATGCTGCTGTAAGTGCAGCAAAAAAAGCATTTACGAATTGGAGTTTCACCTCAAAAGAAGAAAAGCTAGCTCTTTTAGAAAAATTATACGAAATTTATAAAAAAAATTGGGATAAAATGGCTAAAACTATTTCACTTGAAATGGGAGCCCCTATAGATTTTTCAACCCAGCTTCAAACAGGAACAGGAGCAAACCATATAAAATCATTTAAAAACATTTTAAAAGATTTTGAATTTGAAAAAGTATTAAATGAAGAAAAAAATCAAACTATTTTATATGAGCCAAAAGGAGTGTGTGCATTAATTACCCCTTGGAACTGGCCAATAAATCAAGTTGCATTAAAAGTTATTCCAGCACTTTCGGCTGGTTGCACTATAGTTTTAAAACCATCTGAAATTGCACCATTATCATCAATGTTGTTGACCGAAATGATCCATGAAGCAGGTTTTCCAAAAGGAGTATTTAATTTAATAAATGGTGATGGAGCCGTAACTGGAGATGCTTTAACTAGCCATCCAGATATAGATATGATTTCATTTACAGGATCAACTAGAGCTGGAGCTTTAATTTCGCAAAACGCAGCAAAAGATTTTAAAAGAATAAGTTTAGAATTAGGTGGAAAAGGAGCAAATATAGTTTTTAAAGATGCTGGTCCAGATGCAATATCTTGGAGTGTTCTTAGATGTTTTAGAAATTCAGGACAATCTTGCAATGCACCTACAAGAATGCTTGTTGAAAAATCAATTTATGATGAAACTGTTGAAAAAGTAAAAGAATTTGCAAATAAAACTAAAGTAGATACTCCAGATAAAAATGGAGATCATATAGGACCTGTAATTTCTGAAACACAATTTAATAAAATTCAAACTTTAATTCAAAAAGGTATTGATGAAGGGGCAAAATTAGTTGCTGGTGGAGTTGGAAAACCAGAAGGTTTAAACAAAGGTTATTATGTCAAACCTACCGTATTCACAAATGTTAATAATCAAATGGAAATTGCAAGAACAGAAATATTTGGACCTGTTTTATCAATTATACCTTTTGAAACTGAAGAAGAAGCAATTCAGATAGCAAATGATACTCCTTATGGATTAACAAATTACATACAAACTCAGGATAAAGATAAAGTTAAAAGAGTAGCAAGAAAATTAAGATCAGGCATGGTGGATGTAAATGGAGTAGGGATTGATGGCGCCTCACCATTTGGAGGATTTAAACATTCAGGTATTGGAAGAGAAGCTGGATTAGAAGGCTTAATAGAGTTTCTAGAAATAAAATCTGTTGGTGGTTTTAATTAATATTTTAGAGAAATATTTTTATTATCTAAATTTTCAATAACAAGGTTATCACCCGATCCTTTTCTATCAACCACTAGAAAATCCATATCTTCTGTAGAAATCAAAGGAAAGTGCCAGACGCCAGCATTATAATTTACACCTAAGCCTTTAGGAACAATAAAAGATTCAATTTTTTCTAAATCAGGCTTTTCTCCCTCAGGAGCAACTATAGTTAAAAAAGTTGTTTCTTTCATAGGTACGAAAGCTTGACTTCCTAAAGGGTGTTTTTCCATCATATCAATTTTCATTGGGAAAGATCTTTTTAAAGCTGAAAATATACTTACTGTTGTTTCTCCATTTTCACTAGAAGTATCTATATTTGCAATTCCATCAAATCTTTTTGCATAACCATTATTAATCTCTAGAGGTTTAATATTTTCTGTTGTTATTACATCTCCAAATTTTGAAAAATTTTCTTTAGTTATAAGCTTGGGTTCAACAATTAGATCCATTAAATGCCTTTGCCATACATTCTAAATCTTGAAATACCGCCATCAGGAAAAATATTAATTTTTACATAATTGACTTTATTATTTTTCATAATTGTATTTTTAAACCTATGAGTTTTGTTAGCAGAGAGTTTGCTTTTATCTAATAATAACTTCCATTTATGAGATTGTTTTACAATATTATTTGCTCTTGTTTTTTTCTTCAAATAAGTCGCTTGAATAGTGCAATGGCTAGGATAATTTCCTTTAAAATGATGTGTTGATATTTCAATATCTTTAATTTCTTCTCCATTAACAGTATTTAAAATTAGCCAGTCAAATCCTTTATCTCTTCTTCTTCTAGTTTCCCATCCATCTCCCATATTCTTAGCTTTACCTTGGGCCAATATATTTTCAGCTCTTCCAAAATGCTCGTTATTGCACGCAACAACAGAAGCACCATTTAATATGGAAGCTAAATTAATTTTTTTGTCTCTAAAATTATGATTGTTTATTGATATTGAACCATACAATCTTAGTCTAGCAACACCTCCATCTGGAAAAATATTAAATTTTATGTGTGTTAAGTCCGAATTAGATTTAACATTAAATACATGATGGCTATTTGCTTTAGTTTTTTTTTTGGAAACAAGTGTTTTCCATTTTAGATTTTTAATATTATTTGACTTAGAATTACAACCTTGAATAGAAATCATATTAGGTTGATTTCCATTAAAATGAGATGTGTCAATATCAATTTTTTTTACAGAACCAGGTTTGCCTAATTTAATAATTAAATAATCATGTCCAGACGTTCTTCTTCTTCTGGTTTCCCATCCATCCATCCATTTACCATTTTTATCAAATATTCCACTCTTAAAAACAGGAGGCAAAGGATTAATAATTCTATTAGCTGAAGCAAAGAATTCATCTGTTTTAAATATAACTTTAGACCCAAGATTAGGCTGGGCTAAATCAATTAAACTATTTTTAAATATAATTTTGTTTTTCATCAAATTGAGTAATTTTTAATCCAATGTTTTGCTATATCTATTCTTTTGCAAATCCAAATGTTTTTATGTTTTAACATGTAGTTAATAAATTTCTTTAAAGATTGAATTCTGCCAGGCTTGCCTATCAATCTACAATGTAAACCAATAGACATCATTTTAGGATTTTTTTTCCCTTCTTCATATAATGCATCAAAACTATCTTTAAGATAAGAAAAGAAATGATCGCCAGTATTAAATCCTTGATTGGTTGCAAATCTCATATCATTGTTATCCAAAGTATATGGAATGATTAGTAGTTTTTTTTTATTTCTTATTTCCCAGTAAGGTAAATCATCACTATATGAGTCGCTATCATATAAAAATCCACCTTCCTCAAAGACCAGGTCTCTAGTGTTGGGACTGCATCTTCCTGTATACCAACCTAAAGGACGTTTTCCAAAAATTTCTTTAATTTTATTAATGGCAAGTTTCATATGTTTTTTTTCTAATGATTTATTTATATTTTGATAATCAATCCATCTCCAGCCATGTGAAGCTACTTCATAGTTTGCTGCTTTAATAGCTTTGCAAACTTCCGGATTTTTTTCTAAAGCCATACCAACACCGAAAATAGTTACAGGTATTTTTTTTTGTTGAAATAATTCATGTAAGCGCCAAAAACCTCTTCTTGATCCGTACTCATAAAGAGATTCCATATTCATATGTCTTCCTTTAATTGGTTGAGCTCCAATAATTTCTGATAAAAAAGTTTCAGAATGTTTATCACCATTCAATACAGAATTCTCAGCACCTTCTTCATAATTTAATACTATCTGAACTGCTAAACGAGCTTTATTAGGCCATTCAACTTTAAATTTTTTTGATCCATACCCAATCATATTTCTTGAATGTTTTTTTGGCATCGAAAATTATAAAATATATTCTAAGACTTAACAATTTAATCGAAGTTCAATTTGAGCTTTGATTATCAGCATTTTCAAGGTGTTTTCAATTTTATTAATGAATTTGATTTAGATCATGTTTAGTTTGTTGATTTATTCTTAACTCCTTCTAAGAATTTTAAACATTTTTTAATTTCATTTAATTCAATAAATTCATCTATTTTATGAGCTTGTTGAATTGAGCCGGGGCCACAAACAACTGTACTAATCCCAATTTCTTGGAATAAACCAGCTTCTGTTCCAAATGAAACTACTTCTCTAGAATTGTCCCCTGTAATGTTTGAAACAAACTCACAAGCTTTTGAATCTTTTTCTCTATCAAATCCTTTAACTTCTCCAATAATTTTTTTATTAATAGAAGAATTTGGAAATACTTTTTTCATTTCCGGTAACAAAATTTCATTTGCATATTTATCAATTTCAGAATTTAAAAAAATTCCATCTTCTTTTACTACTGGCCTAGTTTCCCAATTAATATAGCATTTATCTGCAATTACGTTGTGTGCAATTCCACCAAAGATACCACCTACCTGAAGAGTAGAGTAAGGAGGATCAAATATAGAGTCTTTGGGTTCTCTCTCTTTTAGTTTTTGTCTTAACTCGAACAATTTATTTACATACTTTGCAGCATATTCTACAGCGCTTACACCTTTATGTGGCTCAGAACTATGCCCAGCCAGTCCTTCAAAATAAGTTGTATATTCATAACAACCTTTATGGGCATCAATTATTTTCATATTAGTTGGTTCACCAATGATACAAATTCCATTTTTAATTCCTCTTTTTTTTAATTCATTGATTAAGATAGGAGCCCCAAGGCATGCGGTTTCTTCATCAAAAGTAAATGAAAAATGTATATCTCTATCTAAATTAGAATTTGAAAAAATAGGGGCATAAGCCAATGCGCAAGCAATAAATCCTTTCATGTCACAAGAGCCTCTACCATAAAGTTTATCATTTTTAATTGTTGCAACAAAAGGATCTGTTGACCATCCTTTAGAAACTGGCACTACATCGGTATGCCCCGAAAGAATAATTGGTTTTTTGCCATTTGAATTTTTTGCTTTTAAAGTTGAAAAAAGATTTACTCTTTTTTTTTCATTATCGAAAGTTCTAAAAGATTCTGCTCCTAAAGAATTTAAAATATCGTCACAATAATTAATTAAAGAAGAATTGTCTTCACCAGAGACAGTTTTAAAAGCAATTAAATCTGTAAGAATTTTAATTGAGTTATCGAATAAAGATTGTGAATTATTTTCTGTACTCATTTATATTTAATTATATATTAATTTAATGAAAGAACAAATAACCTACGATACATATGATAAAGTTGATATTCGTATTGGAACAGTAATATCTGTAAAAAAAAATGAAAAAGCCAGAAAACCTTCTTTAGTTATTGAAGTTGACTTTGGAAAAGAAATTGGCATCAAACAATCTTCGGCTCAAATTACTCATTACTACAATGAGGAAAATTTAAAAGGAAAGCAAGTTATTGCTGTTTGTAATTTTGCTGAAAAAAATATTGCAGGAGTTGTTTCACAAGTTTTAGTTTTAGGAGCTATAGACAAAGAAGGAAAAGTTGTTTTAGTTCATCCTTCTCAAGAAGTTGAGAATGGATTGTCGATAGCGTAAATGCACCCAGAACTTTTATCATTATCATTACTTATGTTTGGAACCAGTTGTTCACCGGGGCCAAATAATATTGTTGCATCTTATTCAGGTTTTAACTTTGGAGTTATCAAAACATTACCTCATATTTTCGGTGTAATATTTGGATTTACTACATTAGTTTGTGTCGTGAATTTTGGATTAATAAATATATTTAAACTTTTCCCGATAATACAAGAAATTTTAAAAATTTCTGGAAGTATATTCTTAGTTTATCTTGCTTATAAAATTGCTTTTTCAAAAAGCAATAATGATAATAAAAAAGAAAATCCAGTTAGATTTATAGAAACATTTTTTTTCCAATTTTTAAATCCAAAAGGAGTAATAGTAGCAATTATTATGGTATCCACCTATGTTGAAAAGGGCAGCAACTTTTTAATACACTCTTTTTGGGTTATAGGAGTTTCTTTTGCATGTGCAGCAATAAGTATATTTTTTTGGACATTTATAGGTAAATTTTTAAGGAAATTTGCGACAAATGAAAAATTTATTAAATGGTTTAATTATGTTATGTCAACGCTCCTATTAGGTTGTATAGCAACTTTTTATTACTAGTAATTATGAAACCTGGAACAAAAAACTCTTTTAATTCACTAAGTCAAATTTCAGTTAATGGAAAGAATTATAAATATTTTTCTCTTAAAGAAGCTGAAAACAATGGTTTAGATGGAATATCAAAACTTCCAAAATCAATCAAAGTTATATTAGAAAATTTATTAAGATACGAAGATGATTTAACTGTTAATAAAAAACAAATTGAAGCAATAAAAAATTGGCTTAAAACAAAAAAATCAGAAACAGAAATTGCATATAGACCAGCTAGAGTTTTGCTTCAGGATTATACAGGTATCCCCGCTGTTGCAGATTTAGCTGCAATGAGAGAGGCCGTTAAGGAAAAAAATAAAGATCCAAATACTATTAATCCACTATCTTCAGTTGATTTAGTTATAGATCATTCGGTTCAGGTCGATAAATATGCAAATAAAAATTCGTTAAAAGAAAATGTTGATATTGAATTTAATAGAAACGCAGAAAGATATTCTTTTTTAAAATGGGGCCAACAAGCATTTAATAATTTTAGAATTGTTCCACCAGGAACGGGAATTTGTCATCAAGTTAATTTAGAATATTTGTCAAAAGTAGTTTGGACTGAAAAATTTGAAAAAGATTATTATATTTTTCCTGATACATTAGTTGGCACAGATAGCCATACTACAATGGTTAATGGATTATCCGTATTAGGTTGGGGAGTTGGGGGAATAGAGGCAGAAGCCGGTATGCTTGGACAACCAATATCAATGTTAATTCCAGAAGTAATTGGATTTGAATTAAAAAATAAATTACCAGAAGGAACTACTGCAACAGATTTAGTTTTAACAATAGTTAAAATGCTAAGAGATAAAGGAGTTGTTGGTAAATTTGTAGAATTTTATGGGGAAGACTTAAAAAATTTAACATTAGCTGATAGAGCAACAATTGCAAATATGGCTCCAGAATATGGAGCTACTTGTGGATTTTTTCCTGTAGATGATGAAACTTTAAAATACTTAAATTTTTCAGGAAGAGAAAAACATACAGTTGATGTTGTCGAAAGTTATGCAAAAGAACAAGGACTTTGGGCAAGTGACGATATTGTTTTTACTGACACATTATCTTTAGATATGTCAACTGTTGTTCCAACCATATCCGGTCCAAAAAGACCACAGGATAAGGTTTTATTAACTGAAGCAGCTCAAAATTTTAAAAAAGTTTTCGAACAAGTTTCTAAAAAATCACAACCTTCTTTTTCTAAAGTTGAAAATGAAGATTTTGAAATTAAGGATGGAGATATTGTAATTGCAGCAATAACTTCTTGTACAAATACATCAAATCCTAATGTTTTAATAGGTGCCGGGTTGCTTGCAAAGAAAGCAGTTGAAAAAGGATTAAAAACAAAACCTTGGGTAAAAACTTCTTTAGCACCAGGGTCTCAAGTTGTAACTGATTATTTAGAAAAGGCAGAATTAAATAACTATCTAGACCAATTAGGTTTTAATTTAGTAGGTTATGGATGTACAACGTGCATAGGTAATTCAGGACCTTTGCAAGAAAATATTTCAGAAGCAGTAAAAAAAGAAAATATTTATGCAGTGTCTGTATTGTCAGGAAATAGAAATTTTGAAGGAAGAATTTCTCCTTTAGTAAAAGCAAATTATTTAGCATCACCACCTTTAGTAGTTGCTTATGCGCTAGCAGGATCAATGAGAGTTGACTTGTACAAAGAACCTTTAGGTAAAGATAAAGAAGGCAAAGATGTTTATTTAAAAGATATTTGGCCTAGCAATAAAGAAATTGATGACACTTTAAAAAATTCATTAAACGCAGAAATGTTTGTAAAAAGATATTCAAATGTGTCCGAAGGAACTGAGCAATGGCAAAAAATTAAAACAGAACCAAGCAGCATATATAATTGGGAGGACACCTCAACATATGTAAAAAAACCACCATTCTTTGAAAATTTAACTGATGAACCGGAAGATATTAAAGATATTAAAGAAGCAAGACCTTTATTAATTTTAGGAGATATGGTTACAACAGATCATATTTCACCAGCTGGATCTATTCAAAAGGAAAGCCCAACAGGAGAATATTTTATGAAACATCAAATATTAACAAAAGATTATAATTCTTATGGAGCACGAAGAGGAAATCATGAAGTAATGATGAGAGGAACATTTGGCAATATTAGAATAAGAAATGAAATTGCACCTGATACAGAAGGTGGTTTTACAAAATTATATCCAGAAGAAAAAGTTATGCCTGTATATGATGCGGTTGTTGAATATAAAAAAAGGGGAACAAATCTAGTTGTTATTGGTGGAAAAGAATATGGAACTGGATCATCAAGAGATTGGGCCGCAAAAGGAACAAAACTTTTAGGAATTAAAGCGGTATTAGCTGAAAGTTTTGAAAGAATACATAGATCAAATTTAATTGGAATGGGAGTTTTGCCTCTACAGTTTATTGAAGGAATGAATAGAAAGAATTTAGACGTAAAAGGTTCAGAATTAATTAGTATTCTTAACATTGAAAAAGAATTAAATCCAAGCGATCATGTAGATGTTGAAATTAAATATCAATCAGGAGAATTAAAAAAAATTAAAATGTTATGTCGAATAGATACAAAAAATGAATTAGAATATTATAAAAATGGCGGCATTTTACAATATGTTTTAAGGAAAATGATATAATGGACCAAGAAATAGAAATTATTAGCTCAGAAACTAGAAAAGAAAAAATTAAAAACTTTCTTATAAATAAAAAAAAAACAATAATCGCAGTAGCAATATTTCTTCTTTTAATATTATTCAGCTTCTTTTTTTACCAAGAATATGAAAAAGGACATAGAGAGTGGCTGGGTGATAAATATAATACAACAATTATTCAATATGAAACAGGTGATAAATCCAAAATTTTAAGTTCAATGAAAGAAATAATTGAAGATAAAGATAAAACTTATTCTCCATTAGCTTTCTTTTATTTATTAGATAATGATTTGATTACATCAAAAGAAGAAATTAATGAATTTTTTGATATATTAATTAATGAAATAGATCTTGATAAGGAAAATAAAAATTTAACAATATTTAAAAAAGGTTTATTTAATTCTGAATTTGCAAATGAAAATGAACTTCTAAATATACTTAATCCAATAATTAAATCTGAAAGTATTTGGAAACCTCATGCATTATATTTAATGGCAGAATATTATTTTGCAAAAAATGAAAAACAAAAATCAAAAGAATTTTTTGAGCATCTAGTTAGCCTGGAAGATATTAGCTCAAAGGTAAAAATGGAAGCTCAAAAAAGACTTCGTTCTGATTTCGGTGAATAAATTTTTTTTATACTTATTTTTACTATTAATATTATCAAGCTGTGGATTTGGTAATAAAGAAATTGAAGAGCAATACAAAAATACAAAAATAATTTTTGAAAAATCCAAACCTATAAAAAAAGAACTTAATTCTAACTTAAAAATTAAATTATCTAAATTAACAAAAGGTGAACCTTTTTTAGGAAACAATACTAATAGTGCAGGGAATATAAATTTTGAAACGAATTTTAAAAAGACCTCATCATATAAATTTTCAGCTATAAAGGAATTTAATTTTAATCAGCCAGAATTAATTTTTACAAATGATGAAAGTATAGTTTTTTTTGATGGCAAAGGATCAATATTTAAAATTAATAAAGATATGAAAGAAGTTTGGAAAGTTAACCATTACACAAAAAAAGAAAAAAAATTAAAACCAATAATCTATTTTGCCCAAGCTGATAAAAAAATAATTGCAGCTGATAACTTATCAAAAGTTTATTTAATTAATTTAATTAATGGTAATTTGATAAAATCTATAGAAAACAATACTGGTTTTAATTCAAACATAAAAGTTTCTAAAGACAGATTTTTAATTGTTGATTTTGATAATAAAATTAGATGTTTTTCTACTAAGGATGGTTCGGAACTTTGGAATTTTGATACCGAAAACCCTTTTATCAAATCTAAAAAAAAACTATCATTAATAATTAAAGGGGAACTTGTATTTTTCATTAATAGCATAGGAGATTTAACAGCCTTAAATATAAATAACGGTAGTCTATTTTGGCAAACACCAACTCAAAGTAATGTAATTTATCAAGATGCATTTACTTTAGAAAATTCAGATTTAGTTTTTGCAAATGATTCAATATATTTTTCAAATAATAAAAATGAATTATTTTCAATAGATGCAAGAACTGGAATTGTTAATTGGAAACAAACGATAAACTCTACCTTAATACCAACTATAATTGCAAACTTAGTATTTTCAGTTTCTAATGAAGGTTATCTGTTTGTTATAGATAATAGTAATGGCAACATAATTAGAATTACAGACATGTTAAAAAATATCAAAAATAAAAAAAATAAAATAAAACCATCAGGTTTTATTATAGCTAGGAACAAAATTTATTTATCTTTAAATAATGGCAGATTAATAAAAGCAGATGTAACAACAGGTATAGAAGAAAATATTTATAAGTTAAGCGGTTCTAAAATATTAAGACCAAATGTATTTGGTAATAACATGTATTTATTAAAGAATAATGCAATTATCAAAACTAATTGATGTTTCTAAAATTACTTGAGAAGTTAGGTAGAAAAAAAACAGTACTAGATAGAGGGTCTTCGCATCCAGAATACGATAAAGCAAAACCTTGGTTAAATAGATATTATATTTTATTTAGACACAGACCTAAATGGTTTCCATTTAATATTTTAATTCATGAAATGCTAGATAATGATCATGGTGATGGCGTTCATAATCATCTTTGTCCTTACATGACAATAATAATTAGGGGAGGGTATTGGGAAACAACTAAAAAAGGAAAGTTTTGGAGAAGGCCAGGTTATATCGGTTTTCGATCTGCCAATGCATTTCACAGAGTTGATTTAGAGCCTAACACAAATCCTATGACTATATTTATCACGGGACCTTTTGGTTTAAGAAAAGGGTCAAGATCAGAATATGGTATAGATTTTAAAACAAAGAAAAATTAATGGTTAATACTTTAGAAAAACCATTTAAACGTACAATTAGTAGATTGTATGAATTAACATCAATGACGTATAATTAAAAAATGAAACAAGAATTTTTTAATTTAGAAATTAAAACAAATGGTCAAAAACTGCATGAAATTACAGAGCAAACTATTGATTGGATTGAAAAAAATAATTTTAAAGAAGGTATTTTAAATTTAAGCATTCAGCACACAAGTGCATCTTTAATTGTTCAAGAAAATGCTGATTCAGATGTACAGAAAGATTTAATTAATTATTTCGATAAGTTAGTTCCAATGGACAATAAACTTTATGTTCACACTATTGAAGGTAAAGATGATATGCCCGCACATATTAAATCTGCCTTAACAAATAATCAGATTTCATTAAGCGTTAAAGATAGCAAACTTTTATTAGGAACTTGGCAAGGAATTTATCTATTTGAACATAGACTTCATCCAACAATAAGAACTGTTGTCCTTCATTTTATGGGAGAATGAAATTTATTTTTTTTTGGGAATAATTTTACCAGTAATAGTTTTTCCTACTGCTACTGCCGTCTTATTGGATTTGTTTTTTTTTAAGTAAATTTTACCATTTAAAACGATACCTTTTTCAGTTCCATCTTTTGAATAAAATATTCTAGGTTTGTTATCTTTTATTGGGTTAATTTTATTTTTATCAGAAATATCTTTATTAATAATTTTGTTATTATCATTCATATTTAATTTTTCACACTATCAGCATATTTTGATAATTTTTCAAGTATAATTTTTTGATTTTCATTATCATAATCAGGTGATAAAAAACTAACTGATTTTCTTCTTTCACCACTGTTTGCATAATTTATATTATTTGTTTTTTCAGTAAGGTCTTTGATAATACTTTGGATTAATTTAGTTCGAGAATCTAAATCTAATTTTGCAAACATTTCATCAATATTTTCTTTTAATAATTTTATATCTTCTGATTGCTTATAAATATCATCTGTTGCATTAAAATCTGCACCTTCTAAATTTGCCAACAATTTAAATCTTTCAACTCTTTTTTTAGCTAATAGTTTTGCATTTTTTTCAATTTTTAATTTTTCTTTTTTTCTTTTCTCAGCTAGCAGTTTAATTTCCTCTTCTTCTGCTATTTTTTTAACTATCATTTCAGCTTCTTCTTTTTCTTCTTCTGCTTGTTTTTTAGCTAGCATTTCAGCTTCTTCTTTTTCTTTTTGCGCTTGCAAAACTTTTTCTTGTTCAAGTTTTAACTTTTCTTCTTCTGCTTGTTTTTTAGCTAGCATTTCAGCTTCTTCTTTTTCTTTTTGTGCTTGCAATACTTTTTCTTGTTCAAGTTTTATCAGCTCTTCTTCTTTTCTTTTTTCAGCTAACAATCTTTCTTTTTCTATTTTTTCTTTCTCTAATTTTCTTGCCTTTAAAACAGGATCTTCAACTATTAATGTAAATGTATCTTCTATTTTTGTGTTAATGTTTTTAGCAGTTAATCTAATTTCAATCTCTTCTGTGCTGTCTTTTTCATTATTATTAACCAAAAAAGTCCTTTGAGATGGTAAAAAACTCAACCATAAAGGAAGAGGATCTCCATTTTTTAAAGTAGCATTTAAATTTGTTCTTCCTTCTCCTTGTAATTCAAATGTTTTTCTATCAAAAGCAAATTGGCTTATACTTTCATCTCCATAGTGCTTAACAACAGGGTTTTGATTTTTTATTGGTTTTCTTAATTTAGCGTAATACTTTTTACCACTTGCATTAAAATTTTTCTTAATAAGTGAAGCATAATCTTTAAAACTTAAATCTTTAATATTTTCTCTTGAAATATCAATTCCAACTGAGGTGTAAATTTTACCAACCGCGTACTGAAGTTTTGTATAAGCAAGATCATGTCTTAATTCTGCAACCAACAAGCTAGCTTGTTCTCTTATTAATTCTAAATTACCAAATTTTGCAATTTTTTGAGCATTTTTAATTTGTTCAGTTATTTTTCTAGATACTTGATAATATCTTTCTGCAGTATCATATTCTTCTAAAGCTAATGAATAATCAATATTTGCAAGGTGAACTTGAGAAAGAACGGCCATAGATAAAGCTAATCTTTTTTCTTTAATAATTTCAGTATTTGTTTGGTTTATTTTTTTTATTTTTGGATACATAAATACATTTAATAAATTTGCACCCATTACCGATCCGTATTCCAAATTTGTTTTATTCATCAAATGATCATTTGATGAATGGGTCCATGCAGCGTTAAAATTTAAACCTGGCAACAAAGAAGCCATGCCAACTTTTGTTTCTTGAATAGATATAGCTTCATCATAATGGCTCTTTCTTAATTCAGGTCTGTGTATTAAAGCATACTCTTCCATTCCTTTTATATTCATATCTAAAATGGTTAAGGGATCTTTTGTTTCAACAACTTTAAACTTTTGATTAGGCAATAAACCCATTAATGTTGCTAATTGAATTCTTGAATCTATAAACATTTCTTTTTGAGTTTGCAAAGCTCTTTGAATATCTAATAATTCTTTTTGGTATAACAAAGCATCCATAGGTTTTGTTAAAAGAAGTTCTTCTATTTTTTGTGAATCATTTAAAGCTTTATCAACTTCAATTAATAATGGATCATATTTTTTAATTAATTTATCAGCTGATAATGTATTCCAGTATGCTCTTATAACATCACTTGTAATATTGTGTTCTGCTTTTCGTTCCATTTCATCAGAAATTAAATAACGGTTAGAGTCTTGTCCTGCTCTTATATAAGACAAACCAAAATCTAATGCATTCCATGTAAAACCAATATCTTGAGAATTAACATCTCTTTCTCTAGAAGTTGAATAAGAAGATCCAATTGATCCTGCTAAATCACTTGTTGGTACAGTGGCGCTAGCAGTAGCATTATATCTTTCACTACCACTATAACCTGCATTTGCTGCAAATGATGGTAACATTTCAAATCTAACTTTATCAAGCTGCCTGTTTGCCATAGCAGTTTCTAATAGTTTTATTTTTAATTCTTTATTATTTTTTATCGCAAGAGCAATTGCAGTGTATAAATCAATATCAAGATTTTCTTCCCAAGATTTGTTGTCTTTTTTAATTTTTTCAATTTTTGCTATATCTTCTTGTGCTTTTTTTTCAGTTTCATATGTACTAATAGGTTCAAGGTTTCTTTTACAACCAGTTGAAAAAGCAAATAATCCTATAATAAAAAGAATAACTATCTTTTTGAAATACATGCATAAAAGGATAGGCCTTTAAGATATTTAATAAATTCAGTTACTGCCCATATTGGGCTCAATTATTAAAATTTAGCGTTTTATGCGCTTTTTAATATATCTTAGAAATACGTTTTTTTGATCTAGATCAATTCTTTTACTCTATAATTTCAGAGTGGATCATAATAATAAGAAAAAGATTTTTATAGAAGCTTTAGAGCAAAGAATAATGCTCGATGGAGCTGGAGCTTCAACATTTTTAGATCTAATTGATGAAAGAAATCAGGACAAAATATTAGATAAAAAATCAAAAAAAATTACAAAATTTTATGAAAATAAAGTTGATGATAAATCTCAAATACTTCCATTTGATCAACTTTCAAGAGATCAAAAAAGAAATGATAGAAAACAAGTTGTTTTTATAGATTCTCAAGTTCAAGACTATCAAACTTTAATAAATTCTTTTAATAAAGATACAGAAGTTTGTTTAATTCAATCAAATGAAGATGGGTTTAAAAAAATTGATAGTGTTTTAAAAGATAATCAAAATATTTCTTCCCTACACATAATTGGCCACGGTAGCGCTGGTAAAATATTATTTGGTAATGCAACTCTTTCAAATGATACCATCCAATCTTACAACCAGACGTTGAGATCCATTGGTCAAAGTTTAACAGAAGACGGAGATATATTATTCTATGGATGTAATGTTGCAAGCACTGATGGTGGTAAAACTTTAATTAGTAAAATTTCAGAAGTAACCAAAGCAGATATTGCAGCCTCAGATGATGTTACTGGTCAAGGGGGAGACTGGGATTTAGAGAAAAAAATTGGAATAGTTGAAACACAAAATGTAAAAGTTGTTGATTACAAACATTACTTAGCAAATGGTGTAGCTTCAGTAAGTGGTGACATGGAAGAAGGTCATGATGCTGATAACTTTAATACTCAAGATGTAGGTTCGGGTGGCTATCAATCAAGCGGCACTGGATATTTTGTTGTTACTAGAGAAAGAGCAAATGTTACCAATGGTACTATAACTTTAGATAAAGATGACGATGGCAATTCTAATGTATCTTTAGATACTGATACTTACGCTGTAGATGTTTATTTAGTTTTTATGAATGACACTGAGAACAATAAAACTGATAGGGTAGATCACATAGGTTCAATCACATTTGATAATGAAATTTATGGTATTATGTGGGATGATGCTGACACCATTGCAATGAGTGGTTTTGATAAGAGTGGAGCAACTTATCCAACTTCTTATAGTCAAAGAGGATATGAGAATACAGCATTTCATGCAAATAATGATGTAAGTTCAGGTGGACCATCTGGAGACGATGACGTTGATAAAGAGACCGACTGGGTTTCGGTATCTTCAAACCAAAGAACATTAAGAACTGGAGTTAAAAATAATACTCCAGGTGACTATATGAGAGTCTTTGTTGCTTCTAACAATGCTCCTGTTGCAGCTAATAACACAGGAATTGTTAATGAGGACGGAACTTTAACTGTGGACGATGGAGCTAGTGCAAATTCTATTACAACTGCAGCAGCTTCTCACGATAGTTCACCTTTTGATATTAGTGGTCAAGAGGTAAATGCATATGGATTAGCATTTAGCGCAGATGGAACTAAGATGTTTGTTGTGGGTGATGGTGATGATGTGAATGAATATACATTATCTACAGGTTTTGATGTTTCCACCGCCTCTTTTGTTGATAGTTTTAGTGTTCTTTCTCAAGAAAAAAGCGCAGTGGGATTAGCCTTTAACACCGATGGAACCAAAATGTTTGTTTTGGGTGGATATGGTGCTGTTAATGAATATACATTATCTACAGGTTTTGATGTTTCCACAGCCTCTTATGTTGATAGTTTTGATATCAGTTCTCAAGAAATAATTCCAAGAGGGTTAGCATTTAACAATGATGGAACTAAGATGTTTGTTGTGGGTCAGAGTGGTGATGATGTGAATGAATATACATTATCTACAGGTTTTGATGTTTCCACCGCCTCTTTTGTTGATAGTTTTAGCGTTGTTTCTCAAGATACAGACCCAGGGAAATTAGCCTTTAACAATGATGGAACCAAGATGTTTGTGATGGGTTATAGAGGCTTAGATGTTAATGAATATACATTATCTACAGGTTTTGATGTTTCTACTGCATCTTTTGTAGGTAGTTTTAGTGTTAGTTCTCAAGATGGAAGTCCATATGGATTAGCATTTAGCGCAGATGGAACTAAGATGTTTGTTATGGGAAATACTGCTGATGAAGTGAATGAATATTCTCTAGTCAGCCCATATAGTTTAATTAATGTTACAGGAGAACATGACGGTGATGTTTTAGGAGATGATACTGATGCTGATGGCGATAGTTTAACAGTAGCTTCTGTTAGAACAGGATCAAGTGAAGGTAGTGGAACTGCTGGAACATTAGGTTCAGCTTTAACAGGAACTTATGGTCAATTAACTTTAAATGCTATTGGATCTTATACTTATGTTGCAAATCAATCAGCAGCTGATGATTTAGATGCGGGAGATATTGTAACAGACTCTTTTAATTACACTGTTTCTGATGGAACATCTACGGATACAGCAACTATAGTTATAACAGTTATTGGTATTAATGATTCCGTTACTGCAGCTAATAACACAGGAGTTGTTAATGAGGACGGAA